>Ga0208957_1000772_pt1 | contig 20410 bp, 28 predicted proteins | sample RifOxyA1_FD_184029 | JGI IMG/M metagenome (GOLD analysis project Ga0208957, IMG submission 184029) | Groundwater microbial communities from Rifle, Colorado - Rifle Oxygen_injection A1 (SPAdes) | ecosystem: Environmental > Aquatic > Deep subsurface > Groundwater | place: Rifle, Colorado, United... | reverse complement strand
CGTTCTGTTCGACCAGCTCGACGGGTTGATCCCAGGCGGTGACAGCGGCGAGCTGCTGATTGTCGAGGTTGCCGAGCTGATAGACGCGGTGGCGCTGCGACGCGGTGGCCGTAATGGCGACGGCGGTATAGGAGCCGCGGACGATGCGTTGCGGGCTGTGGCGGCGGAGAATATCGAGCCAGCGGCGATCATCCTGTCCGGCGAGCTGATCCAGATGGGCGGAGAGGTCGAGGTCTGCCTTGACGATGGCGCGGATGCGTTCGAGCAGCGGGTAGCGAGTCCAGGCTGTGGAGTCGCTGCCGGTTTCGATCTCGAGGCGTTGCCCGATGCGTCGCGCGATGTCGAGGATGGATTGCTGCGGCATGGTCTGTCTCCCGTTTGGTGTCCGGGGTCAAATTGACGGGTTGTGAGTGGCGCCAGAATCGTTGCGCAAGGGTCTGGCTGTTCCGCTGGCGGTCGAAGTCCCCTCCGGGGGCAGTCCGGCACCCCTGGAGGGGGAGATCGAGCGTCTGAAGCGATTTACCATTTGGTGGTGTTCGACCAGCCGGGGACGGCCGCACCCTCCTCGTACTTGTAGGTGGTATGCACGAAGGCGGCGTCGGGCTGGCGGCGCCACGCGGCGGCAAAGACGGAGATTTCCGTGTAATCGGCGCAGGAGTCGAGGGCGGTGAAGACGAGCCGCACCTGCTGGACGAGGGTGTCGATGGGCACGGAATAGGCGGTGAGGGTGGATTCGGTGGTGAGCGAATCCTCGAGTTCGGTAGCGGAACCGGGTGCGCCCCAGGCGATGGCGGAGGACGCGAGCAGCTTGTAGTCATAGGCGACGTCGAGGTAGATATCGCCGGAGTCGGAAAGGGCGTTGACCCAGAAATAGATGTAGTTGGTCGAAGCGGACGAGGCGACGTAGCCCTCGTCTATGAAGTTGGCGATGTTGACGACGACGTAGCCGGTATCGGTGGCGGCGAGGGTGTAGATGCTATCGCGGCTGGTGTTGTAGCGGCGGGCGAATTTGCCGACGAGCTCGCCGGTGAGGCCGTAGTTGTTGTACTGGAGCATGTTGATGATGGACGGCCAGGAGGCGATGACGGAGGTGAAGGTGTCGCCGGGCGAGACGGTGAGGGTGCCAGTGACTTTGGTATTGACGGAATCGGCGATCTGGATCCAGATGGTATCGCCCGCGATGATGGTGAACGGGAGCGTATCACCCGCGAGGATGTAGGCCTTGAGGGTGTCGGTCTGGAGGTTGGAATCAATGGTGGCGTAGGCGAGGGGCACAAGGGAGAACGGCCCCTCGCGGTTGGGCGGGGTGGTGATCGAGTTGTAGGCGATCAGGCTGCCGAAGATGAGGGCGGTGAGAATGATCGCTCGAATGAAGGCGGTGGTGCGGCGCATGGTATGACTCCTCAGGCTATGGGCTTTGGTCAGTGAACTGCGACATCGGTAGTGGGGACACTCCCGGAGGAAGTGTCCCCGGTTGATGGATCAGGGTCAGAACGAGCCTTCGGTGTTGCGCAGCAAAATGACGGCGCTGGAATCGTTGTAGACGGGCGTGCCGTCAGTCGGGTCGAAATCGGCGCGCGCCTGTCCGAAAACGCGGCCGATCCAGCGGGCGTCGGTGAGCTCGTAATCGGCGTACTTGTCGCTGGACTCGCGGATGTTGCCGCCGAGGTTGGTGCGTTCGCAGCCGCCTCCGAGCAGCATGGCGTAGGAGAAGCTGGACGGTCCGCCGACGCCGGGATCAATGGCCATGGCGGCTGTCGCCTGGGCCTGGGCGGAGGTGTCGAGGATGCGGTACAAGCCGCCGACGACGGTGGTGGTCATGAGCGTCCAGTTGAGAGCGCGGAACGGGCGGATGCCGTGCTCGATGAAGAGGATGTTGCGCCAGACGAAGCTCCGGTTGGCCTGCTTGAACCAGTCGGACGGGCCATCCGCGTTCTGCATGGCGAACTTAAAGTCGAGTTTTTCGACGAGCCGCCAGTAGAGCTCGCGGTCGAGCAGGCAGGCGGCGCGGACCTGCGTCCCACCGAAGCGGAGGTAGGGCAGTTCGAGTTCATCGGCGAGAATGTTGATGCGTTGCGGGAGGGTGCTGTCGGGCATGTGGCCGGTGGCGCCGTGCGCGATGTCGTTGAGATTGTCCACGGTTTCGCCGAAGGAGAAGCCGCCGCCGTAGCCGTAGTAGGTATTCGGGTGCTGGGTGTAGGGGTAGGTGGTCGGCGCGGTGCGGTGGTTGGACGGGCCATATCCGGTGAGGATGGTGGTGAGGTGTCCCTGCCACCAGACGCCGGCCCAGAGTTTCGCGAGCTCGGCGGGGTTGACCTGCTTGACGTAGTCAACTCCCTCCCAGGCGAGGAGCTGCTCGGTGTTGGTTTTGCGGATGCCGATGCGGTGGAAATGGTTGGGGATCGCCTTGATGGCGGTCTGGGACGATTCCTCCTGGTCGCGCATGACTTCAGCGCCGACACGTCCGTGGGTGTGCGCCCAGAACTCATCGTACTCGACGATGCGGCGCAGCACGCGGGCGGTGACGGTTTCGTTGTGTTTGGCGACGTCGGACTGCACCATGAACGGTGCGAATGCTTCATCCGAGCCTTCAAACGGATCATCCTGGTCGGGTCCGCCAGGCAATCCCCCGAACAACTGCTTGATCGTCCAGGGGAGGTGCCGGTAGGGAGCCGCCTCAAGCATGGTGTGAAGCTGTTGCCTCAGATCAGCGGCGGTAGCCATGGGTGGTGCCTCCGTGTGGTGTGTTCAGGGTTTTGCCCCTGGGTGCGAAACGTGCCGGTTACGGGTTTCAGGTATTTTCGAGCCTTGCGAGTTCCTTGACGGTGTTTTTCCAATGCTCCTTGAAGTCCTTGTCTGACAGGCGGGCGTAATCGTCCACGGTTTTCGGGTTGGAATTGCCGGCGGCGCCGCCGCCCTTGACGTCCTCGATTTTGAAGAGCTGGTCGAGGGTGGCCTTGTCACGTCCACGTTTCTCGAAGGAATTCTGGACGTCGGGGAGGGACATGAGTTTCGCGGCGGCTTCGGGGCTGAGTTCGCGGCCGTATTTTTTCCCTTCCTCGGAATCCATCCAATTGAGGACGTCCTTGATGGAGTACTTGAGCTGGTGTTCATCGAGGTATTTCTGGGCGGCGTTGAGTTCCTCGCGTTCGTGCTCGGCGTTGACGTGGTAATTGATGATGCCCTTGCGGATGCCGTCCTGGAGCAGTTTGTCAATTTCCGCGGCGGTGAGCGGTTTATCGCCGGCATGCTTGCCCTTGTCGTCGCCGCCTTCCGCCGCACCCTTGCCCATCAGTTTGAGGATGGTGCCTTCGAGGTTTTTGATGAGCTTGTCCTCGTCCACGGCTTTTCCCTGGTTGCGGGCTTCGGTGATGATGGCGTTGGCGCGGGAGACGAGGGGCGCGATGAATTTTTCGGCTGACGCGGGGACGTCGAAGGATTCCTCGCCGAGGGTGACGGACTTCATCTGGCCTTCGCCGGAGCCTTTGGCGTTCGTCATCCCGCTGGCGGCCGCGGCGTCGAGGACGGTGGTTTTACCGTCGCCGGAGCCGCCCTCACCCGAGCCATCACCGGCGGGTGCGAAGAACGGCGCTCGTCCGAGCGGGCGCAGGGATGCGAGCAGGGGCAGAACGGCGGCGAGGATCAGGAGTTCAGGCTGCATTTTCGGATTCTCCGTTGGGGTTCTGGAGCAAGGGGCTGTTGCGGTTTTCGCTGAGTTGCTGCTGGGACATGAGTCCCTCGATGAGCATGGCGGCGCGCGGGTTGGTCATGATGAATTCGACCATGCCGCGCGCTTTGTCGCGTTCGTTGAGCCCTTTGAGAATGGCCTGGGACTCAGGGTCGCGGATCATCATCAGATAGGCTTCGAGGTCGATCTTGTCGAGCTGAATGAGTTCGGTGGCGCGGCGTGCGCGTTGCGCGCGGTAGATGGCTTCCTCGATATCCACGGTGAGACTGAGGTCATAGAGGAGGGATTCCGCGAAGCGGTTGCCGAGGCGTTTGAACTGGTCGCCGGAGGTGGTTGAAGGTTCGACTCCGACGGGGACGTTGAGGGATTTCTCCTCGTTATTCGGATCGGCGATGCGAACGATAACGTCGGCGGGGATTTTACGCTGGATGAGCTCGGCGTGGGTTTTCGCGAGCGCGTTGGCGAAGCGGTTGAAGCGTTTGGCGATGTGGACGGAATTGTTGCTGGCGGCCTCGGTGAGGCGGTCAACTATTACGCCGGATTCGGGGCGTACGGGGGTGCGTCCTGAGAGCACGTCGGAAGTGCCGGCGTGCGCGGCGGCGAACTGGAGCAACGAGTTCGCGAGTTCGAGCGCTTTTTCGGCGCCCTGGGTGGGGAAGTTGAAGACGCGGACATTGTTATGAACATTTTCGCCCTGGTTATCGAGCACGACGGGCTGGCGGTCGGCGATGGCGTCACGTTGCGCCTGACTGAGCTGTTCGGCGAAGGCGGCGATGAAGGCGTTGCCCTGGGAGAGACCTGCGATGCCCGCGGTGAGTGCGCCCGCGGCGGCATCCTCGAGGATTGAGAGCCGTTTGCCGAGTCCGATGAAAGCGTACTCATCGGGGTCCACGTCGAGCACAAAGAGGTTATAGATGGACCGGGCGAGTCCGGTGGGTTTGTCATCAACGACAAGTTTATCCTGGGCTCCGGTGTCGAGGAGGGTGGTGAGCCGCCAGAAACCGTCGGCCTGCATCTCGATCTCGGTCCATTTGATGCGGTCGGTCTCGGGGACGGCGTCTCCGGGATCGTCGGGCTGTTCAAGGTTGATCCGCCCGGTTTTACCGTCAACCCAGATTTTCCCATCGAAGGGGCACCACCATTCGATTTCGTGGAACCCGACGTCGCGCTTGCCCTGGTCGTTGCCGTTGGCTGCGGAATCAACGACGTCACCCCAGCGTTTGCGCGCGGCGTCGAAGTCGAGGGAGTCGCTATAGATGATCCAGCGGCGATCCTCGAGGTTGGGGTCGCAGGCGTCGGGATCGACGGTGATTTTATTAGGCTGGATGAGGCGGCAGACGAGGCGGTTTTTGCTGGTCGTGGAGCGAGTGACGGCGATGCCGTGGAGGATGCCGGGCATGGCGGCGTCGGTCATGGTGTAGTAGACGTCGCCATTCTCCATCAGCTTATCAGCGACGCGGCGGAAGATTTCGGCCTGTTCCTGATCCTCATCGCCAACGGGCGAGGCGGTAAGGCGGCGTTCGGCGCGGGTGATGACGCCCTCGAGGGGGATGAGGGTCGGGTAGACGACGCCGGGCTGGACCCAGAGCTCGTTTTCGCTGAGATCATCAGGGCGCGCCTTGGCGTGGAAGTGTTTGAGCACGGACGTGTAATCGTCGTCGAAGGAGCCGGCCTTGCGGGCGTTTTCGCTCGGCGTAAGGATCTGGTCGCGGAGGTATTCGGCGAGCTGCGGGCGTTGGCTCGGGATTTTCATCGTGAACCTCCGGTGTAGACGCGGTTGCGGCGGACGAAGGGGTTGCCGGAGGGCGGATCGGTGAAATCGGGAATCTGGTAACTGTCAACGGCGGCCTGGGTGATTTCGATGGCGGGCGGGCGCGCGATACGGGTGAGCATCTGGCAGGCGTCACCGAGATCCCAGAGACCGGCACCGGGCGGGAGTTCGGGGAAATACTGGAAGAGGCGGACGAGCAGGTCGCGGAGGTCGTGGATGTTGCCGTCCGCCTGGGTGATGATGCGGTGTCCGGCGGGTGGCAGGAGGATGCCGCCGGATTCGGCGAGGCAGTCGATGGAACCGATGCGATCCTCTTTGTTTCCGGGATTGTTGGACTGATTGATTTTGGTGTAGCGGACGCCGAGGGTGAGCGGGCGGCGCTGGAAGTTCTGGAGGGGCCGTTGCGCGGCGAGGGCTGAGCGAATTCGAGTTTCCCAGAGGCGGATGATCTCGGCCTTGACGGCGTTGAGCTCGGAGTCAATGTCGCCGTAGCCTTCGATGCCGGCGGCGCCGTGGAGGAAGAACTGCGGCCAGCGGAGCAGGATACGTCCGATGGCGCGAGCGCGTTCGACGGTTCCGGAATATTTTTCGAGGTCGCCGTCGACGAGGTAATACTTTCCTTCGGGCGTGAGCAGGGCGAGCATGATCGCGGTGAAGTCGCTGTCCTGGTTGACGGCATAGGCCGGGTCCATGGCCAAGACGACTCGGGCGACGGGCGGCAGCTCGGTCCAGGTGGGGAACCATTCGAGTTTGAAGCGGGCCGTGCCTTCGTCGAGGGCGCGGTTTTTGTATTGCAGGTTGTAGTAGATGTTGCCGAGAGCGCGGCGTTGTTCCTGGGCGAAGCCCTCGGAGAATTTTTCGGGCCACCAGCTCCGCCAGGTGACGGGTTCATCCTCGGCGGTGACGGGATCGGGATCAGGGCGGCGTTCGTAATAGACGCCGTTTTTGATGAATCCGATATCCTGATCGGGCTCGTTGGAGTAGCGGCCGTCCGCGCGTACGAAGAAGAGGAATTTGCGTTCGGGCGGCGCCTGATCGTTGAGTTCGAGGATGGAGTGGAAGACGTCGAAGGTGTGCCAGCGAGTCATGTAGACTTCAAAGCCGGAATCGGCGCGGTCGGCTTCCTGGAAGATGCCCTGGAAAAATCCCCAGGCGGCCTCGAGGTGTGCGGGGTGGCGGTGCTGAATGTCGTAGAGGTCATCGAGGCGCGCTCGTCGCGGGTGTTTTCCGACGAGGGGGGCGTCGATGGAGGCGGCCATGAAGCTGTGATCTTTTGAGCGTCCACGTTCGTCCATGTTGAACGCATCGGGGCTCCACGGCCGGCCGTGATGGTCGCCGAAGAAGTGGATCAGGGCGGGTTTCTCGAACAGGCCCATGAGCTCGCCGCCGACGGCGCCGGACTTGAGCTTGTTGATCATGCCGTATTCGATGGATTCCCCGGCGGGATCGTCGAGGATATCGCGTGCGGACTGGATGATGCCGCCCATGGTGGTTTTGAGGCCACCGCGCGGGACGTAGACGACCTTGCGCCAGTAGGGGTGCATGAGGATTCCGGCGAGCTCGAGGTGGGGCTCGTCGGGAATCCAGTCGTATCCGGCGATATGGCGGGCGAAAAAGAGAAACGCATGGGGATCACGCGAGAGGGCGTAGCGTGCGATGGCGTGACGGTAGTCCTGGCCGGGATCGGGCTCGGGGATGATGCCGAGCTCGAACGCGGCCTGATAGACGGGAGCTACCTGCAAGACGGCTTCGCGGTTGCCGATGGCGCGGTCGAGGGTGCGGACCATGGCCTCGAATTCGCGTTGGCGGGTGTCGGTGATGATAGTCACCGTTCTCCTCCCCGCGCGGAGAGAACGCGTTTCTGGAGGATGAAGCCGTAGAGTTCGCCGCTGGCGATGCAAGGTTTGAGCGGTGCGGCGAGCTCAGGCGCTTTGGAGGCGGCGAAATCGACGAGGTCATGGAGGAACATGCGCAGCAGGGGCTCAACCTGCTCCTCGGCCTTCAAATCCTTGAGTGAGGCCATGATGTTGCGCAGGGTAAGCGAGAGGTTATAGAGCTCCGTGTCGTTTGATTTGCCGAGTTTTTCGACGGTGGTGGAGAGGGTTTTATAGAGCTGTCCCTGGATCGGGAGGGTGGTTTTGTTGAAGTCGGCGCGTCGCTGGTTCCAGTTACGGATTTCGGCCCAGCGGTAGAGCGAGCCGCGTGTTGGGGGTGCGATATCACGCGGCGCGCTCTGGTATTCGGCAGCGAGGCGCTGTTCGACGCTGGTCATACGCAGTCCCTGCTCGACGAAAAGGTGTTCGGCGAGTGGTCCCCAGGCGGTCCATTGCTGGCCTTTGGGAACGAATTCGCGCGTCTTTGTCGAGGGGACTTTGTTCATGGTTCAGCCGGCGATGGGATGGCCGCCATCGGGCGGGGATGCGGTGTAGGACGCGCTGTTGGTGAAGCCGGGGAACTTGTCCGGTTCGACGGAGGCGGCGCCGCGGAGGTAGGCGTCGAAGCGGTCGTCGAGGACGGTGAGCGGCAGCCAGCCTCGGGTGGAAGTTTTGAGCAGGTTGTAGAGGGCGGTCATGTGTTTGCGGCCGTACTCCTCGAAGCTCTCGACGGGCAGGGTGGAATCGGCGAGCAGGGGGAGCAATTCGCCGATAATGAGGTTCTGGAGGTTGCCCGTCTGGTTGGCGGCGGCGAGCTGGTGCAGGCCCTTGAACTGCTCGTTGAGAGTCTGAAAGCCGCCGTGGAACTTGCCCAGTCCGGAGACGAGTTCGGCGGCGCGGCTGTTGGCGGTGGCGGATTCGGCGATGGCGATGTGGGTGGCGTTGGTGTTTTTGCTGATGGCGTCGCGGAGGAAGATGGCTGCGAGTGAGCCTACTGCTCCGACGGTTGAGACAGTGGGGTCGAGGTGGCCGGAAAAGCCGGCAAAGACGGAACCGGCGATGCCGAGAATGGCGGTCCAGAAGGTTTTCGAGTGGAAGGTCTCGGACTGGAGCAGGTGCTTGAACATGGGGAACTCCCTGGCTATGGACTGTGGGCTATGGGAATGACCTCTTAGCCGATGCCGAACAGGTCTGAAACTTTATCAGCGAAGGCCGCGAAGGTGGCGGAAAGCAGGGCGATGATGATGGCCCAGCGGCGCGAGACGGTGACGGTTTTGGCTTTTTTCAGGTCCCGGACGTCCTTTTCGACAGTGTTCAGGCGCGCGGTGACGCCGGGTTCGCCATTGCTGTGAAAGAGCTTGTGATCCAAATCTTCCTGCCGGTCCTCGATTTTGCTCAGCCATGTTTCGAGGCCGTCAAAGCGTTTTTCAATCGCCTGGAAGAGTTGTGGGTCCATATCAGTGCATCTCCCAGAGGTCGACTTTGACGCGGGACGTGTCATCGAGGGAGAGAATCAGCCGGAGGTAGCCGCCGCCGTAGACGGTGAGCGGAAGGATGTGGCCGATGCCGTGGCGGTATTGGAGGGTATCGCTGGTGCTGGTCGAATCCTGGTTTTCGTAGACGTAGACGGAATCGGCTGCGAAGCCGGCGGTGTCGAGGGCGACCTGGGTGCGAACGAACAAGTTGGGCGCGGCTGCGGCGTTGGTTCCGGTCGTGTCCATCCAGGTGAAGAGGGTGAATCGTTGCGGGGCGCGTCGTCGCTGGTAGATGAGGGCATTATCGGCGGAGTAGTACGTGCCGAAGGCGATCCAGGCGGAGGTGTCGGTTTCGGCCTCGAAGGTGGAATCGCAGATTTCGCCGAGTGAGGCGGAGTGTTCGCCGTAGACGAGTTCGGAGATGGACAGTGTCTGGGCGGCGGCGTTGAAGGCGACGGCGAGCAGAACGGCGAGGATGAGGGTGCGCATGGAGGCTCCGGTAGTACGTGAAAAACGCGCAATCGGTTACTCGAATGCGCGTAAAGTACGTACTTGCGGTGGGCTAATTTAGTGGAATACGGGAATATGCGACTAATGCCTCCGGGCGTAGTGTCTGGCGAGGAAGCTATTGAGGTGGCGTCCGTAGATCAGCAGCCGTGAGCGTGCGGAGCCGGGGTGGCGTTGGTCGATGGCGCGGAGACCGTCGCGGGAGATCCAGCGGTAGACGGTGGCGCGGTGGACGTGGAGTCGCGCGGCGACGGTGTCGGGTTTGTAATGGCGGCGGTTGTGGAAGAATTCTGCGCTCATCGGGCGAGCCATGCGAGAAAGTAGCTGAGGGCGATCCAGCCGATGACGAGGGTGATGAGCCAGCGGAGGATATCTCTGTCGGGCACGCGGGGCTGCCGGGGTGGATGTGGCGTGCTGCCCCAGATCGGGTTCATCGGTAGCTCCGGGGTTTGCGGCTGCGGCGTGTGCGTGGCACGGGGCCTTTGCCGGTTTCGGTTGTGCTGTCATAATAATACGTTTTCTTGTGTTTTCGTTCGCCTTCCATCGCTTTGAGCAGGCCGCCGATCTCCTCATCGGTGGCGGGGAAGTCCCAGCTCAGGAAGCCGGTTTTGCGGATGCGGCGGCGGATGCCGAGGGCGTATTCGGGTGTGCGCATGGCATCGGTGGCGGCGTTGGCGAGGCGTTTCATCTGGGCGGGCGAGGCAAAGCCTGTGGCGTCGGGATGTTTGTCGAGAACTTCGGTCTGCCAGCGTCTGCGGAGTTCGGCTTGTTTCGCCTCGAGCTTGACTTGCAGGTATTGCACGGCGGCGCGTGCCTGGGATTCGCTGAGCGCGCTGACGGAGGCTCCGCCCTTGGGGTTGATGAACTCGGCGACAGAGCGGAGGTAGTCGCGCCGCTGGCCGGAATTCGCCTCGGGGTGGATGGACGAGGCGAGGCCGAAAAGCTGGCGTCGGGTGCGGTCAGTTAGTTTTTGCGGTTCCATTATCCGGGTTCTCCGGCTGGCGGTAGAGTTTGGCGGTGCGTCTGCGCAGCCCGGCGATGGTGTCGGCGCATTGATCAGCTTCGCGCCGTTCGGACGGAGGTTTCAGCCGCCAGTTTGCGCGTCTGCGGCATTCGATCTCAGCGTCCGCCAGCGCGTGATTGCGGGAGTTGACGGCGATGCCGATCATCAGGGTTTTGAAGTCGTGTTCGAGTTCAAGGGCGGCCTGTTTTTCCGTTTCATCGGGAGCATTGGCGGCCGCCTGACGGAAGAGGTCGAGGAAGTGTTCGACGGAGCGCATGGTCAAACCTCCGCGTGGCGGGGTGTGGGGAACGTGTCGCCGCCGAACGAGTAGACTTCCGTTTCGTCGGGTTCGATGATGGTCATGCCGGTCTGTTTGAGGACGTGGGTTTTCAGGTCATCCCAGCAGGTTTCGCAGAGATGGAGTGTGCGGCCGGGGCGGAAGCGTACGAGCACGATATCCTGCTCCTGGTGGCAGACGGCGCAGGGGATCATGAGGCATCCCCCAAGGTGTGCAGCAGCGCCCCGTGTTCGAGACCGTATTTGCCGATGAGGTCCAAGAACGCCGGCTCGTCATAGGCGTCTGCCATCCCCTGTTGCGCCCGTTCCTTATTCGCCATCTGCATGGATATGGCTTCGATGGCGGCGGCGGTCGCCTGGGCGTACACGAATGCGGCGGATTGTTCTTTCGTCATACGGACTCCGGGTAGAGGAACTGGTTGCGGAGGCGGACGCCGAGCGGGGTGAGCTCGTAGACACCGGGTTCGACTTTTGTGGCGAGGCCCTTGTGCGCGAGGGCGACGGCGGCATTGCCGACACGGAGTTCGCCGGTGGTGATGCGCAGCTTGCCGTAGAAGCGGTAGGCGGTGCGCAGGAGGAACACCTGGAGATCGGTAAAATCCCTCATGCGGGCTCCGGGAAGAGCAGGTCTTTCAAGCGGGCGGGGGTGAAGGTGGCGACGGACTCGAGGTAGCGTTCTTTGAGCCACGGTTCGATATGAAACGCCTGGGCGATGCCGGGGGCGTGGATGACCTGTCCGGGTTTGAAGGAGTGGCGTTCGTGGCGGATGGCGATGCGGTTGCCACCGGGATTTTCCCAGTCGGGTGCGGTGCGGTCATCGCCTCCGCGGACGTGGATGACGTGGGGCATGTTGCCGTCGAAGCGGGTGCCGTCGAGAGTGAAGCCGTCCACGGCATCGAGAACGATGGCGGAAGCGGGCGCGGACGAAGAGAGGTAGCGTCCATTGCCGGCGAAGAGACCGCCGCGGAGGGTGATGTGGCGGCTGATTTCGCAGACGAGGCCGGCGGTGAGGGCGCCGCTGGAGAGCAGGTTGACGATCTCGATGTCGCGTGAGCCGCCGTCGATCCAGAGGTTGTGGCCGAGGTTATCGAGAGTGATGACATTGAGCAGACGTCCCTTGGCGCAACTCTGAATTTTGTTGCCTGGCACGAAATCGTAGGCGGAGTAGGCATGACCGCGCCAGTTGTTGTTGTAGAACGTGACGCCGTCGTAGAGGAAGCCGGTGCATTCGGTGGGCTGGATGCCCTGGATGCCGTGGCCGGAGGCGGTGACATTCATCAGGGAGAAATGATCGCAGCGGGTGAGGTGGATGCCTTCCTGGCCGCAATCGGCGGCGCTGACGGAATCGGCGACGAGGCCGGGGATATTGGCGGCGTGGAGGCCGTAGCCGGCGTGCGCGAGGCGGAAGTCCTGCAGGACGAGCCCGCCCCAGTTACGGGCGCGGATGCCGTGCTCGCGCGCGATGAGTTCGATATCAGCATTATTGGGGTCCTGGTCATAGCGCAGTTTGACGGTGAGGGTCTGCTGAGCGGGATCGATGAACCAGCCGGTGTCGAGGAGAGGCCACCCGGCCTCTTTCATCGGCAGGCGTTCCATGTTGGCGTAGAGGGCATCCCAGCGGATGAGCCAGGAGGCGCGGCGGGTGTAGATGGGGTTGCCGTCGTAGAGCCATTGGCTGATGAACGGATCGCGGGGGTTGAAGGGCGGCGGCTCGGGGACGGGGCCATGCCAATCCGTGGTCCAGAGGCTGTTCTCCTTGTGCCAGCCGGTGATCCGGGCGGCGCCGGAGAGGGTGGGCGGAGACGGTGTGAGACCGTCGAGGTGGACTTTGATTTTCTTGTCGGCGAACACCTGGGACGAGACCAGTTCGCGGTAGACGCCGGGCTCGCATTCGATGAAAAGGTCGCCATTGATCGCGAGACGCGGCTCGGCATAACGGATGGCGTCCATGATCGAGCCGAAGGGGTTGGAGAGCGATCCGGGCGGCGTATTCGGGCTGGTGGCGAAGCCCGCGCGCACGGTGAGTTCGAGTTTCAGGACGGTGGGAAGCGGGGTCATGAGATCATCTCCTGCATGGTGGTGTAGGCAGCGTGTTTGGGATTGCCGTTGAGGTTGCACATCTCGCGGTTTGCACCCTCGAGTTCGTGCGCCCACTTGATTTCGCAGGCGAGGCAGCGGGTATGGGCGGCATTCCAACGGGTGGGAGTGCAGCCGCAAGTAGAACAAACGGTGTTGACGGGTGAGATCTGATTTCTGGGCCGTGTGCGCCGGCTGAGGGGTTTGGCGGCGAGGGCGGGATCGAGGACGAGGGTTGGGTTTTTAGGTTGCGGGAAGAAGAGGATGGACTGGCGTCGGGGTGGCGATTCAACCGCGTTGTCAGAGCCGGCGCGGGCGCGGGATTCGGCGCGGGTGCGTTTTTTCGCTTCGCGGGCGGTGGCGGCGGCGCGCTGGCGGGCCTTTGTCTCTGCCTTCTGCTGCTGGTAGAGGACTTGCTGATCGTCGAGGAGCTGCTTGAGGCGCGAGGTGCCCTTGAACGTGAGGGAATAGACGTTGACATGCGGATTGAGCACGCCGGGCACGGATTTGCGGACGCGGTGGAGGAGCAACTCTCGCCACATTTCGGGCAGTAAGTGGCCGAGTGTGGGCGCGGGGATGCCGGTGGCGGCGGCGAGCTGGTTGCATGTGGCCTCGTGCAGCTTGGCCAGGGTGAGGATGATACGGTCGAGATTGGGCAGGCTCGAGTCGGGAGTGATCATGTCAGACTCCGATCTTCGCGCAGAGACGTGAGCAGAGTGCGGAATGCGAGCGCAGCCACGAGGGGAACAATGCCGTTGCCGAGGGCGCGGAGAGAGTCCACGCGAACGGCATCCCCATCAGGTGTTCGACAAAGCGCGGATTGAGGTAACGCCGGGGCGAGGCCGGTGAGACCGAATTCAACGAGGAGACGATGCCAGTTGACAAGGTCGTCTGGTCGTGGCGGGTAAAGGGGAATGCTTCCGCTGTTGCATCCAGATAGCAGGGATTCAAGCGATGGATCGCCGAAGCTGAACCCTGCGGGCCGGTTCCCTTGTACTCGTCCGCCCGGATTGTCGGCCAGTTGCGAGACAGGCTGTTGAGTGTCGGATCGGCCTTCCCTCTGCTGCCCGTCTGTTCGCTGTCTGCGGCGGTGACTGTCGGCCAGCTCATTGCCTCGCGGGCAACCGATCTGCACCCCGCATTTTTCCATCTCGGGAGCTTGCGATGTGCTTCCAACAATCCCTCGTCGCGGGGTGTAAGCCGGCTGTCCATCTCGTTGGGAGTCGCCCAATTTTTCGCCTGCTGATCCAGCCCCATCTCGTCCTTGCGTTCCCCTCCCCTGCTGCGGAAGGAGTCTGTCGCCGGTGTCTGCCAGTTCCGGGCCCTTGTCTGCAAGTCTATTCCGCCCGAGTCGCGCGAGGCTTTGGATACGCGCGATTCCGGTCCACCCGAGAGGGCTGTCATCGTAGGCCAGAATCCAGACCCGTTCGCGTTTGTGAGTGGCGCCAATATCTTCAGCAGCGAGGAAGAGAGGGAGCGCGCAGCGGTAATCCAGTCGTTGCAGCTCAGTGCGGACGGTGTCAAAGTCTCCTCCGGTGACCCAGCGGGAGACGTTTTCGAGAAAAACGAGAGTTGGGCGGCATTCGCCAATGATGCGGACAAGATGCGCGACAGGGCCGTTTCCATCGTCCCAGGCGCGTTTGTCGTCATTGCCGGCGCGTTTTCCGGCGAGGGAGTAGGGCTGGCAGGGCGGGGAGGCTGTGAGGAGATCCAGTTTTCCACGCAGCGAGCGGCTGTCGAAGGTGGCAACATCATCCCACACAGGCGCTGGAGCCAGAAGGTTCTGCTCCATCGCTTCAGCCAAGATTTTGACAGCGAAAAGTTCCCTCTCCACGTACACGAGTGCTCGAGGATGGAAACCTGCCAGTCGGAGAGCGAGTTCGTGTCCGCCGATTCCGGAGAACAGGCTGGCCGTAACGAGTTCGGGATGTAGAGCCATGCCATGTAATTCCTCTGTACCTGGTGCGGGGGCCGGGGGTCGAACCCGGCGGACAGCCCGTCCTCGCGCCGGCCGGTTTAGGGCATGGTGGCGCATCGGGATGCTGTGCCCCGCCTTAACCGGGTTCGGTGATCCTGGGAGAGGATGCGTCGTCACGCATCCAGCCAGGGCCGTTCCCGGCGGGGTTTCAAATTGCCGGCGAGTGGGGGACTCGCCGGCGTGGGGCCGCTCCGAGGGCGTAGGGCCCGTCGTGACGCAAGGGGGTGGGAACGTCCGACGGCAACGGAGCGGAGATTGTGAAAGAACCGGTCTGGAGTCCGGAGTCTGGAGTCCGGAGGAATGTCACAGCTCAGAGCAGGTCGGCGATGGCTGCCGGGATGACGATGGTTGCCGCGATGCCGGCGCGGATTTCAAACGCCTGCCGTTTTTCGGTATCCACGACCCAGACGGAGGGACCGAGACTGTTGAGGATTTTCCACCCCGCCGCGACTCTCATGGCATCGGCGAAGTTGTCATACGACAGAGTCACGACTGAATCGCCGGACGTGCCGATATGCCGGATACGGTAGCGGGCTGGTATTTCATCCTGTTTATCCGGGCCGGGCTTGGCGTCGAGTTCGCGTGCGGCGAGTTCCTGGTTGATGGCGTCGCGCAGGGTCTCGAGTTTGGCGGAATCGACCTTGTCGAGCGGGGCGGCGTCGTGCAGGTTGACGTTGATCTCGATGGGTGCGTGGCCGGTTTCGGCGGTAGTGACTGGTGAATCGGGCGGCATGAGACTATTCCTTTTCGCGTGTGATCCAAGCATCGGGGGCGCCGGTCTATCCGGCTACGGATTCGGTTGCTTCCTGTTCGATCCGGGCAACGGTTTGTTGGAAGTGCGCGATGAAGTCGCGGAACGCCGCGAACGTCTCTTTCTCGGTCGGTACGCGGATCTCGCCTGTTTGCTCGTCAATGACCCGGAACATCCCGCCGACATAGGGCTCGCGCGGTTCGGGCCAGGATGGTTTCGTGTGATCCGCGACGACGTTGAGAGCTTTTTGCAGGACGGATTCCTCTGCGCTGTGGACCGGCAGGGCACCGTCGGGCAGTGTCTCGGCGATAACCAAGACGCCGTTGAAGTAGCAGCAGACAGTCTTGATCATGACGGTTTCTCCACGGTTTCGGGCGCGCCGTGCGGATCGGCGAGGACGGGGACGTCCACGTGGCCGGAGCCGTGGCAGTGCGGGCAGGTTTGCGCGTGGGACGGGTGAGCCTGATCTCCGACTGGCCCACCTGTGGCTTTCATCACAGCTCCCCGTCCATCGCATTTCGGGCAGGGGAAGCGTGTCAGTGTGGCGGCGGGTTTATGGCCGTTTCCATTGTATTCGCAGGCGCGCCAGTTGGCGTCGGGGTCAACGCGGTAGGTCATGGTCCCGATTTTCTGGAAAACGTCAACGGGGGCGGTGGTTTTGGAGGCGATCAGGGCGGCCTCCTGTTTCGCGCCGCGGACGGTGCCGGTGAACTCCTGGGCGGATGCGAGACCGGCTTCCGGGAGGAGCACGAACTCGAGGTCGTTGGGCTCGAGGCCGCCGTTGCCGGACGCGGGCTGCGATTCAACCGTCCTGCCAGAGCCAGGGCGGGCACTGGGGGGCCTAAGAACAGCCCTGTGTTCGGGGTGTTTGTCGACCGATTCAACCGTCCTGTCAGAGCCGGGGCGGGCATGGGATTCATTCGTGAGCATGGATGGTCTCCGTGTGAACTGCGGTCGCCGGGGCCTGGTGATCCGGATGCTTGACGATGTAGAGCGCGCCGAGGAAGATGCCTGTAAGGCAGATCGCGAGGAAGAGGATGCGGCGGTAGAAGCCGTGGTCGTCGCGTCGCGGGTTGGGTGGGTCGTAGATGGCGGCGCCGTCCTCGGTGAATTCGCGGTTGTACTTCACGTTCAGGACCTCCCTGATGGTGTTCAGGCCGCGGTGATGTTGGCGGTGACGGTGGTTTTGACGTCGCCGGGGACGACGAGGATGCCTACTTCGGCGAGCAGGTTATCATCCTGGCCCTTGAGCTTTCCCTTGACGAGTTTGCGTTCGATCTTCACCCAATCGAGGCGGGCGAGGGTTTTGTGGGCCTGGATCTTTTCGATGGCCTTCTCTTCGTCGAAACCGTCGAGGAAGCCGACGGAATCGGGCGATTTGCGATACTGGACGAGACCATGATCGAGTTGCACCTGGTTCGAGCCTTTCGCGGCGAGGACGGCGTCGCGGACGGCGGGTTTGTCGAAGTAATCCACGACTTGGGCCATCAGTTCGCCGGCGCGTTGCAAGCGGCCTCCGGTTTCGGCGGCCATGGCGTCTTTCAGCGCCTGAATCTTCGGGTTGTGTTTCGCCTCGATGGTCTGGATCTCGAGGGTGAGGGCGATGTACTCGGCGAGGACCTGGTCGGCCTCGGCGTGGGACTTCACTTTGAGAATGGGACGGGCGGTACCGTTGTCAGACGGCTTGCCGGTTTTCGGCGTGGTAGGCATGGGACAGCTCCTTCAGTTGGTCGAGCGTGACGATCTGGTATTCGATGCTGTGTTTGGTCAGGGAGGCGGCGGCGCGTTCGATTTCGGGCGATTCGCAATCGCCGCCGACGACGAGACCGGCGCCGAGCAGTTTCGCGGTGGCGAGGGAAGCGCCTCCACCGCAGACGGGGTCCACGACGATGTCGCCGTAGGCGATCAGGGGCTTGAGGACGTGCACGCAGACCCGGTTCGGCTTGGGGGTGGCGTTGGAGCCATCGGGCACGGCCGGACGTGGGCAGACGATGATGTTGCCCTGGTCGTGGACGCCGTTGGGCCAGCGCAGCTTCGGGCCGCGGTACATGTGCAGGCAGTGCTCGGATTGTTCGCGCCAGTCGGCGCCGTTTGTGTAATGGGTTTTGATCCAGGTGATGGTGTTGGCGTGATACATGCGGGTCATGGATTCCCACTCGAAGTGACCGGGCGGGTTATCGATGTGTTCGAGGACATGGCGTCCCGCGACGAACCAGCACGCGGGATTCGCGAGATTGGTCCAGATGAGGAACGATCCGCCGGCGACGAGCTTATGCGCCATGGCGGTGGTCTGAGTGAGGGTGGCGCGGGCTTTGAGGATCGAGTCGTTGTAGATCGGCTCCAGTTTGTTGCGGCGGTGATTCGACTGGTAGTTGACGCCATAGGGACCGTCGTAAAACAGGACATGGATAGACCTGTCCGGGAAGGCGGCGAGGGTGTGTTGTGATTCGGCGTGGACGAGGTAGACACTCATGCGAAGAGGCTCCCCTGGGTGTGAAAATCGCTGTGTTGGCGGCATGAGGTGGCGGCTGACCGGAGGAGCTGGATGCGTGCGTATGGATCGCCGAGAGTGAGTTCATAGAACTCGGCGCAGGTCTCGAAGTCGAGAGCCTGGGCGGCCGGAGTGCGATGCGGCAGGTAGAGGCCGTTGGCGCAGAACAGGACGGCATTCTCGGGATGGTGCTCGAGGGCTTCGCGTGTGCGTGTCTCGCTGGCGACGGTTTTGAGTTTGCGTACGTGTGACTCGTGAGTGTCGCCGAGTTCGAAGCCGTGGCGGATGAGCCAGTGGATGACAGTGTCGCGTGAGACGGCGTTGGGGTGGCCAATTGCGCCGAAGGCGGTGAGGGCGCGGCGAATATCGTTTGCGGTGGCGTTCATGAAGCCTCCACGGTGACGGCTTTGGGGATGGGGGAGACGGTCTGATCGTCGTTGATGCGTACAGACCAGCCGAAGCCCGCGAGTTTCCGGGCGATTCGTTGGCACTCGGATTCGTCGCCGTCGCGAAGGTGTTTCTGTAATTCGCGGCAGGATTTTTCAACCCATTCGGGGGCAGCCGGCGTGGCGGAAACGGGCCGTGATGCGAAGAGGAGCGCCGCGGATTCCTCGAGTTCCTGGGCAAACCGCGCGGATTCGGCACGGTAGCGGGTTTCGAGGGCGGCGGCGGCGTGGGCTTCCCAGCGGCAGACCTTGCCGGGCGCGGGGACGATGAAGTATTTGAGCGATTTGGCTTCGGTGCGTTCGCGGATATCGTTGATGAGGTGCTCGACTCCCAACAGCTCAGAGAAGCGGGCAATGGCGCGTCGGTATTCGGCGATGCGTGGCAAGGTGACACCGTGCCAGGGGCCGCAGTTGTGGACCTCGCGGAACACGTGCTCGATACGTGCGACGGCGCGCCGTTGCCTGATTTCGAGGTATGTGTTGTAGCCGTTGGCGTGGCGGAGGAGAGCTTGTCCGGCGCCGTAGAAATCGCCGGCGGCGAGATAAACGAGGACTTCTTCAGGGATTGGCTTCATAATCCTCTCTCCTCTCCCCGGCAGGTTCCGCGACCTGCCGGGGCGGTCGCACATCCGCGCAAGGGGTTTTGTTGTGGGCGCGTCCGGCCGCAAACCGGCGGGGTTTTACCCGCGCGCCCTGTATGTCAAGCCGCGTTGGCGGCATCTGTTAAATCGCCCACCTTGCGGTCACCTGGAGCGGCGTTTGGGGCCTCGGTTCCTACGGTGGGCGATTTCTGCTTCCGGGCCTGTGTGCCGGACGGTTGTAGACGGTTTTGTTCGGTGATGTGCTGGAGCGCGCGTCCGATCCAGTAGCGGTGGGCCGCGCTGACGCCTGATTCGTCGCGGAGGCCGCGAGAGACCGTGGCATCCGAGATGTCGCCTCCGCCGAGTTCGCGGGTGGCCTGGATGATTTTGCGGTAAACGGGTTTGCCGGCGCGGGAGTGCATGGCGGCGAGCGGGCAGAGGTCCGGGTCGGCGTGCTGGAGGTGGTGAAAGTCGATGGTCTGGTCGCCGATGGAGGCGGCGTATTCTCCGGCGCGGCGGAGGATGTTGAGGATGCCATTAAAGGAGCGGCGTTGGACGCCCTGGCCGGTGCTGTTGCCGTAGGCGAGCATTTCGAGGGCGGCATCGGAGACGATGGCGGGAGGTCCTCCGGCCGCGGCGATGCGGTGGGCGACGTAGCTCTTGACTTCCTCGGGAGTGAGGATGCGCAGGTAGTGGAACGTGGTACGCATCATCACGTCCTCGAGGGAGCGTAATTTTTCATCGAGGCGGCTCCAGCCGACGAGAACGAGGCCGCAGTTGTGCTGCTCGAAGCCGGAATCGGCCTCGATGAGCTGGCGGAGGCCGCGGATGACGGAGGTAGAGACGTCGTGGCAGTTATCCACGGCGATGGCGAAGCCCTCGGGGAACTCGAGGGTGGCGAGGCGTTTGAGGATGGTGCGGACGCGTTCGGGGCTGGTGCGATTAGTGGTGACATCGAGGCCGGCGGTGTCGTGGGCGAAGTCCACGATGGCGGTGCGGATGCGTGAGAGGGTGAGTTGCCGGGAGTCCTCGGGAAAAATCGAGAGGACGGCGCGGCGCGGGTTGCGGCGCAGGTCGTACATGGCTTTGCGGAGGACGGTGGATTTGCCGAATCCGCTATCGGCGATGATGCCGTGGATCGAGTGCGATTCGCAGGCGTCGGCGAGGGCGGCGGTAATCGTGGCCTCGGCTGGCGACTCCCAGTAATCATCCACGGACTGCAGTTGTCCAAACGGGTCTTTTTTGAACCCGAGCAGCTTCCAGGCCGGAATGTCAACCATGGCAATCTCCTGTGTTTTATGCGCCCGATCCGAAGCCGGCGCGGCGTTCACGCGACAGCAGTTCAGTGGACCAATCGCGGGCGCGGTTTTCGAGAAACTCCTTGTTCAGGCTGTGTTTGAGGGCGCTGTCTATTTCGCGCCAGATGTCGAGATGGCTGATCTTGATGAAGAGGAGCTCGAATCCGAGGCGCG
>Ga0208957_1000767_pt1 | contig 20576 bp, 19 predicted proteins | sample RifOxyA1_FD_184029 | JGI IMG/M metagenome (GOLD analysis project Ga0208957, IMG submission 184029) | Groundwater microbial communities from Rifle, Colorado - Rifle Oxygen_injection A1 (SPAdes) | ecosystem: Environmental > Aquatic > Deep subsurface > Groundwater | place: Rifle, Colorado, United... | reverse complement strand
CCGCCACGTAGCGATAATCCCTGCGCACCGCGATTGACCAGGCGCGGAAAAGCATGCCGATGCCCAAGGGGAAAATGCCGACGAACATCAAGCGGGCAAGCCAGACAAACCAGTCATCCATGCGGTTTTCCTATTTCTGCAGGCGATCAAACGGCCGCATGCTCGCCCATCCCCGTGCCACATGCAAGCATCGCGCCGTGTCATCAGGACGGCGACAGCCTGAAAAATGCGCCATCATTCTTGACTCCGAACAGGTTTTAAGCAAGGTTCTAAATGATGGGCTTCGATCGACCGGCGCGCAAAGTGCGCATCCATCGATGTCATGATTAACCAGTTGAATAATAGGCATCATCCCGCCACCGGGCTCGATCTGTCTTCAACCTGGCAATCCCCGGCCAGCATCCTGAAACATTCCTCTGCCGGCACCGCGCGGCTGTGTAGCCAACCCTGGAATGCGTTGCATCCCAAACGGGCTAGTGAAGCCCGCTGATCCTCGGTTTCCACGCCCTCGGCGACGACCCGCATCCCGAGGCTATGGGCCAGGCTTACCAGGCCCTCCACGATGGCAGCATCTTCCGGATCATGGGCAACGTCCTTGACAAAGGAACGGTCAATCTTGAGTTTGTGGAGTGAAAACATTTTCAGATAGGCGAGCGAGGAATAGCCCGTGCCGAAATCGTCGATGGCGATCGTGACGCCCAGGCTTTCCAGTTCACCGAGCACCTGCGCTGCCGCCTTCGGATCATCCATCAATGCGCTCTCTGTCAGTTCAAGCTCCAGCAGACTGGGCGCTGCGCCGCTTGCCGACAAGCCAGCCTTGACCACGTCGACCAGGCAACCATAGCGGAATTGGTGTGCGGACAGGTTGACCGCCACCTTGGTCGGTATGCCTGCATCCTGCCAAGCCCGGATCTGGCGGCAGGCCGTATTAATCACCCAGCCGCCGATAGGGACGATTAGGCCACTTGCCTCGGCGACCGGAATGAAACGCGCCGGACTCACATCGCCAAGTTCATCATGGGTCCAACGCAGCAGGGCTTCGACGCCAGAAATCCTGTTGGTGGAGATCTCTATCTGGGGCTGGTAGTGCAGCTCCAGTTGTCCCTTTTCCACGGCGCGGCGCAGATAGGTCTGCAGCAGCAGGTTTTCCCGCATACGCGTATCCAGGTCCCGCGTGTAATAGCGAATGCCGCCACGCCCTTCCGATTTAGCCCGATACATGGCCACGTCTGCGTTGCGCAGCAAGGTGGTGACATCGTCTCCGTCTCCGGGGAACACCGCCACCCCCAGGCTTGCGCTGACGAATACCTCGTTTTCTTCAATGGGGAAAGGCTCGGCAAAAATCCGAACAATCTCGTCGGCCACCTGACCCACGTCTTCCACAAACCCCAGGTCGGATAGCAGCAGCACAAACTCGTCTCCCCCCAGACGGGCAACCATGTCGTCCAGACGCAGCACGGTTGTCAGCCGCCTCGCCACCTCGCCAAGAAACAGATCGCCATAATTGTGCCCCCAACCGTCGTTGACTGCTTTGAAATGGTCCAGGTCGAGCAGGATCAATGCGACCAGACGATCATGCTGGCGCGCCTGGACCATGGCTTTGGCAAGCCGGTCATGGAACAAGGTACGATTGGGTAGGCCGGTGAGGGCATCGTGGGTGGTCTGGTGAAGCAGGTCCGCCTCCATGCGCCGGCGCTCGCTGATATCCCGGATGAAAGCGGTGACTTGCATACCGGCATCGGAATGAAAGTTACTCAGGGCGATATCCAGTGGTACCTCGCTGCCATCTTTCCGGCATCCCGACAAATCCAGCTTGTCGGCCATGGGACGCAGCCGGGGTGATTCGACATAGCCCTGCCGGTGACGCTGGTGCCGTTCCTGATGACGGTGCGGTACCAAAGCTTCCATCTGCATTCCGAGCAATTCAGCGCGCTGATAGCCAAACATCTGCTCGAGACGTTCGTTGACCATGCGGATGATGCCCTGCCCGTCCACCACCATGATGGCGTCCGGCGCGGTCTCCAGCAGTTCCCGGTGACGCCGCTCGCTTTCTTCCACCGCCGTACGGGCTTGCTGCAGGCGCACGATAGGGGCCTTCACGCTGTCCAGGAAGATGGACCGGTACAGGAACAGGTAGGCGAACACCTTGTAGGCGTGGCCGAGTACGTTGGCCAGATCGGTGACCCTGGAATAGACCTGAAAAAACAGTTCGCTGACGAGCATGAGGGCTACGGCAAAGAACGTGGCTTGCAGGCTCGATTCGCAGAACTCCCTCTGGCGCCGATAGAGCAGACCCAGCGTAATCAGGTTCAGCACCACCACGCCATTTTCCATGTTCACCTTGAATGGCGTCAGGCCCGTCCCCGCAATGAAGGTATCCGGCACCCATTCCGGATGCCAAGTCCCCACATAGAGCAGTGCCGTGACAAAGCCCAGACTGATGCCAAGATACCGGCCCCGCATACGCCGGGCCAGAGGCTGCTGCGGCATGAGCGCATAGGCCAGAAGCGCGCCCGTCGCCGCGTAGCGCGCCGCCAGCCAGAAAACGATGGCCTTGTGGGGATTGTTTTCGGTGATGAAATCGGCCATGCCGACGTAGGACATCAGGTGGGCAAAGTCCATGATGGCCACGGCCAGGAACGCACAGGCCAGCATTACCGAGACGGTGGGACGCTTCTCGTCGTGGACGTGCCAGCCGGTGATGAAAACCATGGCAGCCACCACCACCGCGAACACCTCGGCGAGCGTGTGGAAGGGGAGAAAAACGGCCGGCGGGATGCCGATGTGGCGTTCCGCCGTCATCTGCCAGCCCAGCAAGGGGATGGCCAGCGCCAGCAGGGTAAGTCCCGCTGCCCAGGCATAGCTGTTGGTTCTCGGGATACAAACGGTAGTCACTGCGGTATATGCGTCTCTTTATTGTTGTCCTGGCCAGCCGATCAGCCCGGACATAATAACCACTGATAAATAATGGTCAAAGATAGCGTCGTTCTCCCTGACCGCGAGCCCGTCCATTTCACTCGCGGCCATAACGGGCAATCTCCCCGGGGAAGGAAGCAAGGGTCAGGCTGCGTCCCACGCCACCGAGCCTGACCGCCTCCTTGGGCATGCCATAGACCACGCAACTCGCCTCGTCCTGGGCGAGGGTGGCAGCCCCGGCTTCCCGCATTTCCTTCAGGCCGCGGGCACCGTCGTCGCCCATGCCGGTCATGATGATTCCCAGCGCGTTGCTGCCGGCACTGCGGGCGGTGGAACGGAACAGCACGTCCACGGACGGGCGGTGCCGGTTCACCGGCGGGCCGTCAATCACGTCCACGTGATACTGCGCGCCGCTACGCACGAGTTGCATGTGGCGTCCTCCCGGCGCGATCAGGGCCAGGCCGGGCCGCACCCGGTCGCCGTGTTTCGCCTCGCGCACTTCGATGGCGCATACGCTGTTCAGGCGCGCGGCGAAGGCGGCGGTGAATTTCTCCGGCATGTGCTGGACGATGACGAGGCCGGGACAGACACGCGGCAGCGCAGTCAGCACGGTCTCAAGGGCCTGGGTGCCGCCGGTAGAGGCACCGATCGCCACCACCTTGTCGGTCGTCTCGGTCATGGCCGCGGGTGGGCTTGCCGGAATCGCATCCAGCCCGTGCCGGGGCGGCGGCGGCGCCGGCATCGACGTCAGGCGGCGCACGTTGGCCAAGGCCGCAGCACGCACCGCCGAGACGATTTCATGTCCCGATCCCACCAGAAATTCCTTCAATCCGAGGCGAGGCTTGGTGACGATACTCACCGCGCCGGCAGATAAGGCCTGCATCGCTGTGGACGTGCCCTTCTCGGTCAGCGACGAGCAGATGACGACCGGCGTCGGACGCTCCGCCATGATCCGTTTGAGGAAGGTGATGCCATCCATGCGCGGCATCTCCACGTCCATCAGCAGCACGTCCGGCCAGTCGCGATTCATCTTGTCCATGGCGAACAACGGGTCGGCGGCCGTGCCGATCACTTCGATGCCAGGCGCGCTCTTGAGCACCGCGCTCATCACCTGGCGCACCGTGGCGGAATCATCGACGATCAGGACGCGGATGGGCTTCATAGCGTGCATTCTTCCATCAGGCAACGCGCCTTCTCGGGCAACGGCGCGTGTTTCACCCAGACGTGGCCGCTCCAGATGTCGAATATGACTTGGCGATGGCCATATCCTCCCAGTTGCTCGGCCTTGACCTTGAAACCGTGGCGCTGCACCAGCTCGCGCCCGGCAGCGATATTGCGATCCGGCACCTGGCCACCGCAATTTTTTCCGGTGCAGAAGCGTCGCTGAAACATGTGCCCGCCGCCGAACAGCTTGGCTTCGAATTCGTACGGCTTACCATGCACCGCCCTGATCTCCCGCGCCAGCAATTCCAGCGCCTCGTCGCCGTAGCGCCCGTCCATCGAGTTCTCCGCGCCGCGGACGCGGTCGGGCAGCATGTAATGGCACATGCCGCCGATGCGCCGCTGCGGATGCCACAGCGTCACCGCGACGCAGGAGCCGAGAATGGTGCGGATACGCGTATGTTCGTCGCCGAACCACAGCTCGCCCGGCTGCAGGAATATCTCGATGACGTGGGCGGGTTTTTTCAGGAGCGACATGTCAGAGCTTGCGACAAATCGACGGCGCCACCGTTTCCAGCCCCTGCGCCAGCCCGTTCAGGCTTTCCGAGTGGCCCACGATGAAATAGCCGCCCGGGCGCAGCTTTGCCAGTAGGCGCGCCACCACCTGACGCTTGGTATCGGTCTGGAAGTAGATCATCACGTTGCGCAGGAAGATCACGTCGAACTCGCCCACGTTCGGCAGGCTCTCGTTGAGGTTGATCTGCTCGAAGCGGACGTGCCGGCGCAGGGCCGGATCGATGATGAAGCTGCCCTCCTGGTTGCCGACCCCCTTGAGGCAGTGGGCGCGCAGCGACGCCTGCGGAATGCCGCGGATGCGCTCCATCGGATAAAGCCCGCTACGTGCCTTGTCCAGCACGCGGGTGCTGATATCCGAGCCTAGGATTTCCCAAGGCGTCGCGCCCAGTTTGTCGGCCAGCACCATGGCCAGCGTGTAGGCCTCCTCGCCGCTGGAACTGGCCGCGCTCCAGACGCGGAAAGTCCGTCCCGGCGGGTGCTCGGGCAGGATGCGGTCGCGCAGGAAATCGAAGTGCTTCGGCTCGCGGAAGAAATAGGTCTCGTTGGTGGTCAGCAGATCCACCGCCACCTGCATTTCGTCCTGTTGCCGGGAGAGCAGCTTGAAGTATTCGCCGTAGCAGTCCAGTCCATGATGTTTCAGGCGCCGCGCCAGGCGGCCGGTCACCAGCGCCTTCTTCGCCGGCGTCATGCTGATGCCGGCGATGCTGAAGATCATCTGCTGGAAGTGGGCGAAATCGCTGTCGCTGATCGAGGCGTTATCCATTTTCAGTCCTGCCCGCGACGCACGCCGGTGCCCACTTCCAGTTCGGCGAACCAGTTGATGAAGCGCCCCACGTCCGCGCCCTGATAGACCGCGCCGTGCTGCGGGCAGAGCATGTCGATCTCCATCGCGGCAGCCCGCTCGCACCAGTCCCGGACCGCCTCCTTCGACCCCATCCAGCGCTGATGGAATCCCCGCGCATGACGGATATGGCGATCGAAATCCTTGACGAGCAGGGCGTCCTCGTCAGGTGGCAGCAGCGCTGCGCCGACGTCGCCGGAAAACATCACGCGCGCCCTGGGGTCGTAGAGATGGAAATTGCCCGAGGAATGCAGGTAGTGTGCCGGCACAGCCTGGAGTTGCCGCTTGCCCAGCGCGATGTTCGCACCCTTGTCCGGGATCGTGACGAAGGTATCGCGACTGCCGCCGAAGTGCGGAACGAACTCGGCCCACAGCCAGGACAGGTGGCAGCGCAGCCCGGGATTGAATTCCAGCCACAGCGCCAGCGAGGAAATGATGTCCGGATCCTGGTGCGAGGCGAACACCGTCTTGATGCACGAGGGATCGTAGGCATCGGCAATGGCGGAAAACACGGCGGCGAAAATCTCCATGCCGCCGGGGTCGGTCAGCAAGGCCTCGTCGCCGTCGCGCACAAGATACTCGTTGGTATCGATCAGATAGTTCAGACGCTCCGGGTCGCGCGCCACCATGCCCCATTTGTGGGGGCCGTCCTCGAAGATGTAGGTGAGTTTTTTCACGCTTCGGCTCCGGCGATGCTGCGCGCATTGAACAACTGGACCCGGATCTGTTCGATGGTGCACTCGATCACCGCACCGACCTGGCTCAGCTGGCCGCTCAGCGCGCCGCCGTAGACCGCTTCGATCTTGGCGCCGCGCGCCAGGGCGCGGCCGACCTCGCACAGCCGCACCGCATGCTCGATGACGCACTGCACGCTGCCCCACCTCGCCGTGTTCTCCGCCTTCAGACGCGCCAGCCCGGAATCGGCCCGGCCCACCGCCGTGGCCATCGCGGCTTGCCCACCGCTCATGGCCAGGGCCGCCGACAGATGCCGCCGTGCCCGCATTTCCTTGGACAGGCCGGCCACTTCGCGCACCAGTTCGGCCATGTCCCGAGTGAGCTCGTCCATCAACAGTTGCAGCTTGCTGCTGAATCCGCGCAACTCGGTCGTCACCACCGCAAAGCCGCGCACCGCTGAACCGGCGCGCCGCGCCGCCAGCATGGCGTTGATCGCTTCCACACTCAGTTCGTGCGAAACCTGCACGATTTTCTTGATTTCCTCGTTCACTCCCGCCACCCGGCACATATTGTTGTCCGCGCTGGCGGAACGGCCCGTTGCAGGCTCCTGCTCAAACTTCATGTTCAATCCTGTGTTGCGCCATTCATTTGGCTCTATCAATCAATGCGCTGCAGCAACCTTGAAGAATCACATCAGTTGCAGCAGTTGTTCGGCCTGGCCACTCATTTCTTCCGCCTTCGCCGCCAACTCCTCCGAGGTGCTGCGTTCTGCTGCGTCGCCTGGTTCGGCTGGTTCATCGCCATTCGATTCACGCAATCTCCTACCTTTCAGGCGGCGGATTCCGCCAGCACCGCGTCGCCTCCGGCGGCCCTGCCCAGGATCGCCATCTCATCCGCGGACAGCACGCTGTTGACGTTGATGAGAATGACGAACTTCTCCTTCACCTTGCCCATGCCCTGGATGAAGTCGGTACGGATGCGGGTGCCGAAGGCGGGCGGCGGCTCGATGTCGGAACCGGCGATCTCCAGCACTTCGTTGACCGCGTCGACCACCACGCCGATCACCTGGGTGTCGTCCTCGACCTGCAGTTCAAGGATGACGATGCAGCTGCGCTTGGTCACTTCGCTGCGCTTGCCGCCGAAGCGGCTGGCCAGGTCGACCACCGGAACCACGGCGCCGCGCAGGTTGATCACGCCGCGGATGAACTCGGGCATCATCGGCACGGTGGTGAGCTGGCCGTATTCGATGATTTCCTTGATGTGCAGGATGCCGATGGCAAACACTTCGCCGCCCAGCATGAAGGTGAGGTATTGCTGGGGCTCCTGGGCAGCAGAGGCGAGCGCCGCTGTCTGGGCATCGAGCTTGACCAGTGCGTTCATGGCCATCCCCTCAGAAACGCACGAATTCGGCTTCGCCCGCCGGCTCGGCGGCAGATTGCACGGCCTTCGCCAGCTTTTTCATCGGGGAACTCTTCGCTGCGGCATGGCGCACGCCAGCGGCCACGCCGCCGACCTTGAAGAAGCCCATCAGCTGCTGCAGCTGTTCGGCCTGGCCGCTCATCTCTTCCGCCGTGGCGGCCAGCTCTTCCGAGGCGCTGGCGTTCTGCTGCGTGGCCTGGTTCAACTGGTTCATGGCGGCGTTCACCTGGCCGACGCCACCGGACTGTTCTTCGCTCGCCGCGGTGATCTCCTGCACCAGGTCGGAGGTCTTCTTGATCGAGGGGACCATTTCGTCCAGGAGCTTGCCGGCGCGCTCGGCCATGTCGACGGAGCCGGTCGCCAGTTCACCGATCTCCTGCGCGGCAACCTGGCTGCGTTCGGCGAGTTTCCGCACTTCGGCGGCGACGACGGCGAAGCCCTTGCCGTGTTCGCCGGCGCGCGCCGCTTCGATGGCGGCGTTCAGCGCCAGGAGGTTGGTCTGGTAGGCGATGTCGTCGATGATGCCGATCTTGCCGGCGATGCTCTTCATGGCGGTGACGGTCTGCTTGACGGCTTCGCCGCCTTCCATCGCTTCCTTCGCGGCCTTGCCGGCCATGCCGTCGGTGACCTTGGAATTCTCGGTGTTCTGCGCAATCGAGGCGCTCATCTGTTCGATGCTGGCGCTGGTCTCTTCGACCGAGGCGGCCTGCTCGGAGGCACCCTGCGACAGGCTCTGCGCGGTCGCGCTCACTTCTTCCGAGGCGGACGACAGGTTGTCGGAGGCGGAACGCACTTCGGAAATGATCTGCGTCAGCTTCGCCACCATCGCACCCATCGCAGACAACAACTGCCCCATCTCGTCGCGGCTGCTGGTCTCGATCTTCATGGTGAGGTCGCCCTCAGCAAGACGGTTGGCAATGTCAACCGCCTGGCCAGCCGGACGCGTGATGCTGCGGGTGACCCAGAAGGCAATGCCTGCGCCCAGGGCTATCGCGACCACGGCCAGGGCCAGCATCAGGTTGAAAGCGGCCTGATAATCCCGCCCTGCCTGTTCGGCCAGTTCGGCATTCAGCGTTTCCTGACGCTCGATCATGGCGTTGAGGTCGGTCAGCCATTTGGCCTGCGGTGCCCGGGCTTCCTTCATCAGGATCATGCCGGCCTCGGCGTTGAAATCGCCAAGGGCCAATTCCATTGCCTTGTCGATCATCGGCTTGACGACCGCCTGGTCGTTCTTGATATCAGCCATGATCTTCCTGCCGGCCTCAGCATTGAGCATGCCTTCCAGCTTGTCGCGCATCCCGTTGTATTCGGTGCGCGCCTTCGCGATACGGTCGACCTCGTTTTGCGTATCGGAGGCCTCTTCGGCCAGGGCCATGTTGCGCGCCGAGCGGGCGATGATGTTGACCTGGTTGATCATGTTGTTGGCCAGACGGATCTTGACGGCGTTTTCCTTGATCGCCACGTCGAAGTTGCCCTGAACGGCGGACAGCCGGGTGATGCCGATGAAGGCAATAGCCGCCAGCAGGACCAGCACCAGGCCGAAGCCCAGCCCCAGGCGCATGCCGATTTTCATGTTGCTGAACATTGCTTCTCTCCTAAAAAGACAGTCGATTGAATTTAACTTTGCAACGAAACGGCCTGTTCTTTGGCGGCCTCGTTCAACAAGGCCGGCACGTCCAGCACCAGGGCCACTTCGCCGGAACCGAGGATGGTCGATCCCGAGATGCCGCGCACATGGGCGAAGAGCTGCCCCAGCGGCTTGATCACTGCCTGGAACTCCCCTTTCAGCGCATCCACCACCAGGCCTGCCTTGCGCCCTGCGCAATGCACCACCACGACGTTCTGGCGGCGCGTGGCACGCCCCTCCAGGCCGAGGTGCTGCTTCAGGCGCAGCAACGGCAATACCTCGCCGCGCAGGTTGAGAAAATCGGTTGCGTCACGATCTGCATCCAGTTCCACGCACTCCAGCACCATGTCGAGCGGCACCACGTAGTGGCCGTCGGCCACGCCCATGAGGAAGCCGTCGATGATGGCCAGCGTGAGCGGCAGGCGGATGCGGAAAACAGAACCCTGGCCAGCGTGACTCTCGATCTCCACCGTGCCGCGCAAGGACTCGATATTGCGTCGCACCACGTCCATGCCCACGCCGCGGCCGGACAGGTTGCTCACCTGCTCGGCGGTGGAGAAGCCGGGTTCGAAGATGAGACTCCATACATCGCGGTCGGTCAGGTTGTCGCCATCCTGGATCAGTCCCTTCTCGCGGGCCTTGGCCAGGATACGCTCGCGATCGAGACCGCCGCCGTCATCCGCCACCTCGATGACGATGCCGCCGGACTCGTGGTAGGCATTGAGTTGCAGCGAGCCTTTTTCCGGCTTGCCGCGGGACAGTCGCACGGCGGCGGACTCGATGCCGTGATCCATGGCGTTGCGCACCAGGTGGGTGAGCGGATCGCCGATCTTCTCCACTACGGTCTTGTCCAGCTCGGTTTCCGCGCCGTTGATCACCAGTTCGATGTCCTTGCCGATTTCCTTGGAGACGTCGCGCACCACGCGGCGGAAGCGGTTGAAGGTCTCGCCGATCTCCACCATGCGCAGGCGCATGGCGCCGTCGCGGATGTCCTCCACCAGGCGCGCCATGCCGGAGACCGATTCCATCATGGCGCCATCCTTGTTGCGCGCGGCCATGAGGCCGACGCCGGCACCGGCGATGACCAGTTCGCCCACCAGGTTGATCAGGCTGTCGAGCTTGTCGGCGTGGACCCGCACGAACCTGGACTCCTGGGCCTGGCGCTGGCGTGCATCCTTCTGCTTGGAGAGCGCGGCATCCACCAGTTCCGGCTGGACGATATGGCGTTCCACCAGGATTTCACCCAAGGGTTGGGCATTTTCCGCGCGGGCGCTTTCGCATTCCTGGAGGGCGAGCGACTCGTCCAGCTCGCGCTGGGTCACCGCACGGCACGCGACCAGGATTTCGCCCAGACGGGTGTTGTCCTCCGGCAGTGTCTCGATCAGATCGATGTAGTCCGTCACCCGGCTGCCGGGCGGCAGGATGTTGAGCTGGCAATCGTCACGCACGAATTCGAACACGCCTTCGATGCGCGCCTTGTCGGCCTCGCTGCGCAGCCGGATCTCGAAGCCCAGGTAGCAGCATTCCGGATCCATCTGCGCGGCGTCCGGCAGCGCATCGTCGAGGGTGGTGAGGTGAACGATCTCGCCAAGCGTGCCAAGGTAGCGGATGAAGGACATCGGGTCCATGCCGTTCTTCAACACGTCCTGGCCGAAACGCAGGGAAATGTGCCAGGTGTCGCCTGCCACGCCGCCGCCCCCCAGGCTCTGCACCGGTTCCGCCGCATTCGTTTCGGCGGGCAGCGTAGCCGCCCCGCCCATGCTCTTGCTCAACTGGGATGCCAGCGCCTCGCCCTGGCGGCGCGTGTCCGCGTCCATCTCCACGCCTTCTGCCGTGATGTCCAGTAGCCGTTCGATGTGGTCGCGGCAGGCCAGGAAGAGACCGACCAGACCTTCGGTCAGGGCCAGTTCATTGTTGCGCACCTGGTCCAGCACGTTTTCGGCCTTGTGGGTGAAGGCGACGATGTCGTCCAGGCCGAACAGGCCGGACGAGCCCTTGATGGTGTGGGCGGCACGGAACACGGCGTTGATCGCTTCCGCATCGTCGGGGGTGGTTTCGAGACGCAGCAGGCCTTCTTCCATTTCCTGGAGCAGGCTGCGGCTTTCCGCGAAGAAGGTTTGCAGGGCGTCGCCCAGGTCCAGATTCATGCCGCTCTCCCCATTGCGTCGGCCGGCAGCACCTGGGGGTCGCCGAACCAGCTCCCCAGCCCCAGCAGTTCGAACACTTCCAGCACGGCCGGGCTGTGCCCGGACAGCGTCAGCCTCTTGCCGGCCGCCACCGCCTCGCGCTTCAAGAGCATGAGCAATTGCACGCCGCTGGTATCCAACTCGCTGACTACCGAGAGGTCGATGTCAACTTCGTCGCCCTGTTCAAGCGCCGCCAGGAGGGCAGGCTTGAGTTCGGCGGCGCTGTAGATGGTCATCTCGCAGGCAGCCTGCAGACGCAGACAGTTTTCGTGGTGTTCGCTGTCAAGTTCCATGGATCTCTCCGGGTGCTTACGGCAGAATCAGCTTCGACACCGCATCCAGCATCTGGGCGGGCTGGAACGGCTTGACGACCCAGGCCTTGGCGCCGGCCATCTGGCCGTCGCGCTTCTTCGCTTCACTGCCTTCGGTGGTGAGCATGATGACGGGGGTGAATTTGTAGGCGGGCTTGGCCTTCATTTCCTTGACGAAGGAAATGCCGTCCATGTTGGGCATGTTCACGTCGCTGATGACCAGATGCAGCTTGCGCCCGTCGAGCTTGCTCAGCGCATCCTTGCCGTCAACCGCATCGATGACCTCATAGCCTGCCCCTTTCAGGGTCAACCCCACGACTTGGCGAACGGATGCCGAGTCGTCAACGATCAAAATGGTCTTGGCCATGTTTTCTCCTAAAAGAAGGTAATTTCGTTTGCATTGCCAGGCGCATTGCTTTGCGTGCCCTGGTGGTTGTCCACTTGCTCAAGCGTCGTGTAGGTACTGGAGAGTTGATCAAGCCAGGCCGCCACGTCGATGGGCGGGGCGGGTTCTCCGCGGGCGCCACGTTCCCTGTTCTCGGACAGGACACCTTCCAGACGGGCCATGTCATCCATGGTCTGGCGCAGGATCTGGCTGACCCGATCCTGAAACTGCAGGGAGACAATGACGCCGGAAACCGTCTCCTGCACCGCTTGGCCTTCGTGCTGGAACTGGGTTGCGGCCTGGGTCAGGTGCTCCACCGCGCCCCGGAACACATTGAGCACGCCTTCGATGAGCTGTTCGGAATCCCGCATGGCGCGGGCATCTTGCTCTGCATAGCGCTCTGCAATCTGCACGGCGCCTTGGATCGCCTCGGTCACGCTGTCCACCCGGGTGGTGATTTGCTTGCCGGTATCCCCCGACATAGTGGACAGCTTGCGCACCTCATCAGCGATCACCGCGAAGCCCCGGCCGGCTTTACCCGCCCATGCAGCCTCGATGGCAGCATTGAGCGACACCAGTTTCGTCTGATTGGCAAGTTCCGAAACCGAACCGGCCATGGCCTTGAGTTCATCAGAAAACCGGGCCACCTCCCGGATGCGATCAAGCATCTCTTGCTTGGCCTGGAGGCCAGCGCGCAGGGTCGAGAGCATGGCTTGCAGGTCGTTCTGCCCCTTTTCCAGCATAACCGTGACGTCTTCGCTGCCAGACAGGCTGCCGGTACTGCCGCGGTACAGACCCAGCGCCGCACCCAGGCGCTGATGAATGTCGCCAAAACATGTGGCCAGATCGACCAGGGACGTTTCGGTCTGGCTGCGGGCGGTTTCAATCTGGCGATTCCAGATGGGCAACACCTCGCCGCACAATGTTTCCAGACCGTCGGCGCCGGGAGCTAGCGGCAACCGGGTCGAACCAGCTTCCCCTGCTGCGCCCCGGGCCATTGCGAGTGCGCTGCGGACCCGGGCGGCAAGAAAGCCACCCGCGAGCACACCCGTCAGTCCAGACCCTGCGGCCCAGAGCGCACTGGCTGCAGCACCGGAAAAAGCGGCGGCTGCGCCAAGCAAGCCGACCCCGGTGCAAACCGCCCACACCAATCCGGCGATACGACGATCATGTGCCACGGCTGCATTCATTGCCCGCCTCCCGACCCGGAATGGCTGGCGCCGCCCAGCAATTCCGCAACCAGCGCTTCGAATTCCAAGGATTTGTCAAAGAATCCATCCGCGCCAGCGCGTCGGGCCTTATCCCGGAACTCGATCTGGTTGGTGAATATGTACACGCGCGTGCCGGGGGAGTCCCGCTTGATCCGGGACAGCGCGTCCAGCCCGCTGCCGTCGGGCAGGCGCACGTCGAGCACGACGGCATCCGGACAGAGCTGGCGGCCTTTTTCCACCGCCTCGTGAAGGGAACGCGCGATGGAGAGTGCGGTAAGGTGCTCCACGCCCCCCAGCATCTCCAGCAAGCGGCCATATACGGCCGAAGAATCATCCACGATCAGCAATTTCACCGCAGTCCACCCCGCACAAACATGGGAGAGATAACGGCGCGATGATCAGGCGCCCGTATCGGTGGAAGCCGTTGTCATGCAGTCAGCGAAGTCCGAACCCCGTGTAGGAATATTCCTACGCCAAGAGGGTCTCAGAGAAACACAGCGCTGTGCAGCAGTCAGGCCAAGTCGCGGTTCAACGCATAACGCACCAGGTCGCTGATATTGTCCACGCCCAGTTTTTTCATCAGGCGCGCTTTGTGGGTGCTGACGGTTTTAGCCGAAAGATGGAGTTCCTTGCCGATCTCCGTCACGCTGCGTCCCTGGGCGAGCCTCAGGAATATCTGGTATTCGCGGTCGGACAGGGTGAGGTGCGGCGCAGCGGTTTCCCCGGGCGAGGGCTGAAACAACAGGCGCTCGGCGACCGCAGGCTCGACATAGTGAGCCCCGCCGGCCACCTGACGGATGGCAAAAATCAGGGTTTCCGGCTCGCTATCCTTGGTCAGGTAGCCGGTAGCGCCGGCCTTGATGGCACGCCCGGCAATCTGACTCTCTCCATGCATGGAGAGCACCAGGATGGGCAGCCGCGGCGCTTCCTCGCGCACCCGTTTGATCAGTTCCACCCCGCTCGGACCGGGCATGTTCATGTCCAGCAGCAGCAGATCGGGGGCGCAGGTGCGGACCTGCTCGATCACTTCCCAGCCGTTTTTCGCCTCGCCCGCCAGTTCCAGTTCCGGCATCAGGGCCAGCACCTGGCGCAACCCCTGGCGGACGATAGCATGGTCATCGCCGATGAGAATGCGGATCATCAGGCAAGCTCCCTGGCACAGGGAATACGTATGCGCACGGTGGTCCCTTCACCCGGCCTGGAGTCGATCCTCGATTCGCCGCCGAATTGCAGCGCCCGCTCACGCATACCCATCAGGCCGAAGGTCTTGCGACTCCTCACCTCCTTATTGTCGAAGCCGACTCCATCGTCGCGGATGTCCATTTCCAGGACGCCGTCGACCAGTTCGATGCGCACGCTCACCTCGCCAGCCTGGGCATAGCGGGTGATGTTGGTGAGGGACTCCTGCAGGATGCGAAAGGCGGCAGTGCTGCGCTCCTCGTCCAGACCCAGGGATTCCTGGGGCGCATACAGACGGCAACGGATCCGGGTACGCTCCTCAAATCCGGAGAGCAGCCATTCCGCGGCCGAAACCAGGCCCATGTCCAGCGCCCCGGGTCGCAACGAGGTCGCCAGGTTGCGCACCACACCTATGGTGGTGTCGATGGTTTTTTTCATGCCGACAACGTGACGCATCAACTCGGGGTTGTCTGCACCAAAGCGGATTCCCAGCATGGACGCATCCATCCGCAGGGCGGTAAGGTACTGGCCGAATTCATCGTGAATTTCGCGGGCGATACGGGTGCGCTCCGCCTCCCTGACAGTCTCATGGTGCGCAGCGAGTTCTCGCAGGCTTTTCCGCGAACGCAGCAACTCATCCTCGTGCCGCTTGAGTTCAGTAATGTCCTGTACGGTACCGATACCGCGAACCAAGGTGCCGTCTTCGGCAACCTCCAGATCGGCACGTTCGCGCACCCACTTTATCTTGCCGGCGGAGACGATGCGATGCTGGATGTCGTAGGCAGCTCCCCCCGCCACTGCGGCACGCCAGGAGTGATCCACATAATCGCGGTCGTCTGGATGCACGCAATCCAGAAAAATCTGGAAATTGAGCGGACTACCCTGAGGCACGCCAAAGATGCGATAGCATTCCGCAGACCATTCCAGCACATCATTGGAGATGTCCAGCCACCAACTCCCAAGCTTGCCCTGGGCCTGGGCACGGGCCAGATGCGCCTCACTCTCGCGCAGGATGTCCTCGGCCCGGCGACGCTCCGTGATGTCCTGCACATTGACGACACGATAAAGGATCTGACCCGCCTCATCTTTTACTGCCGTGGCATCGACCTGGACCGGAAAGCGGCTGCCGTCCTTGCGCATGTGCCACGCCTCCCAGATGTGATGGCCCGTCTCGTGAACCATCTGAATATGACGGGGAAGATCCGCTCTGCTCTCTTCCGCGAAGAATTCGGCCACCGACCCTCCAGAGAGTTCCTCCACGCTGTAGCCGTGCATCCGGGCGAAGGCCGGATTGATGCGTTCGATTTGCCCTGCCTCAACACTGTAGACAATCACGCCCCATTCGGCATGATCGAAGATCTGCTGCCATCTGGCGAGGATGGCCTCGTTCTGCTTGCGTGCCGTGTTGTCGCTGAAAACCACCACTGCACCGGTGATCTGCCCCGCTTCGAGAATCGGGGCGCTGATGTATTGCACATCGAGGGGACGCCCATCCTTGCGCCAGAAAATCGCGTCGTCACAATGCTGCAGGGCGCCATCGCGGCACGTTGCAAGTATCGAGCATTCTTCGATGGGCAATGAACAGCCTGCGCAATGTTCACGATAAGTGATGTGATTGACGAGGTTCTTGCCCATATCCGCCTGGGTGTAACCCAACATCCGCTCAGCCGCGGGGTTGACGAAAGTCATTCTTCCCCGGTTGTCCAGCCCATAAATCCCTTCACCCGCATGCTGCAAGATCAGCTCGTTCTTGCGCAAAGACTCGGTCAAAATGCGCTGGGAGTCCCTGTGTTTCCGGACAAGGGGCAGGAAATAAATATAAAAAAGAAAGGCACCGAACATGGCGAGAAGCAAGTGCGGCACGTGGCCTGACCACGAGCCATCTGGGCTGAATGGGCCCGGCGCATAACTCTCGGTAATGAGTCTGTCGACCAACTGGCCAAGCACCAGCAAGGCCAGCATGACCAAAAACGCGACGGCCAGGATATGGCGATCCGGGTAATGTTTGGAGTTAAGGGGGCTCACTGATAAAGGTTCGGCGGCGATATAAGGGCCGCAGTATAAAACCAGTCAGTTAGAGTGGGCATTCAAAATTACGCCGGACGTGGCGCCTTCCAGGCTGCATGGCCGCCTGGCCACCCTCTACAACATGCCTAAACTGAGATGTTTATATAACGCGCGCACGGCCCGGCTTCACAAAATGGGGCGCCTCGCTTATACTCGCCTGCCTTTGCAAGCGGGTGGGATTTTTTCTGACGTTTGCAACGACGGACGAGTGCGGTCGACAGCAGATGCTTGCGACGAAGCCCTTGTTTTTAAACATAGTTGCATGTAGGCCAGTTAGCTCAGTTGGTAGAGCAGCGGATTGAAAATCCGCGTGTCCTTGGTTCGATTCCGAGACTGGCCACCACTTCCAACGGCTCGCGTTTTTCGCGGGCCGTTTTCATTGCAAATCATCCTGTGCCATCCCGCCAGATACGCCGGGCATCACCGGGGTTTACATGCGCTACGAATCGGTACGGGGCGGATTGAATTTGCGGCCCTTGGCAACACCGAGTGCAATCAAACCTTGCGTTTGCTGACTTCATGGAAGCAGGGACGGACGCTGGCGGGAAGGCATAGAGAAGCCGGCCCGTATTGATAGCGGGGATGGCACCACGATGGGTGGCGGCACCCTCCCCGCTTGTGTTACATCACTTCTTCTTCGCGGCTTTCTTGCCTGCGACGGCGGTCTTGAAGCCGGCACCTGCGGTGAAGCGCGGCACCGTCGACGCGGCGATCTTGATCTCGGCGCCGGTTTGCGGGTTGCGGCCAGTACGCGCAGCGCGCTTGGACGACTTGAAGGTGCCGAAGCCGACGAGGGTCACGGTGTCCCCTTTCGCCACGGCCTTGACGACTGCATCAAGGATTGCGTCGAGTGCTCTGCCAGCTGCGGCCTTGCTGATGTCTGCCTCGGTTGCGGCGACTTCGATCAATTCGGATTTGTTCATAAATATCCCTTCGTTGGTTGAGAGAACTAAATACTACAAGCATTCAGGCTTACTTGGCTTAACTGCACACAACTTCCCCTTCATCAGCCACACAAAGGGTCAGGTTCTAACCACACCATTCCTGAAGAACGGACAATAGGCGGTATTCGAAAGCAATGCTAGGGGTAGAGCCCGGCCAATCCCGGCGTGGCCGCAGTTCTTCCTTTTGTGTTTCCGTCCAGACGCGTGAGCGTGTCGGCCAGCGGTTTTCCCGTCCACGTCCCGCCCGCATAACAGACCCGGTCGAGCTGCTTCAGCAAGCTTGTCGATTCGGCATCGCCCAGTCGGTCCGACAAGGCCTGGAGACCCAGCGGCGGATCGAGTGGCCAGGTGGCGCGCGCCCAATCGAGCAGCGTCCGTCGCGCCGCGTGCGGATCGTCGTCGTGGCAGGCCTGCCGGAAGGCCTTGCGCGCATCCGCGACGGCAACCGTCGGTGTCGGCCTGCCTGCGTCCGGGCTGGATGGCGGGCGGCGACGCCGGCTGACCCCCCATGCTGTCAGCGTTCCCAGCCAGAGCAGGCCCAGAACCAGGCTGAGCCAGTACCCGTGGGAGTTGGCCGGTGCGCGGATCTGTTCGGCGATCGACTTGGACGGACTGGCCGGCAGCAGCGGCGTGCCGGCCGTCGGGCCTGCGGATGTGGCCGTGGCAGCGACACCGCCGGAACCGGGCAGGACAAACAAGGTGCGCGCCGGCAGCTCGACTTCACGCTGTTGGTTGCGAGTGGTATCCCACCAGTACAGATGCAACGCGGGGATCTGATAACGACCCGAACGGCTGGCGATCAGCGCAATGTCCTGGTCGCGGGTGCCGACGACGCCGTCGCCCTGCACGCCGGTATCCAGCTTGGCCTGGTCGGGGTAGGCCCGCAGGCCGTCCGGCAGCGGCATCAGCACGCTCAGGTCGGGCAGTTGCGAGGCGGTGAGGCCGAGCGCGCTGAGATGCACGTGGCGTGTGATGGGGTCGCCGACATGGAGCGGCCCGTTGTCGGGCTGCCAGGTTTCCGCCAGCGTCACTTTTTGCGCAGGCAGCCAGTCGTGGCCGGTGCCGCTCGCGGGACGCGGGCGCACGTCGAGGACCAGCGGGTCGGCCCGCACCCGTAGCGGCTTGGTGGCATTCATCATGCCGGCGAACGGGTTGCGGCCGAATACGTTGCCGAAGAAGGCGTTCGTGCCGAACGGGTCGTTGCCGCCGCGGTCGTCCTGCACCTCGGCATTCAACACCGGGCCGTCGAGGTGGATCATGCCGCTGCGCTGCGGGAACAGCAGGTATTTGCGCTCGACCACCCGATAGCTGCGGCCGTCGCGCGTGGCGCTGGTCTGGCTGTCCTGGCCCAGCTGCTGCACCAGCACGTCGTTGCTCGGTTGCAGTTCGAGGCTGGCCTGATAAAGCGGCTGGTCGGTATAGAGACGCACCGTCAGGGTGTCGGCGGCCTGGACGTAGGGCTGTTTCTGGTCGAGCGTCGCGGTGAGGAAGACGTGCGCCGAGCCGCTGGCGGGGACGTTGCCCGGCTGGGCGGCGGCCGCGTTTCCGCTTACGGTCAGGGTGAGGGCGGGCGTCGTCTCGCCGTCCCATTGCAGGGCCGGCACCTGCAGCGTGCCGCCGTGTTTCGGCATCAGCGTCAGGTTGATTTCGGTCTGCGCCGACATCGTGCCGTTGACGATCTGGATGCTGGAACCCGTACTGCGACCAAGCACGTCGAAGTCCTGCTTGAGCGGGCCGAGGTCGGGCTGCTTTCCCGTCTGGCCGTCGTGTTTGAGTATGAGTTGTACCGCTTCGCCCGTGCCGGTCTGGGTCGGGTCGAGCCAAGCGCTCACCGCCGCGGAAGCGGTCAGGCTGAGGGTGCTGAGTACGGCGAAAACGAAGAGGCGGCATGGGGTGTTCATGGTTGCGTCCCTTGCTGTCGGATGAGATGTTCGATCATGAATTTGCGTCGCAACAGGCCGCCCGGATCGTCCGGAATGCGGCGCAGCCATTGTTCCTCGGCGAGCTGGCGTTCGCTGGGCGGGCGGGTCGCGGCCTGTGGCGCCTGGACCGCTTGCGGCTTGGCCAGTCCGGCGGCGGCATCGTTGCGGGCCTGGGCGGCGTCGTTCGCTGCCTGATCCTGTTGTGAACCGTTTGCGTCCGTGTTGCGACGATCGGGCGTCGGGCTGGCTTGGCCGGTTTGCTGCTGACCAAGCTGGGACTGTCCTTGCTGCGGCTGACCTTGCCCGGCCGGCTGGGTCTGGCTGCTGTCAGCCGGGTTCTGCCCCGGCTTGCCCGCTTGCGCCGTATTGTTCGAAGACGGCTTCGGCGCCTCGCCGTTCTGCGAGCCGGAATTCTGTTTCTGCTGACCCTGGTCGCCCGGTTTCTGGCTGTTCTGGCTCTTGTTGCCCTGCCGGCCCTGGCCCGAGGCGGATGGCGGCTTGGGCGGCTGTTTCTGCAGGGCCTTGGCCACCAGCTCGCGGTTGTGCCGCGCATCGCGATTGTCCGGATCGCGCGCCAGCGCCGCGTCGTAGGCCTGGATCGCCTCCTGCAGGCTGCCGGCGCGCGCCAGGGCATTGCCCCGGTTGTACTGGCTGTCGCTGTCGCCAAAGACAGCGAAATCCTGTGCCGCCAGCGGAAAATTGCCGGCCTGCAGTTCGGCATAGGCCTTGCGGCGCGGGTCCCGGAACAACCGGGACGCTTCGGCCGGCTTGCCTTGATGCAGGAGTTGCTGGGCGCGCTGGTCGGGCGTACGCCACAGGCTGTCCCAGGTCGGGCTTGCCTGCACGGCAGCGGCCCACAGCAGCAGCCCGGCCAGCCACAGGCCGCGCATCACAGCCACCCTCGCCGCGCCAGCAGGCCGGCAAACAACAGCAAAAACGGCAACAGCCAGATCCCGCCGTCCAGCCAATGCGCCACGCGGATATCCTGCGCAGCCCGTGTCATGCCGGCACGACTGGCGCGGGCCTGAAGGTCGCCGACCAAAGCGGGCAAGCCGGCCACATCGGCATAGTGTCCGCCGCCCGAGGCGGCCAGTTGCCGCAGCCGGTCGACGTCGGGCGGCCTGGCACTCGACTGGCCCGTCCGGACGAAACCGCC
>Ga0208957_1000765_pt1 | contig 20611 bp, 30 predicted proteins | sample RifOxyA1_FD_184029 | JGI IMG/M metagenome (GOLD analysis project Ga0208957, IMG submission 184029) | Groundwater microbial communities from Rifle, Colorado - Rifle Oxygen_injection A1 (SPAdes) | ecosystem: Environmental > Aquatic > Deep subsurface > Groundwater | place: Rifle, Colorado, United... | reverse complement strand
ACGGCGTGGGCTTTCGGCTCGCCTGTTACCCTGTATAATCGAGCGATAGCGAGTGGCTATGGGCGCAAATTCTGAGGCAGGACTGAATAGAAAATTCGTGGAATTCGCGAAGCTGCTCAATATCTACCTCAACCACTTTCCCAAACACGAAAAGTTCGCCCTGGCGAACCTGATCAGGACCACGGCCTATGAAATTTACGATGCCATCACCGAGGGGCAGAAGCGGTATCACAAGAAAACCACCCTGAGCAACCTGGACATCGCCCACGAGAAGCTGCGCATGCAGCTGCACCTGGCCAATGAACTCGGCTATTTCCGCTACAAGGACGGCCGGGATGATGAGGACGATGCCACCGAGACCGCGCGGCACCGTTATCTGGCAATCAGCGCCATGGTGGACGAACTGGGCGCGATGATCGGCGGCTGGATCAAGAAAATGAAGGATGAAAACAAATGGCAGTAGGGGCTGCGTATTAACATGCTGTGCCTGTTGTCCGGCGCGAATTGGAACAACAGCACGAATGCCGGGGTTTGGGCGGCCAATTGGAATAACAATCGGGCGAACTCGAACAACAACGTGGGCTTTCGGCTCGACTACGGTTCCCCTCAAAGCGCGATGAGTGCATAGTGGAGCCACAGGGATGCGCAGTCCTGCATAACGGCGAAATCTTTTTTGCCCGGCTTTCTGGTAGGAGCAATCCGACGGCCAGCCCGGCAGGTTTTGAGCAATGAAGCGAATCGGCAACCTGTTTGACAAAGTGTTCAGCATCGACAACCTTCTGGCTGCCTACGAGGACGCCAGGAAGGGCAAGCGAAACAAGCGCGCCTGTTTTGAATTCGAGCGGCACCTGGGAGCGCGGATCATGTGCCTGCACAAGGCATTGCTGGCTGGCACCTACCGGCCACAACCGTATCATAAGTTCACGGTCATGGAACCGAAAGAGCGAGAGATCTATGCGCCGGCCTTTGCCGACGTGGTGGTGCAGCACGCCATCTACCGGGTGATTTACCCGCTGTTCGATCGGACGTTCATCGCCACCTCCTTTGCCTGTCGCAAGGGCTACGGAACGCATCGGGCCAGCGACTACACCCAGCAGGCCATGCGCCGGTGCAGCGGCGAAGAGTATTTCCTGCAGTTGGACGTTCGCAAGTTCTTTTATTCTATCGATCGGGCGGTGCTTCAGGGGCAGATCGAGCGCAAGATCAAGGATAGGCGCCTGGTCGAGGTGATGATGCTTTTCGCCGAGTACGAGGAACCAATTGGGATCCCCATCGGCAACCTGCTCAGCCAGATCTATGCGCTGATCTATCTGAACAGCCTGGACCATTACGTCAAGCGGGTGCTGAAGATCAGGCAGTATGTTCGCTACGTTGACGATTTTGTTCTAATCGGGCTGACTCGAGAGCAGTGCCTGTCCTGCAGGCTGCGGATAATCGAGTTTTTGAGAAATGAGCTGCGCCTGGAGCTGTCAAAAACAACGATCCAGAAGATCCGCCGCGGCATCAATTTCGTCGGCTATCGGACCTGGCGCACATGCAGGGTGATCCGCAAATACAGCCTGTATAAGTTTCGGCGGCGGGTGCGCAGCAGCGACCTGCAGGCAGTAATCTCGCTGCTCGGCCACGCCAAGCGGACGCAGTCCCTGCGCTATATGCTCAACCTTATCATGGAGGTTAACCGTGCCCTCTTTTTACAAGTACCGCAAAGCCTCAGATCAGTACACAGTTTACCAGCTGCAGCTGCCTGAACCGGCCGAGGATCAGCCGGGGATGATCGACCTAGGCGAGATCGACGGCGAGACATTTGTCTGCGTACCGGACTGGATGCACCCACTGCCGGAGCAGCCGAAGCAGATTACGCTGACACAGATTACGCCGACTCAAGGGCTGATTACTTCGTTCTTTGCAAAAAGCGGGCTGCTACAGCTCGTTAAGGCCAGGATGGACAACAAGCAGCCGATGGTACGCTACTCGCTGCAGGACGAATTGACCCTGGCGCAGTGTTACGACTGGCTTCCCCCGTCCCTGGAACGGCACGTTGATGACGGGAGGATCTGGGCAAAATGAAATTCCATGCTGACATAGTAGCTGGGTTCCTGCTGTGGGCGCTAGCGATATGGGCCTGCACCATGCTGCTCTCAGGCTGTACTCAACGGCTGCATCCTTTACTGGCCGAGCACCACGGTGGACAAGAGCTTGCAGACGCTGAGGTAGATATCAGGATCGAGCGAAACGGCTTTTGGACAACTCAGGCCGGGTGTGTTGCTGATGTTCCACTTGCTGCTATATGGAAGTTCCCTGCACTTGGATGTGCAAAATTAAGCTGTGCTGAAAACAAAATGTGGGAAACAGATAAGATGTGCACTTGCCGGGTAAGGATATGGGCTGAGAGCGTACTCGGCCATGAACTAAAACATTGCCAAGGGTGGGAGGATATGCTGTGACATACTGGATACTGCTCGGATACGGGGTAATTGTTTTTATCGCCGCCGTCTATGCGCTTTGCTGTCAAATCGAAAATAGAAAAAGGAAGGGACGATGAGAAGATTTGTTATTGCGCTGGCCTTATGTTTTGCTGATAAACTAACACGACTGGCCTATGCCCTGGAACCGTGGCATAGCGGGAGATAGCACCATGAAAAAAATAACCTTCCTCATGCTTGCGGCCATGATCTTTTGCTCGGGCACTGCCTACGCTTTCGGCTCTCTCCCTGACGGGTGGTTTGACGGTAAGCCGGTAACACCTCCGGAAGATGTACCGCCTGTTCAGCCGCCGCCCCCGGACCCGGTACAGACAATCACAATTGAATACGGAACACGAAATGTCTTCACCAACGAGGTGAACTTTCATTTTAGCAAACCGATCAGCGAATACGGCTCCAAATTTAATTTGAATACCGGTGGCAAGAAGTACACGATCGGTGCTGATGGTTACAAGGACGGTAATATCGAGGTCCGCAACTCGCAGACGACCAAAAAACTCGTTATCATCGCCGGCCCTGCATACGCCACCAAGGGCGCGTCGGTCGCCTACCCCTCGAAAGACCCACTGACCAAGCCGGAAGCTACGCCGACTCCGGAGCCACAGCCGGGACTAAGCCAGCACTTCCACCACTGGAACCCTGCGGCGGTCTGGAACGGGGTCGGGCTTGTACTATGCCCTGACTCACCCAAATACAACTCCTGCACTTTCAACGGCGAGGCTATGACCCTGCACGGCGCGAAAGACAAGGGCCGCTGGGTGTGGGCGCAGTATTCGAAAAACAAAGGAAAGGGCGGCATAATCATCTGTGACGGGACCAAATTTGAGGTCAAAGGCGGAAATGAAATGCAAAAGGGGGACTGCTGGTGATGAGACTATTTATTGCTTTGGGACTGGCACTGATGCTGGCCGGCTGCGCGAACAGTAGCCGGAACCTGACAGTACACCTGCACGACAGCGCAACGCTGATGATCTGCGGCTCTACCATATCCCCGGAGGTTATGAAGTCCAACACGGATGAAAGGGCCTCGAACGCAACCGATGTTTCTCCGACCATTCCGATGGTGCCATAACAAAATGAGGGGAGATATGACCGCAATAATGGGCGGATGGGTAACATGGGCAGCGGTGGCCGGTTTTGTACTGCTGGCAGTGGTTGATATCTTCAACGGCGAGTACCAGAAAGCGGTCGAGAAATTGACTGCGGCTGGTGGGCTTATCGGTATCGGCAGGAAGATTGAAAAAGGGGAAGTGAAATGAGTCAGCAGTTCCCAGAACTTCGCTGCGGTGATGAGTTCGCCGTTTGCACTGATCGCTTCTTCGGCAGGCTGATCAACATCCGGCAACGTCTCCAGGCGGCAGACCGCGAAGCCACCTACAACCACTGTGGGATAATCAAAAATGCCGCAGGCGATACCTTTGAGTCCCGCCGCCGAATCGACAACTACAACTTATTTAAGATGTATGCGGGCCGCAAAATTATCATCATGCGCCCGAACGTCCCGCAGGAGACCCTTGCCGGAGCCATAGCGCAACTCGAAGAGAAGTTCAAAGGGCGGGTCTATCCATGGTGGCGTATCGTCTTGCACATACTTTCCCCGGCTCTGGCCAGGGACATCAGTCTTTCCGGTATCCCGGTCTGTTCTGAGCTGCAAGGGTTCCAGCGGTTTTTGATCGGGGTTCGACACAAGTATTATATGGGGTCAACTCCTGATTTGCTGGTTGACGAGGCGAGGCACTGGCGAGAATACTCCTTACCATACGAGGATACTTGCCCGGAGAGCCTGCCGCCGCCGTTAACCGTTGACGTGATGGACGCGCAGGAAGCAACGGGCGATACGCCTACAATATTCACAGGCAGCCCGTGAGCCTCAGCAGGCCGGGCGGTAAGGAGTGGCTGGATGACATCAGAGCAATTTGCGCAACTGCTTTCAATCTTAAAACAGCTGTTGGAAAAGCAGTATACAATTTCCGGCGCAGCCGATTGGCCAATGCTCCTTGTGATTGGGACAATATTAATGGGTGCGATTGGTGTTATGTGGGCCGATCTCCGAGCGAAGTTGAGCGACCATCGCACTGCGGCAATGACAGACCTCCGGGAATACAAGGGCGCAAACGAGAAAGATATCGCAGAATTGAAGGTGGCAAACAAAAATGACCACGACCTAATCTGGGGCGCAATGAGGGATTGCCAAAACGAGTGTTGCCCGCGACATACCAGGGAGCGAGTGCGCGAATGAGAGATTACGAGAAAGATTACCTGATCCTAGGGTGTATATTCGTTTTTCTGTGTGGAGCAATCGCGGCGTGGATATGGGGATGAACGGTAAGTTCGGGCTTTGCCGGGTCTGCGTGGTCTGCACATGGGATTTTCCTGTTGTCGTGCTGCGTTGTCCTGATCCCGAGTTTCCATGGACCATGTGGTACTATCGCGGCGCCCATATCCAGGAACTTCACGCACCGTTTAGACGACGGAGGACTGATTTTCTATGAGCCTTTCCGACTCTCAAAAGAAATTCGCCTCAATGCTCCCGGCGCTCATCAACAAGGCCCTTGACATGGGCTACGAGATCACCTGTGGCGATTTGTTCCGTGATCCAAGGGTACACGGTCAGTACGGGGAGAAAATTGGCTACAGCGCTACTATGAGCAAGCACAAGTTGCGGCTGGCCATTGATTTGAACCTTTTCCAGCATGGCAGATATCTGACCGGCACTGAAGACCATCGACCGCTGGGAGAGTGGTGGGAAACGGTAGGCGGTATATGGGGAGGCCGGTTTAATGATGGCAACCACTACGAATGGCCCAACAATGAGAACTGACCATGCCTGACGACGCAGATATTGCCGGACCACGGCATGATAAAGCTGTTGCTGATGCAATTTCCAGGGTTCCTCGCCCTGGGGGACAATCCGCCAGGTATTGCATAGACTGCGACGATCCGATACCGGAGGCGAGGCGGCAGGCATATCAAGGTTGCCAGAGGTGCGTTCAGTGCGAAGAGGATTTCTGGATTGAAGCGAAAAGGCGATAAGAAACCGGCGAAGGTTATTCCATTCCTACCGGCGTTGCGACGGAAGTTGGAGCAAGAGCGAAAGAGGTTTTTCAAGGCGCTGAAATCAATGAACTCCTAGATTCCGTCAGGCAATTCCTCTCCTGGCGGTGGCCCCGCGCCGGACCTCCCTCCCCGGTAGCGGGGCGCTTTTGTAATTGGCGTTGCGGGATGGGCACGCGTGCTCTCTCTCGTACGATCCACAATCACACCCAGGGCAACAGAGGGCCGGGAAATGCGACTCTCCGCAATCACACGATTCTGGTGTATTTACCTTCGTCAAGAAGATCAACAATCTACCTGGCCCTTGCGTACACCGGATTCAACGGCTGAGGGCGACAGAGTAAAGGGCATGAAATAAAATCTCCTTGACCAGCCTTCCCGGCAAGGTGTATTATTAAGTAACGAAACGCTCCCCTCCGTGTTTCGCTCCGTGTGACCTGCAGCGGCCCCATCCGTTGCAGGTCTTTTTTTTGCCAAAACACCCTTGACTTGCAGCCCTTATTGCGCTACTATAAGCATAGAATAAAGGACGACAATAACTAACCGAGGAAAAGCATTATGGCAAAGCCAGCTCACCGGCCAAGGCTTCCGGACCACAAGCGGAAGATGTCGGTTTCGATCAGAATATCAGCCTGGGTCTTGGCCGAAATAGAGGATCTCGGACTGCTGGTCGGGCCGACATTGGAAGAGTCGGTTGTGAACTATCTCAAGCTCAGGGAGCCGAGGGTAAAATCATGAAATTAATCCTTCCGCTTGAGGTGATGATCCCCCGGAAAACGAGGGAGGACAAGAAGATCATCCTCAACCTCAACATCTACAGGAACGCGCATCATTTCACGCTCAATGCAGCGAAAAAAGAGATGCTGGAGCACGTTCGACAGGCGCTGCTTCCTTGCGGCGATATCCCGGCCCCTCCGTTCCGGTTTACCTACACGATATTCCCTCCAACAGGCAGGTCGTTCGACCTGGGGAATGTGGGGGCAATCGTCCAGAAGTTCACTGATGATGCTTTGATCGAACTCGGGGTCATCAAGGACGACAATATGAAGATCGTGAAAGAGGTTGTCTATCGGTTCGGCGGGGTGGACAAGGAGAATCCGAGGGCCGAACTAAACATAGAGAGCATTTGACATGGCCAAGGCTCCGACAGCGGAACAGAAGCGCAGGATGGCCAGAGTTGTCGACCTCGGCTGCATAATTTGTGGCCGCCCTGCCGCGATCCATCATTGCAGGCATGCGTGTGGTATGTCCCAGAGACGGCATGATCATATTGCCGGATTGTGCGGAGATCACCATCAGCACGGCCCTATTTCACGGCATGGCCAGGGCGCGAAGGAATTCAAGGAAAAGTACGGGGACGACCGCTGTCTGCATGAGGAAACATGCCGCCGGCTTGGTGAACTGGTAGAGGAATAACATTAATCGAGAGGGGAGAATGAACGAGCTGAACGTAAAGCAGTACGACCAGATTACCGACACAATCGAGATCGAGGGGACGAAGTATGCCGGCTCCCTTTTCCGGGAGCTTGGCTGCAGCTTCCCTTCTATGGTCGGCCAGGTGATCCGGGTAGAGCAGAAAAAGGAAGGGACCGTCACCGTGCGAAGGATCGACCGGCCGCGGGCGAATCAGGATATCGAACCGTATGAGACAATGGTGGTCTTCTCCCCGGCGCTCCGGAAGAGTTTCCTGGCAAATAAGCGGTTTGTCTTCATGGACATGACGATGGGTTTTGCACGGCAAACCAATAATCGCGAGTTGATGCCGATGTTATGGACCAAGTGCGAGGAATTCAATCACGAAGAAAAAGAATAAGATTGTCTTTGACATCTGGTAAAATTTGAGCATAATGGAAGGAGGCAAGCAAGATGCTTGACCGAAGCGGCCGACCAGCCACCCAAAACGAAAACCACAAGTTGCCCTGGCAATTAGAACAACCCTCCTTCGAGTCTGGTCGGCCCAAAGGTTCAGCGTTCTCTTTGCCGGGGCATTTTCATTCAGCGCTTTTGGCCCGCGCAATAAAAGCCTGTGCAGCAAAATTGAACCAGCGCTCGAACGGCGCAAGGGCAACCGCCCACAAAACAGGGAAAACACTACGAGACGCCCGAAAGGGTAAGCAGGGGTTTCGCCGCCCCGCCTGGTATCTGTGGCCAGGTAAAACGGCACCTGACAAATGGTTCGATTTCCTGCCCTACGGAGGGCAGGTTCTCTCTGGCGGCACATTAGATATTGTATGTCTTCTGTGTTGGTTCTTGATACCACTATACCCAATGCATGGATAACCGGCCCAGGGCGATAACCGCCAGGGCCACAACGTGAGGGAGGATTGAAATGTCATGGGATAAACTCCCACCGATAGAGAAAGAAAATTTGCATATCGGCTGCCTGAACTGTTCGAGCGCAGCCCTTGAGGCCCCGCTGGATATGGTTATCGCTGTTGGCTTTGGGTCAGCTACCGTTACTAAAGACGGGAAGACTATTTACGACGAAAGAGATGCTGGCGAAGAAAACCTTATGACCGTTGCGCAGGCGGAAGATTTAGCCGCAGCCGATCCTGACCACGATTGGAGAATAGAAAAATATGGGCCACTGCACGGAGAAGTCTTTCAGAGGCACGGTCCCGGAAAATGGGTTTGTGTCGAATCTAATCAGGGGTTTGCATGACCATCATGTCCCAGCAGATATTCCACTCAAGATAGCAAGGAGGACCGTGATACACAAGCACAAGGCAATCGTTGACGGCGTAGAGTACGGCACCGGGGATTTAATCAAGCGTTGCGGTATTGTCCGGGACTGTGCGCGTAGGCGGATCATCAATTTCAACGAGGGAAAATTGACCGCTGAAGAGCTGTTGACAAAGGGCAAGTTGACAGGCGGCAAAAAACGATCTTGCGCGGTAATCGACGGCGTTGAGTATTGGCCGGAAGACGTTGCGCGGATTTGCGATATTAAGTATGGGTCCGCCCGGAACAAAATAATTGATTTCAACGCGGGGAAAATGACGAAAGAGAAGCTTTTTTCCACGGCTCGGGACAAGTCAAAGCGCAAGAGGAGCAAAGCAAACCCGAATGCGGATTATCGGGCACTTGGCGACAAGCAAAGGCGCGGTGCCCGGTTTCAGATCGGAACGTGGGAGAAAGAGAATATCAAACCTTTGAAGCGTAAGCGTCGGAAGGGCAGGATAGCAGAACAGCCACCAGGACCGGTATATTATCCTGGGCAATTTATGATAAATCTATAGGGGGTGCATCGTGGATAGAGAATTATGGCTTCAGAACAGAAAGACCGGGATCGGCGGCAGTGATGCGCCGGCCATTATGGGATTATCGGCCTGGAAAACGCCGCTTCAGGTCTACATGGAGAAGCGCGGAGAGCTTGACAATTCCTTTTATGACAACGAAGCGATGGAGTGGGGGCGCCGCCTGGAGCCGGTGATCAGGCAGAAGTATTGCGACCTTACCGGGCTAGAGGTCGCCGTCCCGCAGGACATCATTCGTCATCCCCTGCATGACTTTATCATCGGCACCCCGGACGGCTTGGCCGCCGACCGCGTCCTTGAGATTAAGACCGCACAGTCAATGGATTTATGGGGCGAGGAAGGGACCGATCAGATCCCCCTCAACTATCTGGTACAGGTACAGCATTACATGATGATCACCGGGCTCCCGGCGGCAGACATTGCGGTACTGTTCTCCTACTCGAACTTCAAGATTTACAATGTCTTCGCCGACTATGAACTGCATGCCCTCATGCTCAACAAGGAAGTTGAGTTCTGGAACAATGTCCAGAAGGGGGTAGCCCCCGACCCGGTTTCGGCCGAGGATGCCCGGATGAAGTTCCCCAAGAGCACGGCCAGTATCGTCACTGCCGGCCCGGAGGTTGTGGAACTGCATGAACGGATCAAAGGGCTTTCCGCGCAGGGAAAGGATATCGAGACTCAGCTTGAGCAGGCGAAAACCGAGGTTATGACCTTCCTGGGCGAGAATGATACGGTCGTTGATCAGGCCGGCCGACAACTCTTCACCTGGAAATCGAGCAAGCCGCGGGAAGGGTTCGACAAGGACCTGCTCAAGCTGGAAATGCCGGAAGTATATCGGAAATATGTAAAAGAAGGCGCCTCTTCGCGCCGTTTCCTCACCAAATAAAAGGAGCGAACATGGAAAAGAATTTCTTTGCACCGGAAGTATCAGGGGGGACAATGCCCGTTGTCAAGCCGCAGGGGGCAATGGTCGAGATTGAGCAGAGCCGGAGTATCGCCGAGACCCAGGCGGCAATGATCATCGCCAAGCGGTTTCCCCGGGACGAAAAGCTGGCCCTGGACCGTATTCTCATGGCCTGCACCCGCCCTACCCTCGCCGATCAGGCCCTCTATTCCTACGCCCGGGGCGGCACGGAGATCACCGGCCCGAGCATCAGGATGGCCGAAGCAATCGCCCAGTGTTGGGGGAACCTGCAGTTCGGTATCCGCGAACTGGAGCAGCGCAACGGAGAGTCCACGGTCGAGGCCTACGCCTGGGACGTAGAGACCAACACCCGGCAGGTGAAGGTTTTCCAGGTCGCGCACAAGCGGGCGACGAAGAAAGGGACCTATGCCCTGGAAGATCCCCGGGACATCTACGAGATGGTAGCCAACCAGGGCGCCCGCCGCCTCCGGGCCTGCATTTTGGGCATTATCCCGGGTGACGTGATCGAGACTGCGGTCAGCCAGTGCGAGACCACCCTGAAGAACAAGGCCGAGGCGACCCCGGAACGGATTCAATCCATGCTGGAATCATTCGCCACCTACAAGGTCACCAAGGAGATGATCGAGACCCGTATCCAACGGAGAATAGAGGCGATCACCCCGGCCCTCCTGGTCCAGTTGGGCAAGATTTACAATTCTATAAAGGACGGGATGAGCGTGGCCGCAGACTGGTTTGAAATTGCCAAGGCCGAGGAGAAGCAGACCGGGAACGAGGCGCTCAAGAGCAAATTGAGCGGCAAGGGGAAAGAAGCAAATCAAGCAGCAGCTCCCCCCGCAGAAGAAACAAAGATGGAAGCCGACGTTCCCCTAGAGCAGCCCGCCGATACTTCCGGTCCAGCTCAGGCCGATATTCGGCAGACGAAAATCTCCGGATTCAAGAAGGAGATCGACGCCTGCAAGACTGCAGAAAATGTCGATACATGGCGGTCGAAGCACAACAAGCGGGTTGATGCCGCGTTCAAACAGGACGACGACGCCTATACGGAGGTCATGTCCTACGCGAATGATCGGTTCGCGGCCCTCTCTCAGGGGGAAACGGCAGGACAGGATACCGGAAGCAAGCTGAAGCTGTAGGATTTTACTGTAAAATAAAACACGGAGGGAACCATGGAACTGATTATCCGAATGAAAGGGGAGGTCGAGAAGACCAATTTCAAGGAATTCAAGGTAGAGGTCGAGAAGCAACTAGCCATCGTTTCCGGAAAGGCAATCGACAGCACTGACGATGCCAAGCTGGCCCGGGACACGATCAAATACTGCCAGGACATCGAGGCCGCGATCACCCAGGCGAAGGAATTGGCCCTGGCCCAGACCGCTGATATCAAGCAGGTATTCGAGGCGCTTGATGAATTGTCCGGGAAATCGGCCCGGGCCCGGATCGACCTGAAGAAGAAGGTGGACGACTACATGGCCACCCAGAAGAAGAAAATCATCGACGACCAGGTTGAATCGATTACCCTCCTGGTGAAGGGGCATGTCGCCGAGCACCCTGAATTTGCCCGGATGTATACCGTGAACCGTGGCGCGTATGAATTGGCGGTCAAGGGTAAGAGTTCTCTCGAATCCATGCAGAAGGCGGTCCGTGACCTCTTCACTGTGCAGGTTGGGATTATCGGCGAGTGCCTGACCAGGCTGATCGAGAACAAGACCATCCTGGACGCGGCCTGCGCCGAGAACAAGCACCTGTTCCCGGACTATTCCGAGCTGGCCATTGCCAAGGACAAGTCGATTGTCGTCTCTACCGTTGAGGCCCGGGTGGCCAAGTACGAACTGGAACTGGCCGAGAAGGAGAAGAAAGCCAGGGAGCTTGCGGAAAGGGCGGAGAAGGCAAAGGCCGACGCGCTGGCCAGGGGGCCGATCGTTGTCCCGGAAGGCAGTAAGGAAAATGCTGCGACGACGGCTGTCGAGTCGTTCGGGCCTGGGGCAGTTGTAAAGGAAGAGTTTCCAACTGGGCCGGGGCGAATGAGCGGAGCCTTTTCCGCCCCGCCTGATTCACAACATGGGCTTCCCACTCCAGTCGGTCAACAGGCAATACGGTCTGGAGTGACGACTGAAGACTCTCTCTCCATTCCCCGCAAGATCACCGTCATGGTGAACGGCGACAAAGCGGAGGTGATCAGGATTGCCAGGATGATCGATGCGGCAATCTCGAAAGAGGCTTCGGTTATGGTCGTTGGCCTCGGAAATCTCGGGGAATGAGCAACTTCAAATCAGCGCCTGGTATTGGGGACATTCCACCCCTCTACCCGCCGGAGTACAAAGACGATGTGCCTAAATTTTGGTGTGACGTATGTTCAACGCGACTATTTGATGATGAAGTCAAAAAGGAAGGTCGTGATGAAAAAACCTGCAAGCTCTGTGGAAATCCGGTCATCGACTTCTGACATTCTGTGCGCCGGCTGCGGGCTGAAGATGTCGCCAGAGTCGTTGTGCCCGGAGTGCGAAGAGAATGTAACCGCGGCAAGTTCATGGGGCTTGGATAAATGAAGACCGAATCATTCATCTTCACCTCGAAGCGCGAGTTGACCGATATCCTGACCATGGTCTCCAGGATGAACATCGCCGCAGGGAAAAACTACGAACTGCGGATCGGGCCGGCCGGGGATCTCAAGTCGGTCCAGAGGATACTTTATTTCCGTTGGCTCGGGGATTTGGTCGATCATACCGGCCACAGCAAGGACGAACTCCACGAGATTTTCAAGGAGAAGTTCCTGCGCGATATTTATTACCGGGACGAAGCCGATTTCCGGGCGGCGACTGATGCCGGTAAAAAACCGGAAGTGTCAATCACCAGGGCCTCGGAAGAGCAGATGCGGGAGTACATGGACTGCGTCTTCCATGAGGCCGCAAATATGGATTTTATTCTGCAGAGGGGAGCATGATGCAGCGAGAAATATTTCTTTCAAGGGACGAGGCGGAACTGCTGGTCGATCTGCTGGAGAATAACTTCATCACCGGCCTGTTCGAGCCGAGCGGGGTAGGTGCGGATCTTGCGGTGAATCTCCGGAAAGACTTCGGGATGATGCCTCAACCGAAGCTGGAGCCACAGAACAGCATTGAGGCCAGAAGGGGCGCGGTTGGGATTTACAGTCCGACAGAACAGGACAAAATTTGGTTCGCGGCCTGCGATCAGGTGAAGCGGTCTAACTGTGCCGCCAACACTGACCGGCTCATGGGTTTGCATGCTGCGTTTTTGAAGGAGATAGCCGAGGCCACGGGAAAAGAAATGAAATGGCGCCGCCGCTTCCTGACCCTGGCCGGCATGCTCGCGGCGGGATTTATCGTGGCGACCTTCCTCCTTTTCCGATGAAAGACAGCGTCTTCAAGACAAAGCCGGTCGCCAGGATCGGCGGGCGGCTGATCGACCATGCCGAGTGGAAGTCGATCAAGCGGAAAATAAGCGCCCTCCGCAGGGCAACGAGAATGAGGCACGTTGAGTGCCCTGAGCTTATCAACTATCTCAAAAAGGTGAGACAAAATGACCGAAAGAAAGATTGCATGTGTTGATGTAAATGCGGCGGCCGGAGAGCTTCATAAGGCATTCTCCGCGTTCCTGTACATGAACATGACCGGAGCGAAGGCGGCAATGGCGGCGGCTCTTGAACAGCAGGCCAGTGAACTTTACGCCAGCGACCCGAAATTCAAGGCGAACGTGGACAGCGCGGTCAACAGGTTCATGGCCGTGATCCTCAAGACCGCGACGGTACTCCCCGATCAGAACGGGCTCTTTGTCTGGAACGGCGGGCCGTCCGATGTTGGGATTTACAATGCCACCAGATACCTCCGGGAGCACTTCCTGCTCAAGGTGGACAAGAGCGTTCTGAGCAAGGGCATTCAGGCTATGGTGCTTATTCCGAAATAATGCGCAAAAACAATTAAATAAGAGACACAGTTAATGTGATGCCTTAACATTTCCATAGACATGAAAACAGAAACAGAGCTTGCCGGCAAAGTTGTCTCTACCTTGCATGAATGGGGGTGGGAGGTATATCAGGAGGTTATCGAATCAGGTGGCCGCTGCGATATCGTAGCAAAACGCGGGCCGATATTATGGGCTATTGAGTGCAAACTGTCGTTTGGTCTGCCGGTGATAGACCAGGCGTACCGCTGGCGCAGGAGGGCGAACTATATTTCTGTTGCGGTCAAATCTGCATCTGGGAGCGGGATAGGTGTCAAGTTTTGCCAGGATTACGGGATAGGCGTACTTGCTTGCCGGCACAATGTCTATGAAGTGGTAAAGCCAAAACTAGCGCGTAAAATTAATCCAATAGCCGTCAATGACGATCAAAAAACATGGGGGACTGCTGGAACAAACGGAGGGGATTATTATACTCCGTTTAAAAAAACGGTCAGGGATTTGGTAAAGGTAGTCCGTGCTAATCCTGGTGTTGAATTTAACAAGTTAATTAAGGAATTGGACCACCACTATCGATCATTATCAACAGCAAAATCATGCCTCCGTGGTTTTATCGGGACCGCTGTAATTCCGGAAATTGAGGCGCGTGTAGTCGATAAGAGATTGTGCTGTTTCGTCAGGGACAAGACAGAAACGCCTCCTTGACATTACCTTGAAGTTGTGATTCAAATAAAGCATCTGCCGGTTTGATCCGGCGTCATTTGCCGCCAGGGCTGATTACCCTGAAGGCGCAAAACCAAGGAGCATGTACTTTGTATCTCCTGATAAAAACTGAAAGCCTGCCTGCATCCGCGATAGTTTCAGAAACTAGTTTGCCGTCTTTTCCTTGGTTGGGGCGTCATTCATCATGCGCGGGTGTAGTCGGGCTTTTGTGGTTTATGGGGAGGTAAAAATGAAAAGACCGATTCTCTTTTCCGGGCCCATGGTCCTGGCGATTCTGGAAGGACGCAAGACGCAGACGCGGCGGATTGCCAAGGTTACGGGAGACGGTTGCAAGCCTGGATTTATAACCCCGCTAGGTTGTCATGTGCCGAGAAGGGTAGAAGAGCATATTTCGTACTGCCCTTATGGCAAAGTTGGGGACCGCCTTTGGGTGCGAGAGGCATTTCACCTGTGCGGGACTGACATCAACGGGAAGCCGCATACTGAATGGATTTACAGGGCCGGGAGCTACGAGGAACCAGGAATGGAGTGCACCGTCTGTAAGAAGCCTGTGCGCTGGAAACCATCAATCCACATGCCGCGATACGCATCACGGCTCACGCTGGAAATTACTGATGTCAGTGTGGAGCGGCTGCAGGATATCAGCGAAGAAGACGCGAAGGCCGAGGGGTGCGCCCCTGGATTAACCAACGTGAAAAAATGCCACGGCTGGACCCCTTATGTTCTTGGTTATTCGCTCCTTTGGAATGAGATCAACGGCCCCGACGCATGGAGAAAAAACCCCTATGTATGGGTTGTCTCTTTTGTGGCGGTGAAATAGTCGATGAATACCGATATCCGGATTTCCGTAGAGTTTTGGGATCATCCAAAGACAATAAAATTGGAAAGGCGCGGAGGTCTTGAAGCGGTGCGGAGTCTCCAAATCCTTTGGGCATGGGCAGCGCAAAATAAACCATGCGGCGACCTAGAAGGAATGGACGAAGAGGATATAGAAATTTCCGGAAAATGGAGGGGGAAAGCTGGCGTTTTTTGCAAGGCCCTTGTCGATCTCAAATGGCTCGATAGCAACGAAAATGGGTTTATTCTCCATGGTTGGCGTGAGCATAACCCATGGGCAGCGGATGCAACCCGCCGGGCTGACAAGGCACGACTTTCAAGGTTGGCAAAAATAAATCGTCCACTTTACAATGAGTTAGCAGCTTCAGGAGCAACGGCACTTACACGAGACGAATACGATTCGTTAACGACCGTTCAACGACCGTTAACGAATCGTACAAGCCCTGCTCCTGCTCCTGCTCCTGCTCCTGCTCCTTCTCCTGCTCCAAAAACGCATAAAGAAAAACCTATGTCGAAAGAAAAGGCGGGGGAGACCTCTCAACCCATAGGGAAAGATGTTGATGTTGTTTTTTCTTACTGGAAAGAAAAGTTGAAACATCCTCAGGCCCAACTCGGAGGAAAACGAAAGGTGATTATCGCGGCAAGGATCAAAGAGGGATATACCGTCGATGCGCTGAAAGAAGCCATCGACGGGTGCTCAAAATCACCATATCACCAAGGGAAAAATGACAGCAACATGGTGTACGATTCAATAGAATTAATTTGCAGGGACGCGGAGCATGTTGACAGGTTTCGCAAAATCGCGTGCATGGGGGCATGTGACCAGACACTTACTGACGAGGAAAAATGGAAAGCGAAATACAACTCGTAGAAAAATCTCTGGTCGGGATTATTCTGCAAAAACCGCAAACTATTGCGGAGATTCAGCAGATGGTGGCCGACGAGGATTTCTCTGACTTCAGGGCCGCCAAGGTTTACAGGGAGGCTTTGGCCGCTTTTCGCTCAGGAGGCACTTTTGACCTTGTGATCGCAGCAGCTTCTATGCCGAAACATGCGGTGTGGCTGGCTGAAGCACATGATGTTATCCCGATCAACTACCGGGAATACGCAAGTAAAATCAACAACGAAGCACGATGTCGCCGGATAAAAGAAGGCGCACTGAAGGTTTCTAAATCATCAGGCGATCAGGCTGACGATCTCCTGCGCGAACTCAGCGCACTGCATCGGAGCGAACAGAGGTCAACAGGGAAAACAGGGGTAATATCAGATGTTGCCACCCGTACATTTGAGCTGATTGAAAAAAATCGTGCCCGTGGGAAAATGCACGGCGTCCGCACGGGTTTTGATTTTCTTGACGATGCGTTTGTCAGGTATGTCCCTGGGCATATGTGGCTGGTTACCGGATTCACCAGCGCCGGGAAAACGACAATGGCAATAGAGATGTTGTCCAGGGTGAACAAAGCCAGGGTGATGGTCGTGTCCACGGAAATGACTGAGGAGCAGCTTGTCGCAAGAATGGTTTCAAGGGAAACTGGATTGCACAATCAAAAAGTGCTGTCCGGGATGCTGGAGCCGGAAGAATACGATACTGTCTTGGCGGTAATGGCGCGGATAAAAGAGCAGAGTATGGCAGTAGTCGATGACCGACGCGAGCTGCAGGAGATCGAGGGCATTGTCATGCAGCAGGCAATGGCCGGCGGAGTCGATGTCGTATTCCTTGATTATGTGCAACAGATACGGTGCAAGGGTGTTCCCCGTAAAGAGTGGGGAGCGGAGGCTGCGGACCGGATACAGGAGCTTGCCAAGCGGGCCAGAACGTGCATCGTCTGTTTTTCCCAGGTTTCAAATCAGGTTGGCCGTGGCGAAGTTGAACAACTGGAGGGCAAGGGAGCTGGAGAATGGGCGGCTTGCGCTGATGTCGGGGTGAGGTTGCGCCGGGACTTGAAAAAGGACAAATATTTGCTCGGGTTCGATATGCAGAAAGGCCGGCATTACGGAACGTTACAGAAGGACTTGACCTTTATGGCCAACTTTACGAGGATAAGCGAATGATGAAATTAAGCAGGGACAAAAAGTACATCTTAATCAATGTAACCTCTGATTTTATCTATGAAATACCGTTGTTCACAATTAAAGGAGTAGCCGATATTGATCGGTGGAGGAATCACCTGCAGGAAAAGCAGTGGGCGACCGGAAGCGTTATCAGTGAGTTTGAGAAGTTGGCATCCAATAGCTTGCGGAGTCCGTTTTATAGGAACGAGCCAAGCGCCGGATACCATAAGGGCTGACAAGGCAGGGCCTCCAGTCAATTTTAACGGGAGAGGCAAGGGCGTGGCAAGGGCGGGGGTGAGAAAAACGATTACAGGGCAAATTTGAGGTTTTTATGCCAGCACTGAATTTCAAGAAACAGTTTGCGTCGAAGGTTGAGTCCGGTAAGGGGGTTGTAAGGGTGACAGCGGATTAAAAAAAGAATTGACAATGTGTAAATAGTGTGCATAATAGAGACATGATTAGAAGGAATGTGATGCTGACGGAGAAGCAGCAGGCCAAAATAAAAGAGCTGGCGAAGAAGGCCGGGGTAAGTTTCTCGGAAATGCTCAGAAAAATTATTGACAGGTTCTTTGAAAAGTTTCCGGGTGGTGAAAAGTAGGGTTACTTCTTTTGGTGAAAACACCCTGCTTGCTGGTTCCCCCGGATTTAGATTGCCGATGGCGTAGGGTAGAGATACTTCATTCAACTGATTGTCGCCGGTTCGAGTCCGGTCCGGAGTAATCCGGTAGCTCAGTTGGCAGAGCACCAGCAAAAAAGTCTCTTCTCGCTTGTTCCTCGGCATGTTCTTAAAATACCCAGCAATGGCGAATAATTTGGTTACTTCATGCTAAGAAAAATACCAAATTAGCTTGTTCCTTGTTGGGTATTTTTTTCATTAAAAATCAAAATGGAGGCGGCACGATGGCGAAAGTAAACAATCCTCGGCAAGCAATACGGACTCATGAGGGGGCGAGGGCAAAGCGCATCACCCCGGAGCAGCAGTTATGGCGTTCAGTCATGTCTTGTATGCTCTGGGAAAAAGGGTTTTATGAAGACGGCGAAGAGGTAGCGACTCGGATCGCAGAAACGATCAAGCTGGTTCCTGCCGATAAGGTTGCGGCCATTGCCGTTGAGGCTCGGGAGAAAATGAAGCTGCGCCATGTTCCGCTCTTGATAGTGCGAGAAATGGCACGGCTGGCAACTCATCGCCACTTGGTTTCCGCAACACTTCAAAAAGTGATTCAGCGAGCGGATGAGCTTTCTGAATTTCTGGCAATCTACTGGAAGGATGAGCGCAAGCCGCTTTCTGCCCAGGTCAAGAAGGGGTTGGCCGGGGCCTTCTCTAAGTTCGATGAATACGCTTTGGCAAAATACAACCGGGACGGAACGGTAAAGCTGCGCGATGTTCTGTTTCTTTCCCATGCAAAGCCGAAGGATGAGGTTCAGGCGGCGCTCTGGAAGCGACTGGTTAACAATGAGCTTCAGCCCCCGGACACCTGGGAGGTTGCTTTGTCTGCCGGGCAGGATAAGCGGGGAGCCTGGGAGCGGCTTATCAGTGAAGGCAAGTTAGGTGGGTTGGCCCTGTTGCGAAATCTCCGTAACATGAAAGAGGCGGGAGTTTCTGAGCAGGTTATCTTTGCCGGGATTGAGAAGATGAAGGCAGAGAGAATCCTGCCGTTTCGGTTCATTGCTGCGGCCAGGTATGCGCCTCAATGGGAGGATAAAATAGAGCCGGTAATGATGCGGTGTCTCGAAGGTAAGGCGAAAGTTCAGGGCACAACTGCGCTTTTGATGGACAGGTCTGGCAGCATGAATGAAAGGATTTCCGCAAAGTCTGACCTGACCAGGTATGATGCCGCTTGTGGTTTGGCTATTTTGGCGCGGGAGTTAACTGAGAACGTTAAAATCTTTTCGTTCGGGACTGACATTTCTCAGGTTGTGCCGCGCAGGGGATTTGCCTTGCGTGATGCTTTGGGACGGGCTAACGGGGGAACGTATCTTGGTGCTGCGGTCAACTGGATGTACCAAAATGAGCAGTTCGACCGGCTCATCGTCCTGACCGATGAACAGAGCCAAGACGGTGTGCCTGATCCTTCCGGGGTCGCATACATGGTCAACATAGCTTCGAACAAGAACGGGGTCGGATACGGGCCGTGGGTTCATGTTGATGGTTGGAGTGAATCTGTATTGGATTACATTCGGTCGTTTGAATCGTTGGATTCTCTTTCCTGAACCGGAGCGGAAGAAATAAGAAAAGGCGGGCCAATGAGCGCCCGCCTTCGGTATCCGATTTGTTACCTGTTCAGTCCGTGGCCACCGGCACCACTTCCGTCCCGGTCATCTGGTCAATGATATTGCAGGCGGCCCAGAAGGTGCGAAACTTCCCCCTGAATTCACCCTCTGGGCTATCGACACGCCACAAGCTATCGGGTAGCTCGGTGATTTTGTAATGGTGGTAGATGGTTTCCTTGGAGGTCATGATTCTACCTCGATCAGTTCATCCGATTCTTCCCCGCAGTCTGAGCATCCCATTTGATCGTAAGTTGCCTGGAGTTTCCACTCCTGCTTTTCAGGGGACCAGTAGGCGATCGCATCTTTCCAGACGTTATCAGACCCGCATTTAGGGCATATGAGCTTAATCTTTTTCGGTTTATCTTTGTCAGCGAACTTCTTCACCCAGTTCTCGAATTGTTCAGGCCCTCCCCAGCATCCGGCCGGCGCGTGGTTGTAGAAGAAAACCACATACCGGTTGAGAATGGTCCGGTTCTCATCGTCGGCCAGGCCAACCGCGGCCTTCAGGTCATTTTTGATAACCGCCTGGAGGAATTCACCAGGGGGAATCCCGTCAAAGATGTAGCGAGTGATTCCACCCCGCATCCGTTCCGGTATCCCGCAACTTTCAAGACCCTGTTTCACTTCCTCAAACATTCCCATCTTTGCGCCTCCGTTTTGTTGTTTATTCCGTGCCTGGCAGTTCCCAGGATCGGCCAGGGCGCTGAGTCCCTGACCTGTCCCGATTACTTCCGTCCGTTTGCCTCACACACGGCCATGAGCGGCGCTTTCCAAATGTCCCAGAACCGCCGCGATCTCGTGCCGTCCATTTGCGCGACTCGCTCATTGTCGAAATTCCACCAATCCGCCAGACTGTGAAATTCGCAGCCTATTTTCATGTGGGCGTCAAAAATTATGACGTGGTATTCGCCGGTTGCAATTTGGATAGGGGTTTTCTCAATGATTATTCTTTCGTCGTTGGCCCGGCTCAGGTTGGCCCGGCTCAGGTCGGCCCAGCTCAGGTCGGCCCGGCTCAGGTTGGCCCGGCTCAGGTCGGCCCGGCTCAGGTTGGCCCGGCTCAGGTCGGCCCAGCTCAGGTCGGCCCGGCTCAGGTT
>Ga0208957_1000764_pt1 | contig 20680 bp, 48 predicted proteins | sample RifOxyA1_FD_184029 | JGI IMG/M metagenome (GOLD analysis project Ga0208957, IMG submission 184029) | Groundwater microbial communities from Rifle, Colorado - Rifle Oxygen_injection A1 (SPAdes) | ecosystem: Environmental > Aquatic > Deep subsurface > Groundwater | place: Rifle, Colorado, United... | reverse complement strand
ATATTTTGCTTAGTTGCTTATTTTCGCCCTTTGATTTTAGATTAATTTCTTAGCTTTTCGCTTGGCACGTCTTATGAATAGATATAGATAAAAATAAGAGCTTATAATGAAATATGAAGTAACTATAGTATCAAATGATACTAAGTTTGTGCAGGTTGTAGAGGCACAAGACGAGCATGAGGCTCTTAGTATGGTTAATTTTGTTGTATTTGAATGTTTTGATGAATATATTCTAACTGTGAAAGAATATATCCCTGTTAATTTGTTTTTTGTTTAACTAAATAAAAGAGAGGAACACAATGCAAAACGAGAAACTAAACAAAGCAAAAAGACTTATTAACAAGGGGGCGAAGCTTTGGGAAGATGGCAATAATTCGGGCAATTCCGAAACGTTAGCACAAAAAGAGAAAGAAAGCCAAGCCGCTTATGATAAAGCCGAAACGCTAATAAAAGAAGTTTATCCATCAATAGAAATTGACTATCCTGGATTATATCCATCTTATAAGCTAAACGGATATAATTTTTATTCTTTGGAAAGTCTGGAAATACACGGTAGAAATTAATCTCTTTCCCTTGCACGTTTAGACGTGGTTTGGCTCATTACCAACAAGGGAACTAATAAATAGGGCTTGAGTGCGGCACAAAATGCCTTCTCCAAGACGCTGAGTCCGAGTCCATAGAATAAAGTGTCCGACTGCCCTATGTTTTTTGTATCACTAAAATGTGGTTCTTGATATGCTCTACATAACAGAGATAAAGAATTTAGGGGATTATGATTTTTTACTTAGCTATAGACTTTTTAAGCATAGTAACTATATAATTTTTCTTAATTAAAATAGAGGTAAAGAAATGATTAAATTTAAAAGACCTATAATCGAGGTTGACAATATGGCAAATTTTGAATTTTGGCTTGCTATGTTCAAACCAAGAAAAAAAAATGGCAACGAACAACCCTGAGAAGTCTAAGGTTCAACAAGAATAACGAGAACAAGATTTGCCCCGACAAAGAAAGAAACGACAAAATCAAGGCTTTAACCTTTTTGTTGGGCAACAAAATATAATTTTTTGAGGACTATATGATTTTTTAACTAACCGGAGAAAGGAAAATGAAAGATCAATTTTATGAGCTTAAACAAAAAGAAAGAGAACTTGAGAGACTTCAAGAACTCAAAGACAGTCTTGATAACATTTGGCAAGACGAAGCACTAACACCATCTGAAGATGATTATATCCTTGCCGTTTTAAGAAGGATCAGACTTGAGATCAAAAAAGCAACGGAAGAAATTCAAGCTATGTATAAACCTCTTTTTAAAATAGCGGTATGACCGATAATACAAAACTATATCTCGTTTGGGGGGCTGTGGTAGTTTTATTGATTGCTAATGTATTGTTAATTTTTTAACTAAATAACGGAGAAATGAGATGAGAAAGACGAAAGAAGAGAAAATGAGAACTGCCTTATTCAGTTTGAATTATCTTTTTGATAACTTAGATGCGTTCAAAGAGTTCCGGCTGAAAAACAACTGGAACAAAAAATTAATAAAAGATATGAAAAAGATAATTGCAGACGCATTAAAGGGAGAAATGAAATGACACAAATCGAATCCGAACAAATGACATACCTATTTTCTAAGCTTGCGAGACTTAAGAAAGCATATTATCAGCTATGCTATGCTTCACAAAAAACCAAGATAGAGAAAGAGATTAACAGAATTGAAAGACAGATTGAAAATAGCAAAAAGTATCTTGACAAGAAGTACACTGATAAAACAGAATTGCATTTTGCATAACTAATATAAAGAAGAAGAAAAATGATAACGACAGAACTATTGAAAGAACTTGATAGAAAACATCCTGGAATGAGAAATGGCTTTAAGACACCAGAAGACTGGGAGTTTATAGAACTTTTACAATTACCCGCAGAATTAACAAGATTCTTTTAATAACACCTATATCTTGCATCAATGTGCATCATATTGCACTTTGATGTGTTAAATAATAAAAACATCAAGATTTACAAAAGAATGTGCACTTAAATGCACATTCAGACAACATAATTTTTAGGAGAAATGCGGGCTTGTAAATCCCGCTAAGAGAGTATTAATTTTTGAGCCATTCCGAGCAATGAACTCGCTTGAGGTAACTTTACCAAATGGCTATGAATTTTTAGGAATATAGATTTTTGAAATTTATACCCCATATAATTTGAGACGGCAATTATAACTCTTACTTTGTGCAGTAGTGCATAGATACATTGTAAGAACTATCCAAGCAACTTGCTATCCGATGATAGCTTTTCATTATTTCAAGTGGTATAGATTTTTAGTCTATACTATTATAAATTTTTTGTTACTAAATTTTTAATTGTATTAATTTTTCGTTTCTTTCGTGGTTTTTCTGGCAGGGGAATGATCGAGAATCCGTTCCCACAGAAATTGTCAAGTAAGTATTCGTGTTCACTAAACGTATCTTTATACAAATTCGGGGATTTATCCTTTGTTTTTACTTCCATTTCGGCGTTGGTATTCATAAAAGCAAAAAGGCTACTACTCTCTCTCTAAAGATAACATTATTAGTGTCATTTGTCAAGTTTGTATATATACTTTTTATGATTGAGCTCTGAACTTTCTCGACTTGACCCTTTGGCAAGCATTATCTTCTTTTGTCGGTTCTCTGTTGAGAACGAAAAGACTGATCAAATTTTTTGGATAGTAACCATAATATTTACACCTTACCGGATATGGAGATAGTGGATTTAGCGTTAATCTTTTTGCTCGCATATTTGTCTCCTTTGTCAAAGTGAGTTATTTTATAAATATGTAATCCGCCCCTCTTAGATTGATACCAATAAGCCATATCAAATATTTTCGGTATAGCACAAAGTGTATCCTCGTTTCCACTCCACCCGCCAGTAATTAATTTTAACGTCTTGCCCTTTAATTCAAAAGTCCCATAATCATCATTCCAAACGGATTCTAATAGTTCAAGAAATCCTTTTAAGTCTTTTATGCAATCATGGTTTCTTATTTCTTCTAATTCTTGGTCGGTCGGATAATCATTTATAGACATTTCTCAAATTCCTTTATTTTAATTCTATTGTTTGCTCCTTAATTAGTTGCTGTAACTGTTGTTTGATAAACAGCACTGATGTTTTTGCTGGTTCATCTTTTTTATAATTCCATTTATTTAAATGAGCCAACTCTTTATCACAAACCTCTATCCCTTTTCCAATTCCTTTCTTGTATGCTTCTATGAACTCTTTAATGTCTGCCATATTATTTATCTCCTAATCTTTTTCCAAACCATTCCATAAATCCCTCAAAGGTTGGTTGTTTGTGAGAATAAATCTTTTCTTCTTTCATAATTGACCCCCATCTATTTTCTTTGGGGATGTCTGGATGTTGTTCATAATATTTTACCGTCGCCAATGAATCATAGGACAACCAAACATTATTGACCGTTGAGTCTTTGTAGCACTCGCTCTTATATTCTTTCCAGAGAGAAATAAGTTCTTGTTGCCAAGTTTTTGGCTGTTGTACAATAGGTAGGACTAAATCATAACCATATTTTTCTTTAAGAACTTTTCTTGTCGAATCAATAGGACTTAACGGTGTTGTCGTTTGTGCATGACCAATACTTACAAATAAGAATAAAAATATTAGTGTTTTCATTTGCCTACTCTCCTATAATAAATATATCCATTGCCATAATACCCAATTTTTCTTATTTCTTTAATATGTGTTTTAGTCTTACAGTCAACCACTATGTCCCAAACACATTCCAGTTCATCATTCCTAAGTCTATAACAACACTCTCTATTCTCACCAGTTTTAGAATCCCAAGATTCTTCTTGTCCACTATTGATTAACGGCAACAACTTCCCGTCCATAAAAAGTTGAGATGAATCAGCAATAAAAGCAAAGACAATCTCTTTAGAAGACACTGTTATATCGCTCCTTCTCAGTTGGTTATTAGAAGTAAAATTTAGTGTTTGCGCAAAACTAACTTGCACCAAGAGAAATATGATTGCTAATAATTTAATTTTCATTTTGAACTCCCAAATATTTCTTTCGCATATTTATTGCTCTGTTGTTGTGCTTTTAATTTATAATAATCGAGAAAGTTCTTTCTGCTGTTAATTGCTCTTGTGTAATCTAAAACAGCTTGATCATATCCACATTCATAGGCGGACAGAGCAAGCATCTGCACGTTATCGGGGACACTCGGATTTAATTCTTTGTAGCTTGATTTTTCATTCCCACATCCCCATAGAATAAACAGAAATAATATTACTAATACAGTTTTCATTTTATACCTCTCTGTAAATTTCTGATTCTTTAATTAACTCATCTATCTTTTCATTAAAAGAAAATAAGATCAATTGTTGCGGATCAACCGGAATTGGTGCTTTTGGATTTTGCGGATCGTCAGCACCTCCATCGTTATCCCAATCCCAATGTTTATAAGCCGTACAAATCGGGTAATCTTCCGTATCGTAAGTCAATTCTTCAGGATAATTCTTATTATCGGTATCAAGTAAAATCATTTTACTTAATATCTCGCATTTTTTATCACCCTCTTTTTGATCGTGTATCCATTTCTCGTTTATACAGTGATAACAAAAATCGCACATGAATATTTCGCCATCTGTTCCATTGCTCGGTCTGAACTTTTCTGTCTTATTCATAAATTTTCCTTTCGTCAAATAAGCTGTCCAACTCATTCAGCATTTTATAATACCGTACTACTAAATAAGCTAGAGCAATGGCTATGATTATCTTTTTCAATTAGTCCTCTTTCTCTCATATTCAATAGCAATTAAAAACATTAATACGCCAATGGCTGTCCCTAAATTTGAACTGCCCCAGATAAGACCCACCCCAAAACCACCCAAAAGATAATATGGCATTTCATTAATTTTCATTTATCTACCTCTAATTGTTGAACTCTTTCAAACAATGCCTTTAAAGTTGCAGGTTCATAGTCTGATAGTTTTAACTGTTGGTCGAACTTATCGAAGAATTTTTCGTTTACATAAACCAAGAATATATTTACTGATTCGATTAACCACTTCTCAAAAAAGTGTGCTTTGTGCTGGTGGACTGCCTGCAGATGATAACTGTGCCTTACTGGATAGATAAGTAAGTCCACTTTCTTGGAAAGTATATGATGTAAATCCAAATGAGGATATTTATTTTTTGCCCACTTCAAATAGTCCTTAGACTTAAATTCATAGAGTTCTTTGTTATATCGTGTGTATTTTGAAATCATAACGTCTCTGCTAATAAATTTTTTATTATGCCCCTCGCTTCTGCTAATGTAAATACTGTTTTATAAAAAACATATTTATTATGCTCAGAGCATTGCAAAAGTTTAATTGCTGTTCTTTCTTGAGATATAGATAATTTATCTCTGCCAATTTTCACTTCCACGAACACTATGTACTTCCCATTAAAGATAAGATGATCTACAAAATTTGACTGCTGCTTTCTTAAGGGTCTGCTGTCATTATATGTGATTACTTCAAAACCAAAAGGCTTGAGTTTATTAAATTCGCTTGTGATATCTTTCTTTGTCATTTTACTTCCTTATATAATACTATTAGATTGTTGTTTCTTTCTTTTTTTCCACTGGTTTAAAATATGGGCAGAACTTTATATCTACATTCTTTGATTGTTTACAAAAACACTTGCACTCTAAACACTTCAAATTATAATCGTATATTGTTTTTTTCTTTGTCGTATCCTATCCGTCATTGTTTATCTTTTTAATTGTTTCATTATTTCCTCTACAAACTCTTTAGCTAATTGGACATAAGTCCTTATGTTTTTAACTGGTTCGGCCCCAGTTTCCCATGTCGCATCTCCAGCCAATAATCCATTCAACACAGAACAAAAAAACTGAGTATATATCTCATCTCTGGTTTTCGCCTTAAATGTTGTCCGAGCATTTTCTATGATCCTATTGATTTCCTCTGCTTTAATTTTCTTCCCAGCATTATAGCCCTTACTATAAACACGACTTTCATCGAGCGTCATTTTATTTTCCTTTTGGTTTTTTCTTGCTCATTTCTTGTTCTCTTTTGTTCCCCATTTGTATGACTTACAATATGGGCATGCCTTAGGGTGTTCCTTCCTGCTGTCCCATTCGTAGCCACACTTTACGCATTTGTGCCGACATGGGTTTTCCTTGTCTGATTCTTTCATTACACTATCCTTTTTAATTTCACTGCATATTAATTATAATAATATTAATAGTCAAGTAAATGATTTTATTTCCGCTAACATTTTCCCTTTGTTAAATTAAATCGCTCCACATCTTCTTCCTGGGCACACCAATATCTTTCTTTGAGAACTCTTCTTCTCTAAAGCGCAGGTGTCAAGTACACTCTGACTATTCACTAAACTATACTAAAGCAGAACTCTTAAAAAAGACTTTAGATAGCCCGTTTTTCACAGTAGAAGCAAGGGCTCTCAAATTTCCTTGTTCGACACGGTTGGTAACGTGCTCTGACTACTTTTATTGATACTGTGATAGTGTTTGCATTATGTTTGAGAACCAAAGATAAACTCTTTATGCTACGGTTTTGGTTTTTGAAATAATTGTTCTTAAAATAATTCCGGTTTCAATTCTTTAATTCTATTTATAGTCAAGTAGTTTAATGTCTTAAAATTAATTGTTGGTAATTTATTCTTTTTAATAAAATTCCAAGTTTCCTCATTAACCAAATCATAATAAACTGTCTGTAAAAGTCTTGGAATATATTTGGAACTCCATCCACCGGTTTCGTTTACAATCTTTGCGTAAGTTTTGTCTATTAATGTCGCCCCGCAATAATTCTCTACAAATTCAACTTCAATCATTTTTGAGCCGTCCATTTCTGGGTATCCCATAGTCTTAACGTGCTTTTCTTTGAACTCACTTCTTACAATCTTAGCCCAAATTTGTCTACCAAATTTATTGTGATAATCATAATTTTTTATAACTATGCCCTCGCCAAATCCTTCGCCGTCTTTTATAAGATAGGTATTAGAATCAAGTTTTTGTATTAAGTCTTCATAAGTCGGATTTTTAATAGAACAAATCGGCGGGATAAATTCAATGTTATGTTTTTCTAATATTGGCTTATAAACTTCGTAGGAAAGAAATTCTTCGTCTTCCCCGTTAAGAACGGACACGTCAAAAACATATGCTTTTCGCCAAGCATCTTCTCGATAGGTTTTTAGAGTATGCGGGACTAAAAACTCCAAATAAAGTCTAAGATACGGATTTTCAGAAAAGAAGTATGCAAAATTATCTTGACGAGCGACCCATTCACAAAATCCTTGATTATCGTCTTCTAAACTTAAAGTCCTATTTCTTGACCCGCCTAGAATAAGTCCGTCTTCAAACCAAAGTTGAGAATTTGTACCGTCTATCTTAGGGAAGATATAACAGTTCCCAAATTCAATCCCTTCAACTTCTGCATTGCCATATCTTTCGATGTGTTGATAGCGTCTAAAGCCCATATTGGTCTCCTAAATTGTTTTTTATATGTGTAACCAAAGATCGGGAAATATTTAATTTGGTTGCGATTTGCGATTGAAGCAAAGCAGAATTATTAATTTCCCAAAGAACGTGTTCTTTCGTTTCAACAGAACGTTTTTTAATTCTATTCTCTTTATATAATCTAAGGAAAGTTCTGTTTATTAACATTTTTGAGCAATTATAAATTATAGCAATTTCTTTCTGCGTTAATCCTTGTTGATATAAAACAATGATTTTTTCTATATCTATAGCTTTCAATTTTCTTCTTTCATTGCCCAGTCTCGTTCTACATTCCGAAGACATTTCTTTGCCTGTTTGCAGATTTTTTATAACTTTATCTCTATGTTCTGGACTTAGTTTTTTGTCTTTGAATATTTTGCTTATTTTTTCTTTAGTTAATGCGGTATGAGAAATGCCAAGCCTTGAATGTGAAGCACTTAGACAAACATTATATCCAATAGTTCTATTATATGATTTGAATAAATCCAAAAAATATTGTTCTCTGGTTAATAGTTGATCGTTGTTTCTGATTTCTTCTAATGTTTCGTGTTTGAATACCTCTCTACCATATAAATTAAAAGCATTTTGCAAATGTGAACATTTATGTTTATTTGATTCAAGCATATAAAAATGTTGTTTAATTCTATTGCTTATATTAATAGAACTACCAATATATATTTTGTTATCAAGAATATTTGTAATTTTATATATGCCCTGCACTTTCTCTCTATATAAACAGAAAAACCTCATTTTACAATCCATATATTGTAAAATAAAGGTTTTCTATCCAAGTAAATTAACTTGAACTTTCCCATTCGATATGGCGAACGTCTTCTAAATTTAGATGTAATATAAAGAAATTTTATTTAATATCAAATCAATATGTTGATATTTCTTAAACATATCACCTCTTAAAACGCAAATACCCTTAAATCATCTGGCAAAGTCAGTGAAATAAGGGTATTAATTTGAGAGATTAACCTCAAATTCTTCCGTTGCTTTGCTCAACGCTATCAAAATTTTGTGAATTAGAACAATCTTCAAAATTCACATCGTGAAAATACGAAAAAATCTTCTCTTTGTCAACTGTCATTTTATCTTCAATCTCGGATTTAATTGTTTATCAAGTTTCTCTTTTATTCCTTCCCATCGCTCTTGCATCTGTGGACAGTTTAATAAATGGGGCTTGTGCCCTTTAGATTTATCATATAAAGAATCATAGATTTCATTCCCAGTAACGATCTCAATGGGTAAATAGCTCTTAAATTGTCCCGCACCGACAACAACAACAAAACGCTTAGAACAGAACGGACATTTATAAGCAATATTGAACTTATACACAATTATTTTTTATTATATTTTCCCCATCATCTTCTAACATATAATTCCCGTTTATGTTTGTTCTTAAATATTATCAAGAATAAATTCTGTATAAGAGATAGTTATAATTGTTTTGGGCTTGCCCACACTGGGCAATTTATACATAAGTCCTCAGCTTTTGGATGTGCAGCCGTAAAGTGCTTATCATAAACAAAGTTTGGATTATTACATTGCCATCCATCCTCTTTATCATTGCGTCCGTGTTTACAGGTTTTACAAGTTTTATATTTTGGGTTAGTCCAGCATTTACAATTATGTTCGTGTTGCAAACACGTCCGCTTACTCCAATAGCCTCGTCCACAATCTGCTAAGTATCTTTTTACTTTTCTCTCTACCATTTGTCGCCCAAAAAATTATAACTAAGGCATCAACGCCGAAACCTTGTTTCGTCTGCTAATGCTAAAGTTTTTGTTGTTAAATATTCCGTTAATTAAATTCATTTTTCTATTTCTCTCGGTTCGGGTTATGCCCAAAATGTTAGGCGGAATGCTATCTTTCTTCCGCCAAATAATTATCTATCCATTTTTTTTGCGCATCAGAGCATTTATCATAAGGTAAAAACGTATCCCAATTATTTCTATTGCCTATTCCATATACGGTTATACCATAAATTTCTTCAACTGTTTCTTGTGCTTGGTTAATCCAATCTTCAACATCCTCATCATCGTTTCTACTTTGTACTTTTACTGTGGCTATTAAACTTTCAATTTTATTTAATGCTTCTTGTTTCAGGCTGTCTGGTATAACCTTTCTGAACGTAATAACTTCATCTGGGGTACTACCGCATCCGCCTAACGTGGCAATCAATAAGATTGCTAATACTGGCAGCCAAATTTTTGTTTTCATTTCTTTTATACTCCGTTTATTTTTGTTAATAAAATTATTTCTCGCAACTTATTATCGCCCAAATTGTTATAATTGTTTTTGGCTATCATTTGGTGGCAATCCCATAGTTTTTCTTACCTCAATAGGGCAAGTCATACAATCAAGAGATTCACCAAAATAGTTTATGCAACCTACACAAAGTTTCCATCCTTCTTTTTCTAATGCTTTTATTTGGTTATGCCTTTCTTCGTCCGGCAAAAAATTTATAACTAACTTGCCACTCAAATCTGACAAACTTCGTTTGTCTGATTTGAGTTTTGGAAGTATTTTCTAAATTTGTTTTCATAATAGTTTTTCCTTTTATGTCGTTTGCAGTTTAGTGGCTACACCGTTACTTTGACCGCCTAACATTTATATCTTTAATAATTTTATTGTTCCAGATGCAGCCACTTGCACAATCCCAACCGTAATACCAGTCCATCCCTTTTGTAAATCTTCTTTCGTATAAATAAGGGGTTATCAATATTCCGCCGTAATCATCTGCTACTTTTCTCCAATCTATTGCATTCTTTCCCCATCTTTCCATTCCCCGCAACGCCTCAGAATACTTTAGATGAAAAATATCCAACTCATTAACAGTTTGAATGAATAGTAAGTTAGCGTTGTCGTTTAATAATATTTCGTTTTCATATACAAAGTAACTAAGATTAAATTCTTCGCCATTACACCAACCTTTCCATCCTCTTTCGGCGTTGCTTCCCTCATCAGATACCCAAAACCCACTTGGCTTATCTCCTACTTCTTGCTTAATTGTATTACTAACTTTGCTAACCGGTTCTTTAGAAAAATGTATAAGTTTAATTTCCGGCGGCAAAGTAACTACTGGTTCAAATCTGACAAAAGTATTTTCATCAGATTCAAGAGTATTTTTTATTTCTTCTTTCATAATTTCTTTTCTTTGCCGTGCGGGTAAGTTGCCACACCGTTATAATTGTTTTTGGCTAACATTCTTTAGGTATCAACTCGTAAATATCTTTAACTTTTTGGTCGTGTTCGGCAATCGCCTTTATAAAATCTTCTAATTTCATTACTCCTTTTTCGGAGTACTTATTGTATAATTCTACCATTTCAGAATATACGTTTAAGAAATCACCTATATTCATTTTATCAACATCCCTTAAACATACTCTCATGTGGTAATCTTCCATTTTATTCTCCTATTAGTTTGTTTGTAATTACCGCCAAAAAAAATATAACTAAACAATCAATTTGACCGCAATTAATGTTTGGGCTGTTTATGTTATTTGATATCTTCATTTAATTAAAATTCTAAACCTCTTTATTTAGATTGCTTTCCATTCTTTTATATTTTTCCTACTGTCTTGAAATAACTGAGTTGTGTTATAATGCTCTGTATTTGATGCGTTATTGATTCGGGATGTAATTCATAATCTATACTTAGATTTAGGAATTTTATTCCTAAATAGATTAATATAAAAGCAAAAGTGATGAATAAAATTTTCCAGTAAATTTTGGGAAAATGTTTATGAATGAATCCGTTACAACACCCCAAGAAAAACCAAAAGCCGAACAATCCACCGACAAAGAAACAAATGAACCCGATAAGATTATAATAGAAAACCAACCGATCAGTATTAGCATCCCCTCTAATAAAATTAAAATGACAGAAATCTATAGACAAATTATGAACCATGAACTTATAGGTATCGTTTTGGGATCCGGAGAAAATATTATTCTTGACGATCATTTCCATAGAACATTTAACGACACCGACTTCAACTTTCTTGTTAATCAAGATAATGTTATTTATGTTTTCGGAATAATTGGGTATTATGATATTTTCAATATTCAAAGGTTGACTTATTTTTGTTATAGACTTAGTTATTTCAAAGGCGAAATAGGAACTTATGAGAGTTATAACAAAATAGAATGATATGAAAAAAATGACCATACTTAAACCAAAACCTGATCTCAAAAAACCAGCGCCCGTTGATCTAAAAACTTTCAACGCCGTCCTGAAACGAGTTATCAGCGCACCACCAATGCCGAAGAAATATTTTTTCAATTTATTTCTCCCTCATTAGTCTGGAATACGCTTGGTTTGTCTTGTATATAAGTCCGTTGAATAACCCATATATGGTTTTAACTTTGTTCCGTTCATTTTCTTAGTCTCTCTACCATAGTTTTGTAAACACTTAATTATTAAAACTCTTCAGGTAACTTAATTGTGAACGAATACCTTCAATTTGATGAGTTATCGTCCGGTTCATTCTCTCACATAACAATAAAAGTTTTCTTTCTGTTGAAGTTCTTCCACCAACTAAATTTTTAATAGATGTCGCTGAAAGTTCTTCGTGTCCCATCAGTTTTTCTGTCTCTGTTGCGAGAGCATTATCAAAAATAAATTGTGCATCTGTCTGTAATATTGCACTTCGAGCTAAATAAGTGTTTAGATTAGTTATTCTCTCGCTTAACTCATTACCATTATCTTTATTGTAGTAACAAGTACAAAACTCAGATATATTAATTATCTCTTTATTTATTTCTTCAAGTTCCATATATCACCTAAAATGGGAGATCATCGTCAACGCCTTGTGAAGCAGTTTCCGGTTCGGCGTTTTCTTGTTTCTCTGGTTCTGGTTTGTTTTGTTGTCCTTGAGGAACTGAAACAAATATTTTCCAGTCAGGGTGTTTTTCTTCTTTCTTGAATTGATTTTTGAAAACCACTATTTGAGTTTTCTTCCCTTCAATTTCTATTGAACCGCTAAAATAGTTAGCCCCACCCTTCGATTGCTTAGACCACAAAGCACCGATTGATTGTTCTTGACTATCAGCCATTATTTACCGCCTTCTTTTTTAATGTTCGCTTTGATTGAATCTTTTAATTTTAGATATTTTGATTGTTCTTCTTTGGGGATAGAATCCCAAACTTCTTTCAGTTTTTCTATTGTTAAACATTTTTTTATTTCTGGAGAATAGTCTTTTGTCTCTTTTTTCTCTTCCGGTTCGGGGATAATTTCTTTCTTACCACTATTAGAAGTTTGAGCCTCGTTATCCTGGTCGGCTGTGCTCAATCCCAAGACCCCGATTAAAGTATATCGTTGCAAATATTGTCTTGTACTGCCAATAGATTGTATATCGTTTTTATTGCCAGTTGTATCTTTACCTGCAACCATTGAGTTTTTTTCCGAGTGCCCAGCAACATGACTAATGATACATATACATTTAATTTTATCATTAGCTTCTTCAAACTCCCAACGATAAGATAAACCACATTCCTTAAGAATTGGTTGGATCGCTTTCGAGATTTTAGAAAGAGGGGTATAGTTATACTTTACATTACCACCAGTTTTAGATGGGAAATCAACTTTCTTTGATTTAATCAATTCAGGCACTTTGCTTTGAAACTCACTCATGGATTTTAGGAACTCGCTTTTGGCTTGACCCGATTGCCATCTTTCTTGTAAATCCATTAATCTTTCAAGCGTTTCAATCGGAACGTTTTGAGCAAGAGCTTGTGAGATTAATCCATGTGGGCTATACGATTGTAATTCTTTTGTTTCATCACTCATTTTATTAACTCCTACTTGATAATATTTTTTCCATTTTGAATTCTACTCCGGTAATTTGTTTTGTGCCCTTAGTAGCTTTTGCAAAATCATTTAATGCTTTAATGTCCGGTATGCACCATTCACGGGGGACTAAGTTAGCATCAGTAACAACAGCAGACCAATTCTCTTTGAAACTTACACCTTTCGGCGTTTCAATTTGCGGGGCGATAACCGGAGCGATAATAGGGATTATGTTTTCTTTTTGTTGTTGCAGTTCTTCAGCTTTTTCAGTTTTGCCTGATGCTTCAGCCCTTGCAATCTTTTCATCAAGAATCTTTTTCTGTTTCGCCGATTCTTGGTCTGCTAATTTTTGCAACCGAAGTTGTTCTTCTCTAGCTTTTATTTCTTGCTCTGTTGTGTAATTAATCATTCCGTTTTTTAGAAACGATTCTGCTTTTTCTAATGCTTTTAGCGGAAGATTAAATAACTCCATAACAGATTTCTTCGCAGCGTCCAAAGGTTTTGTTATTTCTTTTCGTTGCTCATCAATTTCTTTGAAACGAGATTTAACGGTTTTTAGAATAGTTGCAGCAGAATCATAATCGCCTTGATTTGAGATTGTGATTTCTGCGTTCTTACAAAGCACCGCTACGTCTGTTTGTTTAGAGACTTGCTCAGTATCAATATTAACTTGGATATTACTCATATTATTTTACTCCCTTCTTAAAGTTATAAATGGTTAAACACGAAAGGAAAACATTCCAGTCGTTTTGGTTTTTATCTTCAATTACTTTATATCCGGTCTCGCTTAAATAAACTGTAAATCTTTTTTTTATTTGTTCGGATTTCTTTTTGTTCTGATCGTGAAGTCCCTTATATCCAGCCGTTTGTATAGCGTGAGATTTTTGAGGTGTACCCGATTTCACATCAAGAAGGACTAAGTCTTTGCCCATTAGACCAACTCTATCAATCCTCCCCGCATATCTATAAAGAGAGTGGAATAATTGCAATTCAATTTCTGTCGCCACAAAGCCATACTCTTGTCTGAATTTTATCCAATTATTAAGATATGCTTTCAATATCGGGTGAAGTTTTTCAAAATCAAGTTTTTCTTTATCATGTAACTCTGTTGTAGAGTGAACCTTTTTCCCTAAATCTGCTTTCTCTTTTAACAATTCTGCATTAATCCAGTCGAGATTGACTAAACCCGCTTCTTGAATAATTTGAGTAACAGAAGGAATAACTAACCCATTCTCCATATATCTATGTTTTTCTTCATCAAACTCTAACAATCTATTCTCCTATCTCTTGAATTTTATGTTACTGTGATTATTTTATTCTTTACATCAATTTCTAATGCGTGAACTGTAATATCGTCTGAATTTATTTTTACTTCTTCGATAACTTCAAAATCTTTGCAATCAATTTCTGTCTCTGTATCGGGTTCTGGGTAATTGTCTTTTGTTAAGAATACAGAGCCAGATAAAACTTTGATATTATAAACGCAAATAGATTTAATCCCCCATTCCCTTGTTTCCAAATTGATATTAAAACTCATCAAGAAATCTGAATTCGAGGCGGTTATATCTACACCCTCATAATTAATGACTTCAACATCTTCGCCTCTAATTATTTTCTTATATTCCATATTATTTGCTCTCACAATAATGGACGTAAGCCAGATTTTCTATTGCCATTCTGGTTTTATCATTAATGGTCGTATCAACAATATCTCCGCCTTCCTCAATTTGTTCAATCTCGATCTTTACATCTCCGGCGGGATCAGTTTGTGTTTGTTTGTAACGTGATTCAGTTACGTTATAAATCACAGTAAACTTTCTGCCGCCAATCTCTGGATGGAATGTCATAACTAGTTCTCCCTTTTTAATTTTTCTTCTAGTTCTTTTATGATTTTATCTTGATTCTTGATTCTCTGTTTATCTTCGCTCGATGTTCCGCTAATCAATACAGCGAAGAAAAAGGTCATTACTAAAAAAACGATTATCAATATTATGCCTACTAAATCTGACACTATAATCTCTTGGTTTTTTTATAAATATCTATTACCGTCCTCGCTGTGAAGGCAAGGAACATGAACATCGCAAACAGCACAAGCCACCAATCGTTTAGATTCATAAAAAAGATTTCTATTTGTTGGATCAACTCTTTCATACAATTTCCTTTTTAATCTTACAGTGTCTTTCTACATAATTCTTGCACCACTCGTAATAATCCCCTGTTACCACTACAGTGTAATCTCTGGGTGAATCAATGAATACTGCGGCGTGAGGAAAATCTTTATTGATGTCATCTCTAAGTTCACGACAGAATCTTAAATTTCTATCGTTCTTATCGAGGCCCTCTGTAATTGGTATCATTTGTCCCCCGCTTCTAATTTATTAAGATGAATTAATATTTTGTTCCCCAGATCAATATATCTCTTGCCTCTAATCGCTTCGGAGATATGAGATTCTGGTCGCTTAAAAATTCTTGATAAATATTTCTGGCTTCTGTTTAATCTTTTTAGTCTTGTTTGAATATCAATGTAATCCATCTTCTGCCAATCTTTTATTTTTGTTAATTGGAATCTAAGTAATTACTTCGATGTTGTCAAGAGAAAAATAAATTTATTTTGATGGCGGTGTAAATGTGGGTGTAAGTGGCGGTGTAAGGGATAACTAACATGTGGAGGGTTTGGCTAACATAAAAACTATCGGCACGCCACATCGCCCAGTTGTGTAATGTTGTCCTCGATTGTAAGATACGCCTCGTAAAGACTAACCATTAAAAAGTGTCCGAGTAAGATCGGGGATACTATCCCTTCAGCCCTTACACTACGTCCTTTACGCACTGCTGTCGCTGATGCCGATATTAAAGAACAAATAGTTAAACTTTTTGTATTGGTTACTTTACAGATATACTTAGTAAGCTCTGTGGACGACATCAATGTCGTTCACTTATTTGTACCCGTTCGGGAACGGATGTTTCGTTTTTTGTCTATTTTATCTTTCACTATACCCATTCGGGTTATTTCCTTTTACTATGATTTCCTCTTAGTTAAGGATATTACCTTAGTATTCACCTATTTTATCTTCGGGGTCAAATTGTCTTTCAGTTGTGAGAGCAATAATATTGGGTGGCAACCCTTGAACCTCGCAATCTCCTTTAGTAAGTATTCGCAAAGGATTATCAGCGTCAATATTGGTAGCTCTCTCAATAATTGGCGTAATGTTTTTGTCTTCGATTTCGGTTCTGAACTTTCTAATTTCTTCGGTGTAGATTCTAAGTTTATCATCGTAACCCATTCCTTCAATTTGGAGTAGTTTTTCGGCAAGTATTTTCGATCTATCAAGTTCCACTAATTTATATCTCTCGTATTTTCAAGTTCTTCTGCTTCATCTTCAATCTCTTTTACAACTTCGTAATATGACGCTGGGACTTCTATTGTAAAACCAAGTATAGTCGCAAGCCAAAAGACTATTGCATAGAACTCGTCTATGGTTACGTCTCGGTTGTATAATTCTAAATTTATGTTCTCGGTTTTGTAGGTGTCCATTATATTGTTATTTGATAAATTGTTTGTGCTTTATGTAATTTACCAGCACTCTTAGTATTGTATGCTTCAAGGTGTCTATCTATATTATATCCGTCTCCATTGGTAAATTGTAAATCAATTTTTTTAGAATCAATACTCCTATCCTTAAAAAACAGATGTATATTTTGGCTTGCCTTTGAAACCAAGAATAATGCTTTTTCGTTATAGTCATTTGAACCAGCCATTGAACCACTACGAGCCGAATAGTCCGTTATGTAGGGTGAGTGAACGTGTCCATAAACAACAAAATCTATCATTTGTTTTCGGGGGATGTATTTACCTACAACTTGCTGTATTTTTTTTTGAGTATCTGTTTCAAGTCCTTCGCCGTGCATTAATAAAACATTTTGCCCAGCAACTCCTACAACTAACTCCGAAGGATCGCCACCGATAAACTCAACGCCCTTTTTATCTCCGAGTCCAACTCTAAGCATATTAAGAATTGTGAAATCATAATTATCCGTAGCAATTATATCGCTATAACCAATTTCATCTTTTATTCTACTTTCGTTTCCACTTACTGAAGCAATATGAATATTTGCAATCTGATTAAGGTCTAAAACAAATTGAACCAATAAACAATAAGAAAGATAAGTTGCATTGCTTCTATTCGTTGCTTGATTCAACATTTCATCCAAGCGTCTATCAGAGTTCATCAAATCGCCAGTGAGAGCAATAAAAATATTTTTAACTTTGTAGAAAGAACACTCTAGTTTTATTTTGTCGGCAAACTTCTTTAATCTCTTCCCCGCAACAGTAAAATCATATTTGTTGTGTGGGAGCGAAATCAATTCGTTAAAATGCAAGTCCGATAATTGCACCAATAAAACAGCTTCATCTTTTATGGATTTGTGTTCTTTGGTATCAATCTTTAGCGTGGAGTTTTTAATTACCTCTATCAGTTCTCTGTTATATTCAATTAATGAATTATCTAAGCGTGCGTGTTCTCGGTAGGACTTGTTGGCTATTCTATTTAAGTCTTGTTGTTTCTGTCTGCTGTTGGCAAGCCTCACGTTTTTGGCTACTATCTCTACATCTACATCTTCAGTAAACCAAGCATCACAAGATTTGCACCAATAGTATTGTTTCGGTTCTTTTGCTTTTGAGAATCCTCTTTTCTGTATGTCGGTAGATTTACAATAAGGACACTTCATATATCCTCAATTTATTTTTCAAAGTTTTATTCCCAAATCATCGAAAACACCTAAAATATCTCCAAGCGGATTATCTGATTCTGTCTTCGCCTCATAGACTTGTTGGATTTTATCGAACCTTATCTTCCAACGAATTGTTTTCTTCGCCTCATTTTCGTTTGTTGCCTCTAATCCCTTAACAAGCATTTTCTTGCCGTATAGTTCAAACCAGACATCAAACTTTGGCATTTAGCTTCTCCAATATTTTCTTCACTTCTTTATCTTCGCCAACAATTAAATGTTTGATTGTCTTAGCTTTGTTGTTAAAGGCAATCGTCCAACCAAGTCCACCAACAGCAGAGATAATTTCTGCCACCAATCGTTTTGAGGTTTTCTTTTTCATATATTTCTATAAAGTCTGTTCAACCACCCTCTGCCAAAAACATCGAAGTCGTCCAGTGAACGATAGTATGCCTCTGCGTTCTTTTGGTATCTTAAATAAAAATTAGGGTGAATTATTGGCGGAAGATTAATGGCTCTTAAAGTTCCTCTGCCGAATACGCCGTCTGCTTTGATGATGTTTTGGGATAAAGTATTAAAGGTGCTTTGTAGAATTGAAATTGCTTTTTTCTTGCCAAGATTTACCGAGAGGTCGAATAGTCTAATAGCCAAGGGTTCAAAAAATATTTCCTCATAAAGATCGTTATAAAATTCTGTGTAATAAAACGCCTTTAAGATTTGTTCTATTTGTTCTTGATCGGACTCTAATATTAATTGATTATAAACTTCTGGGAAATATTTAGAAGAAACCCCATATATTGTCGCCCCGCCTTTGTCGTGAGGGTTGTGGCTAAAACCACCCTCATTTTGTTTTGTGAAGTTAAATGCTTTTGTAAATCTTAGACCCATTACTATTTTCATTTACTCACCCTATTGAGTTAATTTACTCAATGAATAAAATAAAAAGAAAAGCACAATTAAAACTATTACAATATTGAACTTCGTTTCAAACTTCATAGACTATCTAAAATAAATTCCACCCCCAGCCCAAAACCAAACTTAGGGAAGAGGGAATGATTTCAGGTCGAGAGTGGAGATTTAATGTCATTGTAAAGTTGTCCCTAAGTTACAAAACAATGTAAGGAGAAATAATTTGATTGTCAACTAAAATATTATTGCTAATGCTGTGACCAACCAAGAAATTAATGAAACGTAAAACCAACTGTCCATCAGGAATGGTTTCGTTAAGTAAACATTATTAATCTTTGTCTGGATGGAATCTCTGGTAATTGTTTTTATGATTGTAGAAATGTGAGGTTCAATATTTACTTTCCACCAAGACCGAATAGTTTTTTGACTATCTTGAACGGAATGGAAAATGTCAAACTTAACTTGGTTCGTATCGCCCACGATTGAATCAGAGTAGGATTTGATGGAGTCTCCCTTGCTTTGGCTTTCAATATATCTATTGATGTAAAGTTTTTTAATTGTTTGGACAGTGTCATATTTTACCGTCTCCCTTATTTCGACTTTGCCAGTTGGTGCTTTAACCGAGCCACGTCCTAAAAAAAATATTCCTATAAAAGCAAGAATTATCACAATCGTTAAGATTGTTGTTAGTAATAAATTTTTATTCATTATGCCCTTATAGTATTTAAGTTTGCAAACTCGCCGAACAATTCGATCGCCATTTTGTTGTATGACAGAGCTGCCGCTACTTCAGATTTACGTCTTTTTTGGAATCGTTCCCCATCCTTCGTAATGCTTATTTGCCAAGAACGTCTACTTTTATCATAATAAAGTCCTTTGTATTCGCTTGTTCCTTCTATATGTTTTTCCCTGTTGGCCTGATTCTGACTATTTGTGCAAGGTCTTAAATTATTCCTTTGGTTATTTAACCCATTATTATCTATATGGTCAGTATACATATCATCTGGCGTATTAATTATTACTCTGTGCATAAAAATTAGTTTTCTTTCACCCATTCGCCGACTTGATGCTCTGGCAGCATAAAAAGTATTATCTCTTTTGAATGCACACCACTTAAACTTATTAAGTTCTTCAAAATCTTCGTCGTCAACTAATGCAACTTGATTTTGTGTTAAAGGAATCTCTTTCATAAATCACCTATAAAAATAGCCCTATCAAGAAGTGCAATCTCGAATTACTATAAGGTAAGAGCTTCTATCAAGGGCTGAATTTTTATTGTTTGATTTCATAGTAACTCGATAATTGCAACTACAAATTAAGAAATTAAATTAACTTTTTCAAGAGCTACCACTACTATTAAAATGATAGCCCCTAATAAAAGATTCTTATTCATTACTTCGTCACATCTGGATTTGACTTAGTAATCCCCGCACGAAACGAAGCACCGAGCAAGGCGATTATCAAGGTGTCTATTGATTGCCATGTAGCATTATCGGTAGCCCACCAACCTTGTAGAACTCCTACGTTGAAAATAAGTCCAACTGCTAACAAGATGTAGCTTTTTTTCCCGCTAAGAAAATCTAATATAGACTGCATAACTTCTCCTTTGATTTGTGAATGTTCTATTTTATCTATTTACTTCTAAAACTGGATTTTTTGTTGAGAGATAAAGTTCTAAAAATTGTATATCAATATCATAGGTTAACTTTAGCTCTTCC
>Ga0208957_1000757_pt1 | contig 20829 bp, 19 predicted proteins | sample RifOxyA1_FD_184029 | JGI IMG/M metagenome (GOLD analysis project Ga0208957, IMG submission 184029) | Groundwater microbial communities from Rifle, Colorado - Rifle Oxygen_injection A1 (SPAdes) | ecosystem: Environmental > Aquatic > Deep subsurface > Groundwater | place: Rifle, Colorado, United... | reverse complement strand
ACCGAAGATTGGATGGCGAAGTCGTCCGCGTCCTACGCGTACGGTGTGCTTGACTATAAGTGGATTACGGGCAGCGCGGCCACGGCGGTCTGAGGAAATTGGCTAATCCTAGTACCTTTTCTCTCCTGTTGATTCTATAAGTGGTATGTGCTACATTGGCACATATGACCAAGATTCAACAGAAACCCTGTCTTCAATGCGGAGAGATGATGACCAAGATCGGTTCTCACTCTCAAAAGTATTGGGATGAAAGGAGAAAATATTGTTCTCGCTCATGCCGCAACAAGGCGCGGAGCTGGACATATGAGATGCGGGTTAAAGGTGGACTCGCAAGAACTGGTGGTAGGAACGGAAATTGGAACGGAGGAGGCAAGAATTATTTGGTGAGGCTCGTTCGTAAGAGAGATGGAAACGTTTGTCAGAAATGTGGTTTCAACAGCGATCCAGAAATCCTGGAAGTAGATCACATTAAACCAAAGCGTGCCGCTCCCGAATTGATGTACGATCTGAATAACCTTGTCACACTCTGTCCAAATTGCCATAAACGAAAGACGCTCGATGACATGAAAATCCATCCGCCGAAGTGGCGGAATCAACACATGCCGAAAACGAAGAGCTAAGGAAAGGTCACTTAAACGTAACCTGAAGGGCGCGGCGATCTCGTCTTTTATCCCCGGTGACGGGAGTCACTGGCGACCTCGCCGCCCCTCCTTACTCTTATGGGAAATTACGATTCTGGTCGTGCAACCGATCTCGGAGGCTTGAACCTTGAGCAGAAGCGGGAAGATGGCCTGAATGGCGTCCGTTTCGATGCTTCTCGTTCAGCTCCGACTTCGGCGAACGACTTAGTCCTGTACCGTAATGGTACGGGTCTTTACTGGTGGAACGGGACCTCAGCAGTTCTGCTCGGTACCGGTGCCGGCGGCAGTACGATTCCGACGCTTGATAGCATCTTCGGAATTGATAAGACGTTGAACGTTGCGGGTACGACTCTCACGTTCGACAATTCGACGGGCAATAACGACGTCTTGACTCTCACTAATTCAGGTGCAGGCTCTGGCGCCGTCCTTCAGATCACCAACGTCGGGACCGGTTCCGACATCCGCGGTACGAGCGGCACCTGGTCCGTCTCGGCCACCGGCGTCGCCGTTCTTGAGGAACTGACCATCGACGGCACCGAAGGTTCCAACATCTTCACCGTCACGAAGGGCGACGTCCGTTTCCTTGACAGCGCGCTCGCCGTCACGGATGACGACAACGCCGCTTCCTTCACCGTCACGAACAACACGGCGACGACCGCCTCGGTCATCGTTCTTGCCGGCTCTGGCGCCTTCACCGGCTCCACGACCACTTCGTTCTTGACGATCACCCCGTCCGGCCTCACGACCGGCACCGCCCTCTACCTGCCGGTCGCTGCGCTTACGACTGGTACAGCTCTTCATATCGTCGCCAACGCCGTCACGGATGGTTTGGTAGTCAACATCACGTCTTCATCGACTGTTCATACGGCGACGGGTCGTCTGCTGAACGTCGCTCACACTGCCGCCACGAACACCAGTGCGGTCCTGAGCGAGTTCTCCACGTCGGCGTCTGATGAGACTATCCTGCTCCGGCTCTCCGCTTCCGGCGCCCTCGCCGCCGGCGTGATCCTCGACGTGACCGGTTCGTCCATGACGACAGGCACGGCCATCGACGCCAGTGACCTCGACGCCCTTACGACCGGCATCGGCCTCTCCTTGGCCTCGTCCTCGGTCACAACGACCACCGGTTCGCTCATCCGCGTCTCTACCGGTACCACGGGCGCGGTAGCTACTAACGGTATTGTCTCCATCACGGCCACTGCCGCGTACACGTCGACCTCGAACGCAGGCCTCTTGCAAGTCGTCGCTGACAGCGTGACGACTGGCGCCACCGTCCTGAACGTGTCCGGTACCGCCGCCACGACCTCGGTCGTCGCTCGGTTCGTCTCGTCCGGCACCGGCCTCACCTCCGGTTCCGTCTTGCTCGCGACGACCGGTACGACAGGAGCCATCGCCACGAACGGCGCCTTCTCCTTCACGGGAACGGGTGACTTCACCGTCGGCGCTGTCGGCCTCGGACTGTTCCATGTCGGCGGCAACTCGACGACCGCCGGTACAGTGGCCTCGGTTTCCGGCACGGCTCTCACGACCGGCGTAGCGCTTCACATCGCCTCGACTGGCACAGGGATGACCTCCGGCTCGTTGTTGCGCATGACGACCGGCACCACGGGTGCCGTCGCCACGAACGGCGTCGTGTCTATCCGGGCTACCGGAGCCTACACGTCCACCTCGAACGCAGGTTTGCTGGACGTCCAGTCTGCCTCGCTTGTCGGCGCAGGCACGCTCGTCAACCTCAAGCTTACGTCTGCCAGCCAGACCGCCGCGGTCGCGCTCAACATCGAGCAGACGACCACGACTACCGGCTACACGGGCGACTTCGTCCGCATCGTCGGTACGTCGACCACGGGCGACTGTAACCTGATCGCCGTGACGTCCGCCAGTACCACCGCAGGCGACGCTCTCTCGATCACGAACAACGCCATCACGCTCGGTTCGGCTACGCTCGTGAACCTCGTGCATGGCACGTCGGTCCTCGGCGCAGGCAGCTCGATGCTCCGCATCACCTCGACCGGCGTCGACACCGGCACCTCGACGGGCGTCCTGGTCGACCTCGCCGCGACCGCCGCGACGTCCGCCGTCCTGATGCTCGTCACGTCCGCCACGCTGGACTCCGGCACGGCGCTCCGCATGGATCTCAACGGTCTTACGACTGGTGAGGGCATGATCATCGCTCACACCACCTCGGTGATCGCGAGCGGCGGTTCGCTCCTGCGCTTGTCCTCCACGGGCATCGACACGTCTACCACGACTGGCGCCCTGCTCGACTTGTCTTCCACGGCCTCTACGTCCGGCACGCAGGTGCTCGCGACGTTCAGCGGCTTGACGGACGGCGTCGGCATCCGCATGGTCGCGAACGCTCTCACGAGCGGTATCATGCTCGACCTCGAGTCGAGTGCGGCAGGCATGGCGGGCAACTACATCCGCTGCTATGACGGCGCCGCCAACGACTTCGTCGTCGCAGCCGACGGCGCGGTGACGATCGCCGGAAGCGCCATCGGTACCGCGTCCCTGACGCAGACCAACGGCGACCACACGCTGACCTCCGGCAACTTGATCCTGACCGCCGGTCATATCAAGAACACCCCGCAGGCCATCGTGAACGCGAACACCGCGATCTCGATCGTCACGATCGGCACGACGATCGCGAACAACGCCGCGTCCACGCACACGCTCGCCGACGGCACGGTCGGACAGCTCAAGTTCATTGTCTGCACGGTGTACACCGGAGATGCGGTCATCACCCCGACGAACTTCGTCGGTGCGACGATCACGCTCAATGCGGCCGGCGACTCCTGGCTTGGCGTTTTCGTCGGGACCGAGTGGGTCACGATGGCGCTCGGCGGCACCGCTGCTACTGCGTAAAGGGATAGACGACCGGGGGTCGTCGTATCACTCTCCCCCTCATCATTTGGGGTCACACTCACAACTTGGTGGTGGGGGAGAGGGATGATATATGTGAATTACGGACTACCGCTTCTAAGGATCATGAAAAACATACGCTTGGTGCGTTACAAGCAAAACGAATTAGAGAATTAGAAATTAAGCTTAAAAAACTATTATGACTACGAGACTTTCAAATCTTCCTGTTCCGTTCTGCTTTAATTTCTCGGTCACAAGTAGCGGCACGCCCGAGCAGCTCACCGTGAAGCGTCGCGCAGCGACGATCGCCTTCGTCGAGAACACCGCTTCTGCCGATACCATCACAGACAGCGCAAACGGCTTCTTGACTGCCGGCTTCCAGCCGGGCGATCAGATCACCGTCTCCGGTTCCGCGTCGAATGACGGAACCTACGTCATCGACACCGTTGTCGCCGGCACAATCACGCTCAAGTCGCGCGAGGATCTCACGACGGAAGCCGCCGGCGCGACCGTCAAGATCGTCGCACCCAAGACCGTGCCGGACGGCGTGTCCGTCACGATGAAAGCGAAGAACGCGAACACGGGCATCATACATTTCGGTCACAGCTCCGCATCCGCTCTCAACACCGGAGGCGGCAGCTTCACGCTCGATAACAACGAGTCCTTCGGCGTTCAGGTCGATTTGACCGATCGCATCTGGCTGGACGCCACGGTCAGCGGCGAAGGCGTCGAGGTCGTATTCGAGGCTAATCTGCGCGTGACCGCGTAAGGATATGACGCTCAAACGCTTTGGCGGTATCAAGGCGGACGAGCACAAGGCCGCTCACGAGCGAGCCATCGTTCGGCTCGGCTTAGAAAAGGCCGCTCTCGAGTCAGGCGTCGAGAAGAAGCGCCGCGAACTCTTGAGCATCGCCGCGTCTTGTGAGCTGACGCGCACGGAGCTTGAGCGCGGCAACGAGAAGCTCGTGGAGGGAGTTCGCCGCGACCTGCAGGATAAGGCTGGTCAGATGTGTGCCTTCGAAGAGAAGATTGATGCCGCAATCAAGGAACTTAAGTTTCTTGGTATCAAGCGTGATGATTTGCTGGTATCGATCCGTGGAAGAGAAGCGAGGCTTCTTGACATCGAGGGTGAGATCAAGAGGGCTGAGTCGCTCAAGGAAGCCGCCGAGGCTGATGCCAACAAGCTTCTCGATCTTCGCTCAAAGAAGGAGCAGGATGCCATCGTGGCCGTTCAGGAGACGTCCGAGGCGCGCAAGGAACTCAGGGTCGCGATGGAGGAACTGCAGCATGTCGGACAGATCAAGATCTCGCTCGAAGCGGAGATCGAAGCGCGCACCCGTCACCTCAACGAGATCAACGAGATCATCGCCGTGCAGCAGAACGCGAACAAACAGGGGCTTGATCTCGTCGCCTCGTTCGAGGGAGAGCGCAAGCGTCTCGCTGACAAGGAAGAGATGCTTGAAAAAACGAAGGACGATCTCGTCATCTACGCGAAGCGCCTTCAGAAGAATCGCGAAGAAGCGGGCATCAAGTCGCCGATGGTACTTCCGTCGGGATTTTAGTTGACACCTATGGGCGCATACGAACGGTTTACACCAGTCATCATCCGCGATCAGCTCTCCTCGACGGAGACCGAACTGATCGAGGATCTTGTCGCCTTGAACGAACAAAGGGGTGACATCCTGTACCATGATGGTACTCAATGGCAGGTCTTGCATATCGGGACGACCGATCAAGTCTTGACGGTCACGGGCGGTCTGCCTGCATGGGAAACGAACGATGTCGCGGCCGGCACTGTCACCTCCGTCTCCGTCGTTACGGCGAACGGCGTGTCAGGCACCGTCGCTGACGCCACCACGACACCAGCCATCACGCTTGTTCTCGGTAACATCACGCCAGCAAGCGTTACCTCGTCCGGTGTTGTTCGTCCTGCTTCCGATGATGGCGCATCGCTCGGCGCGTCCGGTCAGGCGTGGAGCGATCTGTTCCTCGCGTCAGGCGGCATCATCGACTTCGCCGGCGGAGACGTCACGTTGACGCACGGAGCGAACGTGCTCACGCTTGCGGGAGGGGATTTGGCGCTCGGCGTGAACAGTCTCACGTTGACAGGATCCATCGCCTCGACAGGATCACGCGTCACGAAGGGCTGGTTCACCGATCTCGAGGTCACGAACGCGATCGCGGGTTCGATCACTGGCAACGCGGCGACTATTGCGGTTGCTGATGAAGTCACGGATACGTCCTGTTTCGTGCTTTTCGTTACGGCCGCGACGGGCAACCTTGCCGCAAAAACGAACGCCGGCCTTGCGTTCAACTCCAATACCGGCATCCTGACCGCTACAGGCTTTTCAGGTCCCTTGACCGGCAACGTGACCGGCAACGTCTCCGGAACAGCCGCGACCGTCACGGGCGCCGCGCAGACGTCCATCACGTCGCTCGGCACCCTCACTGCGCTGGATGTCGATAACATCAACATCAACGGGAACACGATCTCGTCCACGGCCGGCACTGATCTGCTGATTACGCCCCTTGCCGGACAGCAGCTCATCCTTGACGGCTCGATCGAGATCGACGGCACGCTCTTCCGTCCGGCATCCGACGATGGCGTCACGCTTGGCGACACAACGCACAATTTCTCTGACCTGTTCCTCGCTTCCGGCGCGGTCATCAACTTCGCCGCTGATGACATGACCATCACGCACGCCGCCAACTCCCTGACGTTTGCGGGGGGTACTGTCGCGTTGGGCGTGGCGACTGTCACGACCATCAATGCATTGACCATCACTAGCTCGACGGGTACGTTCACGCTCACGGCCGCTAAGACGTTTGCCGTCACGAACACCCTGACCCTCTCCGGCACGGATGGCACAGTGATGACCTTCCCGCCTACGACGGCGACCATCGCTCGTACTGACGCGGGCCAAACCTTCACGGGGGTTCAGGTGTTCACCTCCCCGAACATAGCCACAGACATCGCTCCGACCGCGAACGACGGGGCTTCTCTCGGCACAGCATCGGAAGGATTCTCTGACCTGTTCCTAGCCACCGGAGGCAACATCCTCGTCGCGAACGCCAACGCCAAACGTACCCTCATCTTGTCGGCGGCCGGAGGCTCTCCGACGACGACGATCCCGTGTGCAGGTCCGACCAAGGTGGAGGCGGCCACCAACGACATCGACTACTGGGTGCTTGACTTCGACGCCACGACCGAAGAGAGAGCCTTCTGGAATGTGCAGATGCCTGACAACTGGGATGCCAGCACCATCACGGCCATCTTCGTCTGGACGAACGCCGCAGGTCTTACGACGGAAACTGTCGCCTGGGGTATCAAGGCTCGCACCTACGCCGATTCAGACGCCATCGACCAAGCATACGGGTCGGAAATCACCACCTCGGATACATGGCTCGCTCAGAACGACGTACACATTTCAGCCGCCTCGACCGCCATCACTATCGGTGGAACCCCTGCCGGCGGACAGTGGGTCGTGTTCAACGTCGGTCGCAAGGTCGCGAGCGATAACATGACCGGCGACGCGCGGTTGATGATGGTGAAGATCGAGTACGGTATCAATCAATATTCTGACTAGATGTTATGAATACCGGACGAACACATTTCAAGAAGAAAAATGCGCCACAAAAAAATTAACGCGTATAGTGATTAGATATGACTCCTCAAGAATACAAGAACCTCGCCGCGGCGAACGGCTACAAGCTCGAAGCCAAGACCGACACTGAATTCCTTGCCGACTACGCCTTCCACAAGGCGGCGTGCGTCGGGATGGAGGAAGAAGTCTTCTCGTCCGTCAAAGATAAGCTTAGGGGCCAAGCTCTCGCTACCTTCCACTTCCCGCACCGCATCCGCTTCATGGTCGCCCTCGACGGCTTGGACAGTGGCCGACCGGAAGCGGACATCTGGCTCGACGTCTGCGCCGGTCGCACGAAAAAGTCCGAGTGTCACGACATCAATGGAAGCCTGATTCTCTCCAAGCTCTGATATGGCGATTGCCCGTGTAACAAGCGCAAGCGGATTCCAGAACGATGTAGATGCCACCCTCAACACTTCGTATACCGTTGCGGCTGGCGACAACAGGTTGCTTGTTGTAGGTGCTTGTCTGGATTCTGGCAAGCCTTTCGTTTCTGTCACCTATAATGCGATAGGAGCGACACAGGATAAGTTGCAAGGAAATGCGGCAGAAACCGCTTACGCTGCGCTCTATTCTCTCGTCGCCCCAGATGTCACGACAGCCGACGTGGTAGTGACCAAGACCGGCACCACTGGCATAGTCTCAGCCGCCATCGCCAACTACACGGGCTGTAAGCAGACTGCCCAGCCCGACGCGACCGCGTCAGCTTCTTCTGCGTCAGCCTCGAGCGCGTCATATACCATCACGACTGTCGTCGACGACTGCTGGATTATGACCAGCGAGTACGACAACATCGGCGGCATCGTCAACGGGACGAACTTCGTCCAGGTCACCTCCCCCACCAACGGCATCTACCTGGGAGACTCCAACGCTTCCGTCGGTGCGGCGGGCGTGAAGACCATCGCCTTCTCGTGGGGCAGTGCTGGCCCGTACAGGGCGGCTTCCGGGAGCTACGCGCCTTGGATTGAGGTCGCCGCATCCACCCGTTCCCCCGGCGGCGGCACGGCTCATTCTGGCGGCGGATCATTCTCGTTCTAGGTCTTTTAATGGTATACTGGAACCGTATAAATCTGCCGCTTTAAGGCGGAAAAACGAAGCACTCTATGGGCGCAGGACAGCCGAACTGGCAGAAGCTGCATGAGATGGGAAAGCTCCCGAAGGGGATGCGCGGAAAGATCGCGATGCTCGATCAGGTCGACGCCGCCGAGGCGCGCCTCGAGGAGATCAAGAAGGGCGCGTGCGAAGATTGCGTCGCGAAGTTCTTCCCTCCGGCAGCGGACGCTAAATGGAATATCGAGGTAGCTCCCGTCGTCTTCGACGTGAAGTGCGAGCACGAGGGTTGCGAATATGTCGCGCATGGCAAGTCGCAACCGGTCGCCGCCAACGCGTTGAGGCTTCACATGCGCGCGCATGAGAAGAAGGAAGAGGACAAGAAGGAATAAATCACCGTAGCCGAACCCTATGCCGATCCGCCGCATCTTCGCGGACATCTCCGAGCTTCTCGACGGGGCGGAAACCCTCGTGCTTGACGATGACGCCGCGGCCGGGGCTTCGACCCTCACGGTGAAGTCCATCATCGGCGCCGCGATCAACAACCTCCTCTTCATCCGAGAGCCGGGGAACGAGCGCGCCGAGATCATCGCCACGCACGCATCCACGGCTCCTTCTGGAAACACGGTCACGCTCGCCGCGACGCTCGTCGAGGCGCACCCGCGCGGCACGGTCATCCGCATCGTCCGCGCGAACCAAGTCCGTTTCTATCGCTCCGCCACGGAGGTCGACGCGAACAGCGATGACTCGACTCTTTCGGCGCTTGCCGCGGCGCAGAACATCGACCCGACGACCGTTCGTAATTTTTACGACGACACCGTAGAAACATCCGGTTTTTATTTCTACCGGTTCAGCGACAGCGTCAACTCGGTGAACCTGCTGTATTCTGACCCGATCCCGTGGGGTCAGAACCTCGTCCGTCACGCCGAGAACGAGATCGGCTACATGCTCGAGTTCGTCCGTCGCAAGATCGGTCACGAATGGGATGAACGCTTCTCCAAGCAGACCGCGATGGACGAGGTGAACGCCTGCCTGCGCTACATGCAAGGCAAGCTGAAGCGCTTCTCGCGCTATCTCGTTGCCGACTACGCCCTCGGGCAGACCGCCCGCGGCGTGTTCGACTTCGCCCTCCCATCCGACATCTACGACAACGAAACGAACAAGTCCGTCCTTCAGGTTCGTATCGGACGCGCGACCGATCCCCTTGCCCCGCTCGATGAGAAGGAGTTCGACGCGCTCATGAACGACGTCGCGCACACGCAGGTGCGGACGCAGCCGGCCGTCGGAGCCACGTCTCTCGCAATCGACAATTCCTATGATTTCGACGCTGACGGCAGCGTGAACGTTTATACGTCGACCGCAGCTGATGCGATAACCTATACCGGTGTCACGCGCTCCGCGACCGCAGGTTCCCTGACTGGCGTGCCGGCCACAGGAGACGGTTCTATTGCTGCGACTCATGCGGTTGATACGAACGTCTGGCAGAACGAAGTTGAGGGCGAGCCACGCTACTTTAATGTGCGTCAGGGACGCCTGCGCGTGTACCCTCTCCCTGACTCGACATGGGTCAACAAGAACGTCGCGATCGACTATTACGAGGAGGCGACCACCGTCGATTCCGAGTCCGACACGATCGACGTCTCGAGATACGATGCTGTTAAACATTGGCTTTTGGCTCAAGGAAAGGCGTATTTAAGAAACAACGGAACTCTGGATATTAAGGATAGTGATTTTGTGATGTTCCAAGACATTCTTAAAAGCATGATTAGGACCGAGGTTTCAGGACAAAAGTTTCGCATGTCGCCTCGGCTTAATCAGGTCAGTTATCGGAGTGGACGAAAGGGTAAGTTCGAGAACACCTAGTCTATGCCCCGGCTTCCCGACACCGTGAAATGGAGAGATTTCAGCGGCGGGAATGTTCAAGCCGTGTCTTCTGATATTACGAATCCGAGTTCAGTACCGTTCTCCATCAATCTTCCGAGTTCAGTACCGTTCTCCATCAATCTGTTGTTTTCAGAAATCTTAGGAGAGGCCGTTTCGCGTCCCGGCACCGGCCTCGTCGGCGCACCAGGTTCCGGCGACTGCATCGGACTCTTTCAGCATCTCGATACGACGGGGGCGAACAGTGTCCTCATGGCCGGTTTCGGTACGTCGATCTACAACGCCGTGTCAAGCGCATCCTTGACGGCGTCATTGACGTCCGGCGCGAAGCAGCGTTTCGCCACGTTCCTGAACGCGACCTTGATGCTGAACGGCGTCGAAGCCCGCGCCTACACGAGCGCCGCCGGCTTCGTCTCTTCAGGAGGCGTCCTGAACGTCGACGGCGTCCCTGCCGGCGGACAGTTTCCAATAGAGTTCAAAGACAGACTTTATTGCGCCGTCGCTGACCGCATCTATTACACCAACACCCCGACGTCCGGCTCCGTGAGCTGGTCGGCGACCGGTTCGGGTTCCATCCAAGTCGAGCAGGAGGACGGTGGCGGCACCATCAAGTCGCTCTCCAAAGTCCCCGGCTACCTGATGATCCTGAAGGAACGCTCGCTGAAGCGCTGGAACTTCTCCTCGACCTTCCCCGAGGATCTCGTCAACATCGGCACGCAGTCGCACGAGAGCGTGTTGCGCGCGCGGGGGCGCATCTTCTTCTTCTATGGGCCGAATGGCTTCTACGAGTCCGCCGGCGACTACCCGAAGCTGATCAGCCGCCCGATCCAGCGCATCGTCGACGGCATCGCCTCGTCGTCCTACAGCGACGTCAACGGATGGAGCGACAACGACAACCTCTACTGGTCCGTCGGCACGGTCACGGTCGACTTCGACCGAGGCTATTCGGAGACGTACACCAACGCCGTCGTGCGCTACAGCATCGATACGCAGCAGTGGGCGGTGCTCCGCTACGCGCACCTCTTCAAGCAGATGCACCAGTACGTCTCGAGCGGCCTCGCCCTCATCGTTGGCGGCGATGATACCGGTCAGGTGCTGCAGCTCAACACCGGCACGAGCGATTACAGCGGCAATGCGATCAGCTACATCCTGCAGTCGCCCGAGTTCGACTTCAAGGCGCGCGGGCGCCTCAAGACCGTCTCCGAGAAGATCTTCGTCCATTCCGATCTCACCAGCGGCGCCATCCTGCAGGCACGTCTCGACTACGGAGAATGGAAGCATATAGGCTTCTTGAGGGACATCGTGACGGAGGCGCAAATCAAGCCGCTCACGGCCCACGTCTTCGAGTTCCGCATCGTCGACTCCATTACGGGCGCAGCGGTGAAGTTGAGGGGCATGGATTTTCCCAACGTCGACGTGCTCATCTCCTCCTGATATGTCGATCCTCTACGGCGAAGAACAGTCGAACAATCTTTTTGACCTCGGGTTCGACAAGAATCTCGTCAGGGGCTTTTCCGCTTTCTCGACGCCGGAGATGCTGCACGTCATCTCCGAGGGTACGTCCCCACGGACACTCACCGACGGCGAGATCGTCTCCATCATGGAGCAGCAGTTCGGCGTCATCTTCAGCGCCAAGACAGCCTTCACGAATGTGATCGAGGGCTTCCGTCTCGGCATCGACCCGTCCGACGACATTGTGAAGTTCTTCATCGGCGACTCAACGAACTATCTGAACTGGGACGGAACGACGTTCACGATCGCCGGCGCCATCAACGCGACGTCCGGTTTCTTCGGATCTTCGACGGACGGCATTACCATCACGTCAAATGGAATCTCGATCGTTGGTTCCGGTTATATCAGGACGTTCTCGTCAGGTTCGCGCGCCGAACTTGTCAGAAGCGGAACGGTCAACAGCGTCATAAACGTGGTGTTCGACGCTTATGATAGCGCGGAGTTTCAGTATCTTGCTGTCAGTCCTTCAACTGGTCTTTATCTGCGCTCGAACGACGATATTGATCGTTCAGTCTTACGTTACGACGCCGGTTCTTATGCTGGAAGGATCACCTCGCAGGGCTTCATGAACTTCCCTGCTTATCGCCATCGTTCCGAGTTCGACGAGGCAGCAAACGCCTGGGCCTCGACGACGCTAGCGAAGATTCATTGGACGCTCGGGGGCACATCAGGAACGGCCGAGATCGTCAATTCGGCTGCGCTTCCTCATGCTCTTCTTTCCACTACCGCCACGGCGAACCGATCCGCGACGATCACGTTCTCGAGGCAGTTCGACCTTAGCGTCTCCGGACCGGGGGCAGGACTCGAGTTCTATATGGAGCCGAACTTCACGACGAACGGACGCTGGTTCCTCGGCTGGTACAAGGACGCGACCCACTACGTCGGCTTCATCTTCGATACCGTCTTGTCAGTTTCGAACATCTACTTTGGTTGGGCGAATGGCGGCGGAGATAATGTCATTGATTCCGATGTTGATGTCAGTACATCTTTGCCAAAACGGTATACGATTTACCGGAAAGGCGGATCCATCTCGGCCACGACCATGTATGCGATGATCGACGGCGTGAGCGTCAGTGTGGCGGCAGGCAATCCCTTTGATCCTGATACCGGATATTTCCCTTTCGCTTACGTCGACAACAAGGCCGCGGCGCAGGACAACAGGCTCAAGATCCAGTACATCGACGTGTACGCCGGAAGGGACATTTAACCTAAAACAAGGTATAATACGGAGGTATGCCTCAAGTCAGAAACAAGGTGACGGGCACGGTGACGATCTACGACAAGAACGGCAACGCGAACACCGTCCCGCAGATCGATCTGTCGTACTGGCAGAGTCAGGGCTGGTCGACGACGAAGCCCTCCTCGCCTGCGGCTCCGGCTGCGCAGGCCGGAACGGTGACGATCTACGACAAGAACGGGAACGCGAATACCGTCCCGAAGATCGACCTTTCGTATTGGCAGGGTCAGGGTTGGTCGACGACCAAGCCGGTCGCGTCGGAGTCTCCCTCATCCCCCGCCGCTCCCGTCACGGACATCACGGCTCCGGTCGTGACCGCGGAGTTCAAGGACACGGACGCCTACAAGGCGCTGCCGCAGGAGATGAAGGCCTACGTCGACCTCTCCTACAACCTCATCCAGTTCGGCGGCGAGGCCGAGGCGCAGCTGTTCGCGAACGCCATCAAGCAGGCGCAGGCCGTCGCCGATCCCTACTACAAGACGCAGCTCGCGCTCGCCAAGGCGGAGACGCTCGGTTCCATCGCAAAGACGAATAACGATTACGAGACGCGCTCCGAGATCATCCGCCGCACCCGCGACGAGCTTCTGGCCGACGTCTCCGCGAACAAGGAGTTCTTGTCGCTCGAGCAGCAGGCCGAGATCTCGCGTACCGCCCGCGCCTACGACGAGGACTTGCTCTCCATCGCTGACGAGGCGGCGGAGAAAGGCTTGACGTTCGCGACCGGCGCCCGTTCACGGGCGCTCGCCGAGGAGCGTCGCGGCACGCAGTACGCCGACGTGGTCGAATCGTCCGGCAGACGATTCAACATCCAGAAGCGCGAGCTTGAACTCAAGGCGTCGCGAGGAGACGTGGACGCGCAGAAGCAGCTCGAGGCGCTCTCGCGCGATCGCGGCTTCATCTTGAAGGACATCGGACGCAAGGCCGAGGAGGTTCTTGGCTCGGCGAACCTTCCTGGCATCGAGGGCTACGTCCCGACCGGAGGCACGCTCGGCGAGATCGAGGAGAAGAAACGCCGAGCTGTCGTCCAAGATACTGGTGCGTTTTTTGAACTTCAGAAAGGGTTCATTTGATCCTATGCCTACTACCCTTCAAATCAAGTCAGGCGACACGCTCGGGGCATTGGCGAAGGCGCACGGCACCACCGTCGACGCCATCATGGCGGCGAACAAGGGCAACGCCTCGGTCAAGAGCGCGAACCTCATCATCGCAGGAGGTTCCCTTAACCTTCCCGACGGAGTCGGAGCGCCGGCTTCAGGTCCCGCCGCAGGCACCGGACTTCCCGCTGGCGGACTCGACCCCGCGTCGCAGGCGCAAGGAGCAGGAGCGCAGTCTGTGGGCGAACTCGGCAACCTGCGCATTGCGCTCCGGAGCGCCCTCAACGAGGCTTCGAAGAACCGCGTGGCCAGCAACTATCAGCAGGTCGCCGGAGTGACGGGAGGCGTTCCCGGCACCATCAGGTCAGTCGTGGACATGATCCGCGGCGGCGTCAAGGCGCCCGTCGAGCAGACCTTCTCGGACATCATGAAGACGTTCGAGGAAGAGAGAAAGAGGGTGGAGTTCAATCCTGACCAGTTCAGGAACGTGCAGGGAGGAATCTACGACATCAAGGAAAATAAGTGGGTCATCAATCCGAAGGCCGAGAGCGGCGTAGGCGACGGCTCTAAAGGACCGAAGCTGACACGCACTGATGTCGAGAAATTGAAGCTCCCCATCTCCCTGATCGGCACAACCTGGCTGATGCTCAGGACGCAGATCGACAGCTCCATGCCTCCTGCCTGGTTCAGGGCGAAGGCGGAACAGTCTTCGCAGATGTCCCTTACGGCCGGCGTTCTCGGGCGGATGTGGGACGAGTTCCGCACTTCCTTCAACGACACGTTCGCCGAGAACGAGGACGACATCAGTTTCGATGATTTTTGATATATGCCTCTTTCTGAAGAACTCAAAGATTTCGGACGAAGTCTTGGCGGGTTTTTCGTTAAGGCTGGAAAGGCGTATGTTTCTAACGTCAAGGAAAAGGTAAAAGGAACGCTGGATTTCGGGAAAGCTGTCGCCCGCGCCGGCCCTCGTGCCGCCGCGGCCGTCGCGACCGAGGCGTTCGGCCAGAAGACCTACACGCCGGGTGCCGCCGGTCATGTCGGCGGAAAGCTCGAGCGGTTCCTGCTCGGCCCCGAACCGGTCGAGAGCCTTTCGACGCAGGTCGAGAAACTGCCGGAACGCGGCGAGGCGCTCGGCATCCCGGGCAAGTTCACCAAGCCGATCGCGGTTCCGCTGGTCGTCGGCTCGACCCTGCTGGATATCATTCCCGGCATGGGCGGACGGAAGAATCTGGTCAAGCAGGTCGCGAAGGAGACGACCGAAGAAGGCGTCTTCGTCCTTTTGAAGAAGAATATCAAGGGCATCACAGACGATCATGCTAGGGCTATTTCGACCGTCCTGGCTCCGATAAAAGATGAGAAGGAAGTCGGCAGAATGATCGAGGGTTATGCCGAAGCTCGTTCGCGCGAAGCGGCGAAGGCGGCTGGTAAGGGAGCTGAAAGCAGTATGGCGGATTTCGTGGTCGGAGAGAAAAAGGTCTTCGATTCTTTATCTCGTAAGGCGTCTGAGCTTGATAGGAGGATTGAGGCTGGTTCAGAAAGGCGAGCCAGGGACATCAAGAGAGACGCGGATTCGATGGTGTTGCGTTTGTTGAATGAAAATCGTGGATCAGCCGAAATCCCCACCGATCAAATTCAAACGATTCAAAGATTCATCAATGAAATCGGCCCATCGCTTTTTGATGACGTTGGTCTGAGAATACGTTCCAACGGCGGTCAGCAAGGCCTCTATAATTACAGCAACGGTGTCATTGAGATATTCAAGAGCAACATCCGAAACAACGGAGGCGATTTTGGAAGGACCACGATTCATGAATTATGGCACTCTCTTTCGCGTTTTTTGCCCGACGAAGATTTGGTCGCTGTAAATAAGACGTTTCTGCGGGAACGCCAGGAATATCTTACAAAAAATCCGTGGTTTGATTACGTCTTGAAGAATCCGTCTGGTTTGACAAAAGAACAATACGAAATCCTCAAGAAACAATTTCCTGAACAGGCGAAATTCTTCACTCCGACAGGAGATTATGGAATCGCTCCTCGTTATGAATTTAAATACAGTAAAGAGAACTATCGTTTCAAGGAATTAGATGAATGGTTCGCGGAGAACATGACAGATAAAAGCCTGGAAAGATTCGCCAGAATGGATGAATCTTCTCGAAGCGTGGTCCTTCACCTTAAGAATGTCCTGCGCTCGATGCTTGAGTCTGTCCAGCGACTTTTCGGTCGTGATGTTGCGGGAAGAATTTCAGACAAATTCTTCTCTAATACCGAACTTTTCATTGAAAGAGAAGGTGGCTTGAAATCGACGCTCAAGAGGTCCGCGTTAAACATAGATAATACTGAAGCAAAAAAAGGACTTGAACGCGAACGAGGATTCGTCACCTCCGTCAAGGAGAAGTTCCCCGAGGCGTTGAAGGTCGCCGGACAGTACATCCCGCGCTCGACCGACGAGCTGTCGACGGCGGCGAGGAACTTCGTGCGGGACGACATCCAGGCGGCCGAGAAGCTGGCGATGACCGGATCAGACGATAAGGCGGTCGCGACCGCCACCGAACTCATCAAGCACTATGGCGATGCCGCCGCCAACGCCTCTGACACGGCGACGAAGGCCGCGCTTGAGGACAAGCTGGCGGAGGTCGCGAACGAGATCGCCAAGAAGCTGACCGAGCAGGGACGCGCCATCCAGGCCGCATCGATCCTCGGGCGGATGACGCCTGAAGGTCAGGTCCGGTTCGCCGCGCGCGAGATACAGAAGTACAACGAGGCCGTCTCGAAGAGCAAGCTGCCGTTCTCGCAGAAGATCCCGGAACTGACCGGCGAACAGGCCGGGAAGATCGTGGAGCAGATGAAGGACATCGCCGAGATGCCCGACGGCCTGCCGAAGGCGAAAGCCTTCAAGGACCTGCAGGATGGCATCATGGACTTGGTACCCACGCCGCTCATGAAGAAGATAGCGACGGTCTGGAAGGCCGGACTCCTTACCGGACTCAAGACATCGGGCTTGAACATCTTCTCAAACGCTTCGCATTTCGCCGCCGAGACGATCAAGGACGTGCCGGCCGTCATCGTCGACAAGGTCGCCTCTCTATTTACGGGCGTGCGCACGAAGGCATTGACCTTGCGCGGCACGCCAGGCGGGGTCGTCGAGGGCTTCGGCAAGGGCTGGGAATACCTCAAGACGAGTGTTGACGAGCGCGACATGATGTCGAAGCTCGACTATCGCCGGGTCAATTTCGGAAAGAGCGTATTTGCCCGCACCATCCAGAAGTACGAAGAGACGGTCTTCAAGGTGCTCGCTTCCGAGGACCAGCCTTTCTATTACGGCATGAAGGCCCGGTCGATCGCTGACCAGGCCATCGCGCGCGGCAAGACCCTCGAACTCATAGGAGACGACCTCGACGATTTCGTCAGGGAGATGATCAAGAACCCCGACGACGAGATGCTTCGCTATGCCGCCATCGACGCGGAGACTGCCGTCTTCCAGAACAGAACGGCCATCAGCGAGGTGGGCAAGGCAGTTCAGGACCTCGGCAAAGGGACGCGCGCCGAGGGTACAGGCGAGTTCGTCGTGCCGTTCTCTCGGACGCCGTCCGCCTTCGCCATGCAGGTCATCAACTATTCGCCTATCGGCATCGTCAAGACCATCATCGAGAACATCGGCAAGGGCAAGTTCGATCAACGCCTTTTTTCGCAAGGCATCGGCCGCGGACTCACCGGCACCGCCGGCCTTTATCTCGGGACGAAGCTGTTCGACAAGGGCGACTTCATCACCCTCGACTTCCCGAAGGACGAGCGCGAGCAGAAGCTATGGGAACTCGAAGGGCGGAAATCGAACTCGATCAAGGTCGGCGATAAGTGGCGCACGGTTCAGAGCCTCGGGCCGGCTGGCACGCTCCTGATCGTCGGCGCGTATTTCCAGAGGGAGATGAAGGCATCAGGCAGCGCCACCTCCGCGATGGCGAAGGCGATGTTCGGCGGGGCGAAGTCCTTCACGGACCAGACGTTCCTTCAAGGAATCAAGAAAATCTCGGAAGCCGTCAATGATCCGGAGAGATTCGCCGATGCCTACTTCGGCAACCTCACCGCCTCGTTCGTGCCGACCATCGTATCGGACGTTGCCCGCGCGCACGACCTGAAGGAGCGCGTGAGCCGGACGACGCTCGATCGGGTCAAGGCTCGTATCCCGTTCCTGCGTGAAGAACTTGAACCGAAGATAGATGTCCTCGGACGTGAAATCGATGTCGGCGGTAACGCGCTTGAAGTCATGCTTGACCCGACCAGGCCATCGAAGGATGTCTCGACTCTCGTCGTCAAGGAGCTGCGGCGCCTGTCTTATGAGGGGTTCCGCGTGTCTCCGACTCTCTTGGGCGACAAGCACGGCTACGATTCACTCACACCCGAGCAGAACACGCAGCTCTGGAAGGATGCCGGCGGACTCATTGGGAAGAAGCTTAAAAGCCTCTTTGCCAACGAAGCCTATCGAAAGATGGATAGTGAGAAGAAGGTCAAAACCATCGATTCGTTCGTCGAAAAGGTGAAGCTTCTCGCTCGCGCGAAGACGCTCCTTGAGATCACGCACGGACTCACGGGCAGCGCTTTGAAGGCAGAGCTATCGAAACAGAAGGAGGGCAGATTCATGACGAAGGAGGTCTACAACAAATACCTTGAGCTGCGCGGGTCAGGCGTCGGCGAAGCGCTCAAATGAATATGGAAACCTACGAACGCGGAAAACTCGACGGTCAGATCCTTCAGGAGATGAAGGACATGAACGAGAAACTCACCTCCACCCTTGCTGTCCTCGAGAAGCATGATGGCAGGCTTCGGTCCCTCGAGAACTGGAAGTGGTGGGTCATCGGGGCGTCCGGCGTCGTCGGGATTGGAGCTGCCAAAATCACACAAGCGATGTTTAATCTCTAAAAATATGACAATACTTCTCTCGCCACCTCTCAAGAAAATGCGCTGTACGCAACCCTTCGGCGTTAATTGGGTTTATCAAGGATTCTACAGATCCGTTGGCATTCCCAGTGATCTTCACAATGGTTGGGATTTGAAAGCATTAAATGAGCCGATCTTCGCGCCTTGTGACGGAATTGTTTCGGTTTCTGAGTCTCTCGCAGCCGGAAAGATTATTTATCTTCATACGCCCGTTTCTACTGATGGACGGGAAATGCAACAAGTCTTCTTTCATTGTTCGGAGACGTCCCCGAATCAAATGAGCGTGAAGCGGGGAGATCAGATCGGCGTAACAGGAGCGACTGGCACAGGGGCTAAGGGACCGCATCTCCATTACGGATTGCGTTTTCTAAAAGAAGGTCTGGTTGAAAATTACGGTAATGGTTATCACGGCTGCCTTGATCCCGCCCAATTCTACCCCCGAGATATCTTTGACCTGTCCGTGGACAAAGCCTACGGAAATACTCCCAGAACGCCCGGAGTACCAAGTGAATTAGTTTGGTATAAGACAAACGTCTGGTTCTGGTTCACGTTCAAACGACTAATGACGGTCCGCGAACGTAACGCCTTCCGCTTTGGTTTTTGGGATCTGCGAACGGTCCTTGATCCGGCCATGTTCCCGATCTGGTCGGAACATTCAAAAATCGAAGCCGTCAAATTAGGCTTAATCAAATAATGCCGCTTCTATGATCAAGGCTTTCTTCGAGAGACTCTACGCCTCCCCGTGGGGACGCCTCGCTCGCCGCTTCCTCGTGGCCGGCGCCGCTTCCGCCGCGAGCTGGGCGCTCGCTGCCGGCAAGCTCGTGCTCACGCCAGAAGGACTCGTCGATAGCGTGATGAAGCTGTCGAAAGGCGATCTCATGTTCGCGCTCAAGCTCTTCATCGGCGCCGGCTTCCTCGCCGCGGTCGACAAGTTGCGCCGTGAAGGTGTCTGGAAATGGTCGGAATAAGGATCACAAAACACCTCCGTGCAGCGAAGGTGTTTTTTCGGTGGGAACAGGAGAGCTGATATTCGCATGAAATGAGCGTTGCCCCTCTCCGGTTAACGAAGCCGGATAGGATGAGCGAACGGGGTTTGCAAAATGCTTCCTCTTCCGCTCTCATTGTATCATATCCGCCGAATTAGCACCAATCATTTCAACTTTGTTATCTTACACCAAGTCCTCGGAATCTTCTGAAGGTTCCCGTATTGTCTTTCTTCATCGTTGTTTTGACTAATACGGGAAGCAACGACGATGTAATCTTTCGTCTTGGTAATCAGGTATCCGACATTCTCGCACCGGTAGTTTGAATGATCATTGGCCCATTTCAGCATTTCTTTTTCCGTGAACCATCCAGAATTTGAACAAGCGTCGATCCATTCAATTCGGACGAGGGGAAATTTCATAGCAAAGTTTTTTCGTTCGTTTCCACCAACGCCTTCAGTAAGCCTATTACATAAAAAACGTTAAAAACGTTATCCGCATTTTTAAGCTTTTTAATGGCCTTCTTGATGACCTCAATCTCTTGCGGTGTTGCCATAGGGTTAATCTTTCTTTATCGCATTAGTTATCAGCCATGCGAAGTTCAGCATCAGCCAAACCCACCATCCGATAGCGTAAAACACCCAGCGTCTCCATCCAAAGCTGTCGACGTCTTCACGGATGCTCTTGAGGGTTATACCGGCTTCACGTCGGCGATGCCGGCCTCATTCACGATCCCGTATTCGACCTTGCCTTCAAGCCGCCCGCAAGTGACGGATTTTTCCTTGTCAGTCATAGTTTTTTTCCAACACGCGATCCGACAAAGATACGGCAGGACACTTTCAAGGCGCCCCCGCAGATGATCGACAGGCCAGCCTCGATGCCCCAGCTAGCCTTGATGCCCTCGCCAGCCTCGATGCCCCAGCTAGCCTTGATGCCCGAGCCGGCCCCAGCAGCGATGTAGCCTTTTGCCGAAAGGTGGCCCGAAAATCGCAC
>Ga0208957_1000753_pt1 | contig 20945 bp, 15 predicted proteins | sample RifOxyA1_FD_184029 | JGI IMG/M metagenome (GOLD analysis project Ga0208957, IMG submission 184029) | Groundwater microbial communities from Rifle, Colorado - Rifle Oxygen_injection A1 (SPAdes) | ecosystem: Environmental > Aquatic > Deep subsurface > Groundwater | place: Rifle, Colorado, United... | reverse complement strand
CGAACTGCGCGTCTGACTGAAACACGACGACAACGGGGCCTCTAGACCTACACCCCGTCCCGGGCGGCCTCGACAAGATGCTGCCCGACCTCCACGAATCGATGACCTCCTGGAAATATGCTGGCGTAGATCGGGCAAGGACCTGCCTTTCACGCCGCTGTTAATAAATGGAACATCCCCAGCGCGGTACGGAATCAAAGTGCCAAGATTGAATTTCAGCATGCTCAATCTGAAAGAGATGGGAGCCATGCAAAATATTACGTATTAAACGATAAAGACTTTGTCACAAACGCTATAAGCAACGAGCCTCGCTGAGGCTAAAGCAGAATCTGTTCCAAGCCGCAGCTTATGCCGCAATGCTGGGTGGATTCACTGGCTCACCCCGCCGCCCTCCGGACTCCTGTGTGCCCCTCCTCCCGGTTTCTGACAAATCCCCTAGAAATACATGTGGATAGCGCAGAAAGCTTCTGCTATATATACATACATATAAGTTGGTATTCAGCAGAGCCGAACGCGCCAATCGCAGAAATCGGCTCGCTGCAGATAGCTCTCTTTGCGGAGACCATTACAGATCCATTGGCCAAGATTCATATAGGGTTTGGATGATCGCATGGCAGAATACGCTATCCTTTATTTTGATGAGTTGCGCGTTGCGCTCCCCCTGTCCTTCGTCGAGCGCGTTGTCCGTGCCGTCTATCTCACTCCGCTTCCCGGTGCGCCGGAGATCGTTCTCGGTGTAGTCAACCTTGCGGGACGCATCATCCCGGCCGTCAACATGCGTAGGCGCTTTCGCCTGCCTGAGCGGGAAATTGCCCTAACCGACCAGCTCGTCATCGCACACACCGCTCGAAGATCGGTGGCGCTCGTGACGGACACGGTCGACGGAATATCCGAATACGCCGAGCCGGATATCGTCGACGCCGAAACCATTCTTCCCGGCCTCGAGTACATCGAGGGCGTTGTGAAGCTCGGCGACGGCCTCGTTCTCATCCATAACCTGGACCGGTTTCTATCGCTGGAGGAAGCCGTGTCTCTTGATCGCGCCATGGCAATGCGCACAGAGATATAGCATGCAACCGACGCTGCCTTCTCCCCTCCTCGCCCGCCTCAACAACATGCTCGCCGCACGCATCGGCTTGCATTTCCCGGCGGACCGGAGGGGCGATCTTGAACGAGGCATTGCCGCCGCCGCATCCGCCTTCGGCATGCCGGATGCGGAATCGTGCGCGCACCGGCTCCTGTCCGCGCCGCTCACGCATCGCGAGATCGAAATACTCGCTAGTTTTCTCACCGTGGGGGAAACCTATTTCTTCCGCGAAAAACGGAGCTTCGACGCGCTCGAGCAGCATATCCTCCCGGCATTGCTGCGCGCTCGCGAAGGTGCCGAGCGGCGGCTGCGTATATGGAGCGCCGGCTGCTGCACGGGCGAGGAACCCTACTCGATCGCCATGCTGCTCGATCGTCTGATTCCGGACGCCAACACATGGAATATCAGGCTCCTGGCGACGGATATCAATCCAGCGTACTTGCGTAAGGCCGCCGAAGGGGAATACGGCGAGTGGTCGTTTCGCAGTACACCGGGCTGGATTAGGGATCGCTACTTCCGCTCCCTCAGGGACGGCCGTTTCAAAATTGACGAGCAGATACGCAAGCGCGCGACATTCTCGTATCTCAATCTGGCAGACGACATCTATCCGTCGCTCACCAACAACACCAATGCCATGGACGTCATCTTCTGCCGGAACGTGCTGATGTACTTCAGTGTCGAGCGGGCCCGCTCGGTCATCGACAATCTCTATCGCGCGCTCGTCGATGGCGGCTGGCTCATCGTAAGCCCCGCCGAGACGTCGACCACCCTGTTTTCAAGCTTCACTACGGTCGAGTTCGACGGTGCGACGCTCTACCACAAGGATGCCCGCGCGGATGCCTCATGCTTCGCCAGCCAGTTGGCTGTTCCGGCTGTGGATTCCATGCAGCTGCCTTGGCGCTTGCCGGATGAGACCGCTTCGCCGGCGGACGCATACCCGGAGCCCGCGCGAGCCGCCGATACCTGCGACCGCAGCGCGCCACCTGTGGAACCGGATCAAGCGAGCCGGGCGGCGCGCGACTGCGCCAATCAGGGGCGGCTGAGCGAAGCGGACGCATGGTGCCGCAAGGCGATCACGGCCGACAAACTCAATCCGGCCCACCATTATCTGCTGTCCACCATCCAGCAGGAGCAAGGACGACGCGACGACGCCGCGCTATCTCTCGCGCGCGCACTCTACCTCGACCCCGATTTCGTACTCGCCCACTACGCGCTCGGCAATCTGCGCCAGTCCCAGGGCCGACAATGCGAAGCGCAGCGCCACTTCGACAATGCCTTGGCCTCGCTGGGATGCCACGCAGCGGACGAGATCCTTCCCGAATCGGATGGCCTGACTGCAGGCCGGCTCTCGGAAATCATCGATTCGATGCGTTCTAACATGCCGCAACGTGCCGCCTCCCCGTAATCGTTGCAAGCCATCGACAACAAGAAAGGAAAACGTCGCATGAACAAGGCATCATCATCTGCCGCCGGAACACCAATGCGGATCAATTGGCATGAAGTCCGGCAGCGCCTGGAAAGCGCGCGTGCCGTGTTCAAGGATGCCGCGTCCCCGGATCCGGAAGAGACCAGACGTATCCTAAAGGCGCGCGCTCAGGTGCTCGGCCGCAAGATCGAGCCAACAGAGATCGTCGACGACCGCATCGAGGTGGTGGAATTCGTCCTCGCCCACGAGCGCTACGCGGTCGAATCGCAGCACGTTCGCGACGTCTACCCTCTGGAGCAACTGACGCCTTTGCCCTGCGTGCCGGCATTCGTGCTCGGCATCGTCAACCTGCACGGCGAGATCCTGTCGGTCATCGACATCAAGAAATTCTTCGATCTGCCTGAGAAGGGGCTGACCGATCTCAATAAGGTCATCGTCCTCGAGTCCGACAGCATGCGTTTCGGCATCCTGGCCGACTCGATCGTCGACGTGCACACCCTCCGCGTGTCCGGCATTCAGCCATCGCTGCCAACCCTTACCGGCATACGCGAGGAGTACCTCAAGGGTGTGACCGCCGACCGCACCGTGATTCTCGATGCCGCAAGGCTGCTTGCCGACGAGCGGATCGTCGTGCAGGAACAGGTGCCTGGATATTCAACCTAAGGAAGACGAACATGAAATGGTTCTTGAATCTAGCTACGCGCAACAAACTCTTTCTCGGCTTCGGGCTGATGTTTGCGTTTCTCGCGACGGTGATTGCAGCGGCCTACTGGGGCATTGCCTCGATCCAGGCATCACAACAGCGCCTTTACCAGCGGGAGTTTGCCAATGCGATAGACCTGCTTAACCTGCGGTCGGACGAAAATGGCGCCCGCGCAGCCGCCCTCAGCATCATGATTGCACCAACGCCAGCCGAGCGGGATGTCTGGGCCCAGAAGACCAATACCCGCAGTGAAGAAATCGCTGCTGAAATCAGGCGGCTGTTGGAGCGTAATGGCGACGATCCGCGCATGGCCGGGCGGATCAGGGAACTCTCGACCATCAACGATAGCTTTGAGCGGACACGGGACAATGAACTCATGCCCCTTATCTCCGCCGGGAAAGTCGAGCAGGCACGGGCGCTCCTGCTGGGGCCCCAGCAGGAGCGGTATTTACGCATCCGTACGATCGCTATCGAACTTGGCGACGAATCGCTGGAGAAGGCGCGCAAGGCGGTGGAGGAATCCACGCGCAACGCAGAGCAATCGGTCCGCCTGTTCATGATAATCGGCAGTATCGCCATGCTTCTGGGGCTAGCGATGGTTTTTCTCCTCGCCCGGGTCATCGCCGTCCCGCTTCGGGCCGTGTCGAGCCTGGCTGGTCAGATTGCCACCGGCGATCTCACCGTCAGCGTGCCGAACGACAGCCGTGGCGACGAGGTCGGTGACCTGGTGCGGGCATTCCGCGAAATGCTTACGACACTCCGGCAGACGACCCGCGATCTCCACGAGGGAATCGGCGTAATTGCCTCATCCTCCAGCGAGATTCTCGCCACCACCACCCAGGTGGCCTCGGGTGCTACCGAGACAGCAACGGCGGTGAGCGAGACCACGGCCACGGTCGAGGAAGTGAAGCAGACAGCTCAGGTGGCGAGCCAAAAGGCGCGCCACGTATCCGATAGCGCACAGAAGGTTTCACAGGTGTCGCAGTCAGGGCGCAAGTCTGTGGAAGACGCGATTGCCGGCATGCACCGCATCCAGGAGCAGATGGAGTCCATTGCCGAGAGCATCATGCGTCTTTCCGAACAAAGCCAAGCCATCGGCGAGATCATTGCCACCGTTAACGACCTGGCCGAGCAGTCGAATGTGCTTGCGGTGAATGCCGCGATCGAGGCAACCAAGGCTGGCGAACAGGGCAAGGGCTTCACCGTGGTGGCTCAGGAAGTGAAGAGCCTGGCCGAGCAATCCAAGCAGGCAACCTCGCAGGTGCGCGCGATCCTGGGCGACATTCAGAAGGCCACCAGCGCGGCAGTGCTCGCTACCGAGCAGGGCCACAAGGCGGTGGAGGCCGGCGTTAAGCAATCGTCAGAGGCGAATGATGCCATCCGCCAACTGGCTGAGAGCATCAGTGAGGCCGCGCAGGCGGCCACCCAGATTGCGGCATCGAGTCAGCAGCAGATGGTGGGCATGGACCAGGTAGCGCTGGCGATGGAGAACATCAAGCAAGCGAGTTTACAGAACGTGGCCGGAACCAGGCAGGCAGAGTCCGCCGCTCGGAATCTGCATGAACTGGGACAGAAATTGGAGCAGCTGGTAGCCAAGTACAAAGTGTGAGGAAAGTTCGATTCCAACATAAGAATTAACGGAGAAATGGTTCATGACGTTATTGAGTTTTCCGACACGATCCGCCCTGTCCACAAAAAATCATGCCTCGCAATACGCCTGCAGAACGGATCAGGCCGCCTTCGGCTCGGCAGGAACAACGACTTCGGTGAACCAGATCATAGTGGCCGTGGAAAGCGCCAAACGAATAGCGCCCATCTCGAGATCGTTGCTGCAACTGGGCTGCCATTATCCAGAGCAGATACCCTGACCGGCGCGTAGAGCAAGCCCATGTCCAAGAAAAACGACGATCTGCTAAAACGACTTCTCGCGACCTTCCGGATCGAGGCTGACGAACACCTCAAAGCGATGACGTCGGGCTTGCTAGCGCTGGAAAAAGCCCCAGCGGGAGCCAAATCGGCGACCATTATCGAGACAGTATTTCGCGATGCGCACAGCCTCAAGGGTGCCGCGCGGGCGGTGAATCTCGTACCCGTCGAATCGCTATGCCAATCGCTGGAAAGCGTATTCGCTGAACTGAAGAATGGACGGCTCCCGGTTTCCCTGCCTCTGCTGGATCTGTTGCATCAGGCCATTGCCTGGCTCGGTGACCTGATAACGGGTGACTTCGGCACTTCGCCCACGATTCCGCCGCCAATCGCTACGCTGAACTACCAACTTAGCCAGGCGGCGGCCGGGGTCCTGCCAACCCGGACCGCTGCGCCGGAATCGGTCGTAGAAGCGTCGATTGCGAATGCCATTCCGCACACATCGCCCACCGCAATCGGTACATCCTCAGGGACAGTTAGGATTCCCACCGCGAAACTCGATATTGTTATGCGCCAGGTCGAGGAGTTATTGTCGCCGCGGCTGGCAGCATGCCAGCGCACCCTGGAACTGCGCGACACAGCAACCATGGTCGCGACCTGGAAAAAAACGCGCGCACAAATACAGCCGGTGCTGCGGCGCATCGAACGCTGGGCTGCACGTATGGGCTCCTCCAACGATCAAGTCTATAGCCGCAAGGGACTCCTGAAAGTGCTCGACTATCTAGATGGTGAGCATCTGTTCATTGCCATGATCGAGAGCCGCCTGGCACGACTGAACAAGTCCGCTGCACGCGACCAGCGCACCTTGACTGGAATGACAGACAGCCTGCTGCATGAAGTGAAGGAAATGCAGTTACTGCCATTCGCATCGTTGCTCGAAGTCCTCCCACGTCTCGCGCGCGAACTTGCTCGCGAACAAAGCAAGGAGGTGGAATTGCTGGTGACCGGGAGCGAGATCGAAGTCGATCGGCACATCCTCGACGATCTGAAGGATCCGCTTATCCATCTGCTACGCAATGCCATTGATCACGGCATCGAAACGCCGGCGGTGCGTGCTGACAGTGGTAAACCGTCGCACGGCACAATCACGCTCGCGATTTCGCAACGGGACGGCGGCAAGGTCGAGTTGCGGATTGCCGACGACGGTACTGGCATCGATAGCGATCGGGTGAAGGCATCTGCCAGAAAACTGGGGGTGTTCCCCGCCGAGGCAGACGACCGGCTCAGCGAGCGCGATATGCTCGAACTCGTATTCCAGTCCGGCGTTTCGACCAGCCCAATCATCACCGACGTCTCCGGGCGTGGGCTTGGCCTCGCGATCGTACGTGAGAAGGTCGAGAGCCTACGCGGCAGCATATCGATCGAGTCGAATCGCGGGACCGGAACTATTTTTCATATCGTCCTGCCGCTATCGCTGGCTACGCTCCGCGGTGTGCTAGTACGCATTGGCGAACGCCTCTGTGCCATTCCTTCGGCCGGCGTCGAGCGCGTGGCCCGGGTGCCCGTCCAGGCTATTCGCACGGTGGAAAACCGGGAGACCATCGTACTCGACGGGCACGTGGTCTCCTTGTCCGGGTTGGGCGAGGTACTGGAGATGCCCCGCTCCGCTGCCGGCGACGCAATTACCCATGTGCCCGTGATCGTGCTTGGCCAGGGCGATGCACGCGTCGCGTTTGGGGTGGATGAAATCATCGGTGAGCAGGAAATACTCGTGAAAAGCCTAGGCCCCCAGCTTGTGCGCGTGCGCAATGTCGCCGGCGCCAGCATGCTCGGCACCGGTCAGGTGGTGCCGGTGCTGAACGCGGCCGACCTGCTGAAATCGGCAGCGAGCCATGTCGCGGCGCCGCGCGAGCCGACTGCCGCAGAATACCCCGCGCCCAGCGCGAAACGATCCATCCTGGTCGCCGAGGATTCGATTACGTCGCGCTCGCTGCTGAAGAATATCCTGGAGTCGGCTGGTTATGCCGTCGTCACCGCGGTGGATGGCCTGGATGCCTATACGACGTTGAAGACTGAAACGTTCGATCTGCTCGTTTCCGACATAGAGATGCCTCGTATGGATGGCTTCGACCTCACCGCCAGGGTCCGCACCGACAAGCGGATCGCGGAACTGCCAGTAGTGCTGGTGACCGCGCTCGAATCACGTGAGCACCGCGAGCGCGGCATCGACGTCGGCGCCAACGCCTATATTGTCAAAAGCAGTTTCGACCAGAGCAACCTTTTAGAGACTATCCGGCGGCTGATATGAACAGTGAGGTCATCCTGTGATCAAGGTCCTTGTGGTGGAAGACTCGCCGGTAGTACGCGATTTTCTCGTGTCCATTTTCGGCGCGGATCCCGACATCAGGGTGGCTGGCACCGCACGCGACGGCGAGGAGGCGCTCGACGCCGTGCGCCGCGTGCGTCCGGACGTGATCACCATGGATATCCACATGCCGAAGATGAATGGGCTCGAAGCCACACGCCGGATCATGGAAACCGATCCGACCCCCATCGTCATCGTCAGTGACAGTGACAACATCAACGAGGCCGTGACGTCTTTTGGCGCAGTAGAGGCTGGCGCATTGGCGATGCTACATCGCCCTGCTGGCTTCGGTCACCCCGACCACGATGCAATGGTCCACGAACTTGTGCAGACGGTGAAGCTGATGGCGGAGGTAAAAGTCGTGCGCCGCTGGCCGCGGAAACCTCCTGGAGACCAGGGGCCACGGACTATTGAAATGGGATTGGCACTGGAACCTGCGAAGCTTCGGATCGTCGCCATCGGCGCGTCCACCGGTGGGCCGCCGGTGCTGCAAACCATCCTGGCAATGCTGCCGAAGAACTTTCCTGCCCCGGTCGTGATCGTTCAGCACATGGCAGTCGGATTCAGCCAAGGATTCATGGAATGGTTGGCGCAATCGTCCACCTTGCCCATGCACCTAGCCGCCAACGGCGAATCCTTGCTTCCCGGGCATGTCTACCTCGCCCCCGACGAGGTGCAGATGAAGGTGGCGCACCATGATCGGATCATGCTCACCAAGGACAACCCGGAAAATGGGTTGCGGCCTTCGGTGTCCTACCTGTTTCGTTCAGTGGCCGAGGTCTACGGCTGCGATGCCGTCGCCGGCCTGCTCACTGGAATGGGACGCGATGGCGCGGAAGAACTGCGACTGCTGAAGGAGAAAGGCGCGCTTACCTTCGCTCAGGACAAGGACACTTCCGTGGTCCACGGCATGCCGGGCGAGGCGATCAGGCTCGATGCGGCGATAATGGTGCTGCCGCCGGAGAAGATCGCTGCCATGCTGACCAGTCTGGCAAAAAACGGCCACGCGCGATGGAGGACCGCATGAGGAGGAACAACAACCAGATCGAGATTCTCATTGCCGAGGACAGCGCCACACAGGCCGAGCAATTGCGGCAGCTGCTCGAAGAACGTAAATACAGGGTCACCACGGCGCCCAATGGCAAGGCAGCCCTGGTACAGCTCGCCCAACGCCAGCCGATGCTGGTGATCAGCGATATCGTGATGCCGGAACTGGACGGCTATGGCCTGTGCAAGGCGATCAAGGCCGACAACAGGCTAAAGCATATCCCGGTGATGCTCGTGACCACGCTCGTCGACCCGGACGACGTCATCCGCGCACTGGAATGTGGCGCGGATAATTTCATCCGCAAGCCATACGACGAGAAATACCTGCTGTCGCACATCGATTACTTACTGATGAACGTCGAACTGCGCAGGAACCAGCGAATGCAGATGGCGATAGAGATCGATATTGGCGGCAAGAAGCACTTCATCACCGCCGAACGTCAGCAGATACTTGATTTGCTTGTCTCGACCTATGAACAGGCCGTCCACGTCAACAGCGAACTCAAGGAACGGGAAAAAGAGTTGGCTTACTCCAATCAGGTGCTGCAGGGGTTGAACCGCATCGCTGAAGGCCTCAATAGCGCCATCAGCGAACACGAAGTGGTGAAAACGGCGCTACAGCACGCACTGGAGTTGCCGGGGGTCCAGACCGGGTGGATTTTTCTGCGCGTCGGCAAGGCTGGCTTCCGGCTCGCCGGCGTTCTCGGTTTGCCGCCAGCACTGAGCGGGCTGGGAGTCTTCGACAGCGATTGTGCCTGTCGGCGCAAGCTGCTGAGCGGCGAATTGGAATCGGCAATCAATATTCCGGAATGCGAGCGCCTCGTCAAAGCAAAAAGTGAAACACACGGCCTCTGCTGTCACGCCAGCGTCCCTTTATGGCTTGGGGAGAATCGTCTCCTCGGTGTGATGAATTTGGCCGGAGTAGGCCAGGGACTGTTCAACGAGGAACAATTGAAAGTTCTGCATGGCGTCGGCAATCAGATGGCGGTCGCACTGGAGCGCGCGCGACTGCGTGAAAATCTCGAAACGCTGGTGGTGGAACGCACCGCCAAACTCACTGCCGAGATCGAGGAAAGGAAGCGAGTCGAGCAGGAGCTCGGGAACGAGCGCACGCATCTGGCCGAACGCGTCGCGGAGCGCACGGCGGCGCTCACCGTCGCCAATGAGGAGTTGGCGCGGGCAAAGGCTGCGGCAGAGGAGGCATCGCGAGCCAAGAGCGCCTTCCTGGCAACCATGAGCCACGAAATTCGCACGCCCATGAACGGCGTCATCGGCATGGTGGACGTTCTGGCGCAGAGCAACCTGTCTGTGCACCAAGCCGATCTGACCAGCACCATCCGGGAGTCCGCCACCTCTCTCCTGGGCATCATCGACGACATCCTGGATTTCTCCAAGATCGAAGCTGGCCGGTTGGAGCTCGAACACGAACCGGTTTCCGTGGTCGAGCTGGTCGAAGGCCTATGCAACTCGCTGCTCCCGGTCGCCGCCCGCAAGGGAGTCGAACTGTTCCTGTTCGTCTCGCCGGATATTCCGGAACAGCTACTGTCGGACGACATGAGGCTGCGCCAAGTACTCTACAATCTGCTTGGCAATGCGATCAAGTTCTCCGCGGGGCAAGCCGGTAAACGGGGGCGCGTTTCGGTCCGTGTAGAGATCGCGCAAACCCTGCCGCTGCGTTTGACCATCCGCGTCGTCGACAACGGCATTGGCATGACGTCCGACACCGTGCTCGCCCTCTTCTCCCCCTTTACCCAAGCCGAGATTTCCACCACCCGGCGCTTCGGCGGCACGGGCCTGGGGCTGACGATCTGCAAACGGCTGGTCGACCTGATGCAGGGCGAGATCACCGTGTCGAGCGTACCCGGCGAGGGCTCCACCTTTACCGTCACCCTTCCCTTCGAGGCCGCTACCGTGCAGACGGTTCGCACGCAGCCGGATCTTTCCGGTCTGGACTGCATCGTGCTGGAAAGCCCGGATTTCCATGCCGACGATCTTCGCGCCTATCTTGAGCACGCCGGTACGCGCGTCCATCCAGCCTGCGATGCGCCAGCTGCGTCTCGGATCGCCACGCAGCTGGCGGAGCCGGTGGTCGTAATCCGGGGAGCCGGGCAGAGAGGCGAGTTGGTCGCTTCCACTGCCCACTTCGCTGCCCTGCCGAACGTGCGCCAATTGGTCATCACGCGCGGCCGGCGTCGGCGCGCCCGGGTGGAGCGATCCAACCTGGTGACGCTCGACGGCAACGCCCTGCGGCGGCTGGCCTTATTGCGTGCGGTAGCCGTGGCCGCGGGACGCGCCTCGCCTGAAGTTTTTCAAGAGAGGCCCGAGAACCACCTGGCTGGCGAAACTGCACCGCCTACCGTCGCCGAGGCACGTGCCCAAGGGCGTCTCATCCTGGTCGTGGAAGACGACGAAATCAATCAGAAAGTCATCCGGCAGCAACTCGCGTTGCTAGGGTATGCGGCAGAAATCGCGGGCAACGGCGTCGAAGCGCTACGCCTGTTGCACAACGAAGGATGCTACGCCTTGCTGCTCACCGACCTGCACATGCCTGAAATGGATGGCTATACGTTGGCTGAGACCATACGCCATGAAGAGGCGGGGCGCAGCCGCATCCCCATCCTTGCCCTCACCGCCAATGCTTTGCGAGGCGAGGCGAGCCGCGCGCTCGCCGCGGGCATCGACGAATACATGACCAAACCGGTACAGCTGCCCAAGCTCCGGGCCACGCTGGAAAAATGGCTGTCGCAGGCAGCCGGCATCGCTGCACCCGCTGCGCCGCAAAAGAAAGTCGTCAGGGGAGAAAACTCCGTCGTGGATATAACGGTGCTGGAAGGTTTGCTTGGCGGCAATCCCGCCACGGTGAGCGAATTTCTAGCCGACTATCTCGTCTTTGCACGGCTTCTCGGCAAGGATATGCGTGCGGCCCTGGATGCCGGAGATTCTCGGCAAATCGGCTTTATTGCCCATAAGCTCAAGTCCTCGTCCCGCTCGATCGGCGCGCTGGCACTGGGCGATTTGTGCGCCGTGATCGAGAATTCCACCAAAAACGGCGACATGACCGTCATTGCCCAAGATGTGGAGCAATTCGAGGCCGACCTGATGAAAGTCGAGTTGGAGATCGCCGGAATCCTGGTGGCCAATGAAGATTCTGCGGGGAGAAATAAGCCATGAGAATTCTATTAGTCGATGATGAGCCCTTCGTACTGAAGTTGCTCTCGCGCCAACTCGCGAGCCTGGGAGCCGGGGAGGTCGTTTCCCGCGAGCGCGCGGAAGACGCCCTGGATTTGCTGGAATCCGGGAAACAAACATTCGATCTGATCCTGTGCGATCTACAAATGCCCGAAATAGACGGCGTCGAATTCATTCGGCAGCTGGTACGTATCGGCTATAGCGGGGGACTGGTGCTGGTGAGTGGCGAGGACAGCCGCATCCTGCAGACCGCCGAGAAACTGTCCAAAGCCCATCGGCTCAATATCCTCGGCGCCCTGCACAAACCGGTGTCAATCGAACAATTGCGGCAGGTGTTGGGGAGCCACCCCTCGCGCACCACCATGCCTCACCCTGCCCGCAAGACCTACGAGCGCGAGGAGTTATGGCAAGCGATCATCGGCGGCAGGCTGGTCAACTACTACCAGCCCAAGGTTGACCTCGTCTCCGGCACGGTCACCGGCGTGGAAACGCTGGTGCGTTGGCTCCACCCGGAAGATGGCTTGGTATTTCCTGATCAATTCATCAGCACGGCGGAGGAGAACGGGCTCATCGACGAGTTGACGCGCACTGTGCTCGCCAATGCCTTGCGCCAAGCCTGTGCCTGGCAGGCGGACGGGCTCCATCTGCAACTGGCGGTGAATGTTTCGATGGACAACCTCGAGTTCCTGAAATTTCCAGACCTCGTCGCGCAGGCAGTTGCCAAGTCGGGCCTGCCACCAACCAGGCTTGAACTGGAAGTCACCGAAAGCCGGTTGATGAAGGATCCGCTGGCTTCATTCGATATCCTTACCCGCCTGCGCCTAAAACACATTGGTTTGTCGATCGACGACTTCGGTACCGGGCACTCGTCACTCGCCCAGTTGCGCGATATTCCCTTCGACGAACTCAAGGTGGACCGGGGGTTCGTCCACGGCGCCTGCCGTGATCCATCCCTCCGGGCCATCTTCGAAGCGAGCCTGGGGATGGCGCAACAACTTGGCATGAAGACCGTGGCCGAAGGTGTGGAAGACCAAGAAGACTGGGAATTTCTGCGTACTTCCGGTTGCGACACGGCCCAAGGGTATTTCATCGCAAAGCCCATGCCCGCGGCGGATCTGATGAGTTGGATGAATACATGGGAAATTCGCTGTCGCGAACTGATGGCATCCAAATCTTGACGGATATCCGCAGCGCTGCGGCCGCGTACTGCAGGGATAGAGTTTCTCACCGCGACACCTCAGATCATGCGCGCCGAACGCACCTCCTGGGAAGAAGCCACGACAATTCACGTTTTCCGTGCGCAAGGTAAGTTTTGAGGGGGGTGACTGCCAAGCGCGTCATTGGCACGACGTGACACGACTGAATGCCACCAACTTCGCCGAAGCAGCTATCGTGAAGCCCTTGCCCGCATAGTTGCCGAACACAAAAGTGTGTTCTTCGTGGAGAAGAACACATCGACTATCAGCACATGGTCAATGACGGTTATTTCTTGACGCCGTCGAATCTTTTGAAACTCTTTCGAACATCGAGAAATATCGGTTTCGTATTCGCACCGATATTTGGAGAAACAGCCATATTTACTGTGCAGCAAATATGGATCTGAACGCCACTACGTAATACTCAAGCGCTCTGAAGCGCCTTTATTTGCGAGGCCTTTTTTTATTTAATTTTACCCTCTGGGGCCACACAGATGTGACGGTAAACGCGAAGCTGATATTTCGAAGAAGAATCCACCGCCATATTTACCAACAAATATTCGCTCAATACAAACGCCACGGTCACGAGCGGGAATGTACGAAATCCTTCGACATCAATTTTTCACCTTCGAAACCCCATTTCGTTGATGATGTATACACAACCGTCAGCCATATTTTACAAGCCATTGAAACTTAATACTAAATTCTAAAAATCAAGAGTCAACTCACTCCCACTCAATTGTTTCCGAGGCTTTTAAGCCCGCACGGATGCTAGCTTTGGTTGTTCTAATCATCACACTTTACCGTCACTTTTACCGTCAAAAAACGAGCGCTTTTGCTGGCGCGGGAGATGGACTCGGTTTGCGCGGCGACTACTCTAGCCCATCAATCGTCAACAATCGCTCTCTATTGCGAAAGTCCTTCACTTGAAAAATTACGCCGGATCGTAGTCCAACTGCGATTCAAGAGGACAAATAAAACTTGTCACAATCTTTTCGAACACAGATTTCACTTCTTTCAATGTTCAGAATAAGGAGTGTAATTTGTCAGACTGCAGAACGCTCATCCATTGGTCGGGCGGCAACTTTCGATTGCTTGCCCCCGTCCGTACATAGAGATACTGATCCTGCTGTAGCGAGATCGGTTTGCTTGGTGATGGTGGAACCTCGATAACAACGACAAGAGCGTCGCCAATCACTGCGTGCGCCAAATGAAGCGCTACTTCTCCATGCACGACTTCTTTGATTTTGTTTTTTAGTGCTCCGAGATACTTGTTGATAACGGAATCATCAACAGCACTCTCCGCCCATTTCTGCAGGTCTTGTCCGATGCCAGTTATGATGCAATCATCGTCAATGCCGAGATAAATATTCCCGCCATTGGTGTTTGCAAACGCGACGACGGTCGTGACTACTTCGCGCAACTTTGTTTTCTTGCTGCCTAAGCTAAATTTATCCTCGGGCGCAATAAATGGTTTGAACTCGACGTGCAATCCCTCCCCGTCGCGGCAAGCTCCACGGACTTGATCTTCCAAGGGATGCTTGACCGAGCCGAGTGCATTTCTGTTCGAGGTGAGCCGTGAAAAACGATCTTCACGGTGAAAATCGTAGACAGTTCCTTCACGGTCGATCAGGTAATACTCAAGACGATCTGCGGCTACCGGCACCACAAGCGCAGCCCGTGCGTCAATGACGTTCGCATCGACGTGGTGCATCGATTTTTCTTCCCAGTAAGCGCCTTTGATCTGGAGGGAAAGCAGATCAACTTCGGCGCCTGCCACAGTGATGTCGAGCGTTCCTTTCTCAGAGAAGATGGCACTGGCAATAAACGCCCGCGTTTCTGGGAGCAGAAAAATGATCTGATCGTTTCTCGCATCACTATGCCCGTGATACATGGGGAATGGTAACCAGTCGCGCGCGGCATCATCGATCTCAGGGTAGTAGGGCTGATCGGATGCCAACAGCGTGCTAACCGACGCCCTATTGCCATGTTGTGCGAACCCCAAACTAATGACATAGCCTGCGCGGGCCATATAGTCATTATTCACAGGAAGGAGTTCGGTCGCCCACTGCGAATTCTGGCCGCGTTGAAGATCAATATCGCCGAATTGAGCATGCCCTTCTTGAACGTCACTCACGAATCGCAGACATTCTTCTCCGGTAAGGAACTCTTCGTAGAGGATGGCTTGTCGGTAGCGCCGTGAATTAACTGTTTGGGGAGTACTCTCATCAAGCAAAAACCCCTCAACCGTGCAACAAACCAGTTCCCAACGGCCATTCCCGTTTGTTAGCACTGCGCGCCGCCGGAAACGGCGAATATCATGACTCGTCTCAAGTCTGTCAATGAGTTTGCTCGGGGGCTTATCTGTGAATTCGCGCACCATGCCTCTCAACACTCTTTATTTCGAATTCGCACGCTGACTCACACTCGCGAACATGGATAGGCAGGCTTGATATAGGCGTGCATGAACTTGCCCTTCGAGTCAGATGCCATGAGCTGCTGGTAGATCGGCTCGGGAACGTTGTAATACTGATAGACCCCGCTGTTTTTGAACTCAACTTCAAGCGTGCTGCTGGTCGGCTCGTAGCCAATCGACAGCACTGTCGATGAATCCACCGTTTCTCGTTCCATGCTCTCTATCTCCTCTTGCGTAAGCGGGCTGCGCAACGCGCACAATGTGGTCCAGGTCGGGTTTTGTGCGCGCCAGGATGCCGCAACACGTTCGTAGCTTTCCGGCAGACGAGAACCCTGCCAGCGCTTGGCGACAGCCGGATCTTCGCTATTCGGTCGGTTCTTCTCATCTGGCAGAGTGATACGACAACGGATAGGGAGGCGCGCTGCCTCGCCGGTGATGATGGCCTCCCCAACGCGCAGCACAGGCAAACTGTCAACCACGCCCGCCAGGTTGTCCGGCAAAGATGCCTGAACCTTAGCGCGATCCGATGAATTGGAGAGACGCAGCGCGATGAACGTGCCGCACTGAGAGAGGATGGTTTCATCGACCTCAGACGGTCGCTGGCTGACGACCATGGCACCGATACCGAACTTGCGCCCTTCTTTCACGATCCGTTGAACCATAGCGCGTGCCGGCCCATCAGCATCCTTGGAGAGATAGCGGTGTGCTTCTTCCATCACCACAAGCAACGGCCTCGCGATACCGCCCTCGCTCTTCTCCCTGCCCCAGAAAAGTCCCTCATAGATGATCTTCAGAATCGCACCAATCAGACGGGCGACCACAGTGCTGGGAATCCCGGATAGATCGAGGATCGTGATGGGTTTGTCATGCCCTAGCCATGCCTGCAGGAGTTCGGGCAAGTCCTTCGTGGCGTTGCCATTGAGGTCGGGTTCCCACTCACCGGGATGCAACAAAAAATCGTATTGCCGATCCAGCAAGCGAGACCGCATTTGATCCAACGGACGGCGAATGCCGAGCACGCCGATCTGATTGATAAAGGGCGCTGTGGAACCGGCGCCATGAGGTTTGTACCGGGGCGCCTTCAGCGTCGCCGCATCACCGGCTTCATCCAATGCCGGCTGAGTGCGTGGTTGGTCAGCCCATGTCTTGATTTCCGGTTCCAGCAATTCGAACCAGAGCTTTTTAAGGCTGAATGGAACGGGACTGTCAGCCGTCATTGAGTTGATATCCAGTCCGGCAACCGAGTTGTCGTTCACCAGCTTGGTTTTGTAGTCAAAGATGCGATCAAGAATCTGCGACAGCGGCTTATCGTCGAGCTTGCCCATCAAGAAGGTGAGGAGATCGGCTGGATCGAGTGCCCAGAACGGGATGTGCAGCGGCTGCTCATCAACACTCGAATTGACACGAAAAACGGTCGATACCGAGCGCAGCGCGCGACCGTACTCGCCGTGAATATCCAGCAGCAAAATCCGTGCACTCGGAAAACCAGTACCGCCCTCGGCACTTCCGCCCAACGCGATCGACCGCAGCAAACTGGCGACGGTCGTGGACTTGCCGGCCCCCGTCGAACCCAACACCGCGCTATGGCGCGTGACGAGCTTGTCGAGATCGATGCGAACGGGGATGCCCTCAGCGTTCGCCAACCGTCCGATCATCACTTGGCCGCCATCCTGCGTGCCATAGATGACCGCGAGATCCTCTTCGGTCACGAGATGGACTTCGTCCTTGACGTTTGGGTACTGGCTGATGCCACGCTCGAATGACGCACCGACGATTTCACCCACAAGCTGGATCGTCATCCAACGGTCGCCACGATCGTTTGGTTCGCGCGCTGCTTCCGGTGCTGCATTCGCGCCGACTTCGGCGACGATGCCGTACAGGTCGTGGTAACCCTGCGGGATACGCACGAAGCTACCGACTTGGCCGATGCGGTAGCTTTTTCCACCGATGATTGCGATGCCAGACGCCACGCTCGGCGACTGACGCACGCTGATCGCGGCACCAGTCACGGCACCAACGTGGCCAAGCAGTGTCGGCTTCGAATTCATGTTGCACCAACGACGGGAGCCGTCGCATGTAACGCGACAGCAGCATCCGGCGATGTCGGCGCGATAGCAACTGCTACATCCACCGTCGGAGCGGCAGACGGAAAGTGCTGCGCAGCGCGTGATGATGCGAAGAACCGCGCGAGCCGGTCGAAGCGGCCGAGTTGAAATTGCGCGGCCCCGCTTTTCTCATCAATGCCCCAATAGGTGGCTCGAATGGCACCCCAGTCGCGAGTCGGCATATCGCCCGGCATCCACGGCGCGGCAATGCCATTGATCATGGCCTTGTCCGGGGAATACAAGCTCATGTTGGCGCGACGCCTAGCAATGTCGCGGGCGTGGACTTCTTGTTCGAGCGGCTTGAACTGAAACGCGAACACGCTGGCCGACGGATTGGCGGCCAGGCATTCGTCAATCCGCGCGGAAATGTGCGCATCGGCGAAGGAAAACCCGGTCGCAATCAGCAGCGTATCGGGCGTCATCAGAAATGCACGCAGCCTGTCGAAAAGCGCGGCATATGGTGCCTTCTGCGTCTGGTCGTATTTCAGATGCTCGGGGAACACCAGGTGCGTCGCATTGGCCTGGCCGGTGCGTACCACCTCGCCTCGCGCATTGGCGGCCCAGCCGAGCGAACCATGCAGCTTCCACAAGCGCGTCCAACGCGCTGGCAGATCATTGCTCGCCACTGAAGACGGATCGAAGAAAGGTTCGCTGGCACCACTGAAGCCATCGAAAAATGGGACGCGGGTGCGCTCCAGCGCTTGCTCGAACAGCAGGTCGTAGTTGGTGGTGAAAATTTCCACGGGGTGTTCACGCCCCGTGCCGCTGATCCACGTCACGAACTCGGTGTACGGCGAAGGGCCGTCGTGAAGGGGCTTGTTGACGATGGTGCCGATCTGTTCACAGATCGCGTCGCTCAGCTTCTTGTACCCATCCCCGTCAAGGTCATGGATCTTCGTCTTGCCAATGACGCTGGCCAAGCTGCGCACCCGCGACAGGATCGTTTCGATGTTCGGGGTGTCAAGCTCGGCCCGTACGGCGTCCAAGGTCTTGCCGTAGTCGGCTTTCAGCGCTTCCATCACCATGTCGGTGAGGCCCGCTACCGCAGGAATCAGCGGCTTGTCGCTACCGGGAGGGAAGATGCCGGCCGGCGCGCCCGCCCCGACCAAAAGGCCGATCCGCTTGCGTCCCTGGGCAATGATCTGCCGCAGACTGGCCATGTACTGGTCTGGATTGTGGACACTGACCGTCATCGAGCACTCCCTTTTTTGGCGCTGCTTATGGCGACTTCGCCTTTGAATTTTCATTGTTACATTTTACGCTCTATTCGTCTTCCAGAAGGATACGAACTTGCCGCTGAGTATCGTTGATGTTATATTTATCGCGCAGTACGTTTTTTATAGGGGCGCAAATTGAGCGCAAAATATCACTTGCAAACGAAGACGCTAGGCCCGCGAGCAGCGCAGCTCTTCACTGAGCTGAATGAGCTGCGCCGGTCTACGTTCACCTTAACGGATGTAGGCTCGATCACCGGCCTGTCGGCGGCATCAGCCCGCAATCTCGTGCACAAGGCCCAGCAGCGCGGCTTGGTGACGCGACTGAAGCCCGGTCTGTACAACCTCGTGCCCTTTGAACTCGGCCGGGCCACAGAGCATATTGACAGCCCGTACCTGATCGCGCGTGAACTCGCCGGTACCGCTCCCTACTTCCTGTCGCATGGCACCGCGCTTGAACTGCATCGCATGGTGACGCAGCCGAACTTCACCGTCTATGTGTCATGCACGCGGCGCGTGCGGCCGCAGACGGTGGGCGGCTATGACTTTCGGTTTATTCACATCACCGCGGAACAGGAATTCGGGGTCATGAAGCACTGGATCGACAAGGAGCGCTTCGTCATGATCAGCGACATGGAGCGCACCATCATTGATGGTCTCCGCCATCCGGCATTTGCCGGTGGCATCACCGAAGTCGCCAAGGGCTTGTGGATGAAGCGTGATTCACTGAAGACCGAACGGCTGGTGGACTACGCACGACGCCTCGGCGTCGGTGCCGTGGTGCGTCGCCTCGGCTACCTGCTGGAACACTATAGTTTGGCCGATGCATCGGCGCTGGAGCCCTTGTGCGGCATGCTGACGGCGACTTACCAGCGCCTCGATCCGTTGCTCCCCGCCGAGGGGGCCTTCGTCTCACGCTGGCGCCTCCAGCTCAATGTGACTCCCGAAGAACTCGATGCCGTGAGGCTTGGCTGATGATTCCTCAACGCAACATTTCCCTGATCTCGAACACGCTGATGACCGCTGGCGGGCGGCGCATCCCCGAAGCCGTCATCGAGCGCGATTACGTGCTGGCCTGGTTCCTGACCGGCTTGGCCGGCCATTCGCTGCGCGACGTACTGGCCTTTAAGGGTGGCACCGCCCTACGGCGCTGCTGGTTCGAGGACTATCGGTTTTCGGAAGACCTGGACTTCACGCTGACCCGTCCGATCACCTTTGAAGAAATTTTGGCAGGGTTGAACGAAATCTTCGCGACCGTCGAAGCCGACTCGGGCCTGCGGATCGCATTCGATCGCGAAGACCGGCACGGTCACCAGAACAGCCACACCTTCTACCTGCGCTACCAGGGGCCACTGCCGGCCGCAAACGACGTGAAGGTGGACATCACGATCAATGAAGTCCTGTGCTTCCCACTACAAGATCGCGCGATTCACCGTACCTACGACAGCTTTGACGACTTACCCGAAGGACCAACCGTGAAGGTCTATGCCATTGAGGAAATCGTGGTCGAGAAATTGTTGGCGCTGAGCGACCGCGCCCGCAACGAACCGCGAGACCTGTATGACCTCTGGTATCTCTTTGACGCGACCGACCTGCGCATTGCCGAGCTTCGCGCGGAACTTGATGCCAAGTTGGCATTGCGACAACGTACCGCGGCCGGCATGGAGCAGGCTATTGCCGCCAAAGAAGACCGTCTGCGTCGACTCTGGACCAACCGCCTGGCACACCAAATGAGCCAGTTGCCGCCATACGATGACGTGTTCCGCGAAGTGTTGCGGGTGGTTCGGGCAGCTGACTTGCCCGTGTCCTAACATGATGACTGCCAGAGTTCATTTCGACCATGGATGAAGCAGTCGTCGTCTTCTCCCGCAAGGGCCTTTTCCAGACGCGAATCACCGCGCGCGAGGTTCGCAGCCGCGAGCACGCACGCAAACTGTGGCCCCTGGTTGCTCCGGGTGCGATCCAGCAAATGGTGACTTGGGTGAGCCCCTCGTTCGAGGACGGCAAGCTGCGCCGACGTTCGCACTTCCGGCAACTTCCCGTTGAGAAGACGTATGACCTCAAGGCGCAATTCGAAGAGGAAGAGACCAGCCGGCAGCGCGCCGTGCATGAGAGTCCCGAACACCGCCGCGCGAAGGAGTTGATCGCCGCCGAGTTGGCGCGCCGGCTTTCAGCCGGTCTTGCGATGCCGTGGGCGTTCAAGGACGCCGATGCATCGGACTATCCCTTGGAGGGCAATCTGCTGCAGTGAATCACCCTTTTGCCAGCGCTCCCACATCAAGGCCTTCTGGCTCTCCGAGTAGTTGGTCCGTGTCCTGTATTTCATTTGCA
>Ga0208957_1000750_pt1 | contig 20959 bp, 33 predicted proteins | sample RifOxyA1_FD_184029 | JGI IMG/M metagenome (GOLD analysis project Ga0208957, IMG submission 184029) | Groundwater microbial communities from Rifle, Colorado - Rifle Oxygen_injection A1 (SPAdes) | ecosystem: Environmental > Aquatic > Deep subsurface > Groundwater | place: Rifle, Colorado, United... | reverse complement strand
TTGAAGGTGTAATCGAACCTGACGTACCACCAACACCAATCGTAACAGTATACGTTCCAACAGCCATTGTTTCTACGTCCTCAACAGCCTCACCAGCAGAACCTCCGCCTCCACCTCCATCAAAAGCAACACCTCCTGCTCCACCTCCAGCTACCACAAGATAATCAACATCAAGTGTTGTAGGGAAGGTAGACACGTTAATACTGGTCACTGTCGAAGCAGTAACCTGAAGCCACACACCTGCCTTGATTGTTTCGCTTGATGTAAAAAGTGTTGAGGAAACAGGTGTGAGTGTTGCGTCTTGTGCGTCTAATGGCGTTTGTGCAATACGCGCAAAAGAAACATATGCCTGTCCTGACTGAGTTGCGATATTCACGTTCTGTAAAATTGCATTGCCTTTTAGAGCAGATGGTGCAATTCCTGTTTCTGGATTACTCCAGACCAAGTCGGAACCTGTTTTTGTTTTTTCGTTTCGCCAAGACATATATATATTTTTTTATTACATCATTGCAAAGAAATTCGAGGTGTTAGAAGCCGATGCAACCATTGTCCACGTACCACTTGTTGTAAATGTGTGGATTGTGTAAGCACCTGACGTGGTGATAGTACCTCCTGTTGAAGAGGTGGACACACCGTCTGAGCCGTCTGTTTTGTAGGCGATGATGACGATACCTGAACCGCCATTACCTCCGTTTCTTGCGCCACCAGTGGAACCTCCTCCGCCTCCTCCTCCGCCAGTGTTAGCCGTGCCGTTTGTGCCGTGTGTATTGTTGCCACCAACGCCTCCACCTCCAGTACCTGCTGCACCTCCTCCTCCAGTATTTCCTCCTCCTCCTCCGCCAGCATATGTGACTGAGGAACCAGATATTGAGTTGGCTGTTCCGTTTCCTCCTGCTCCGCCGACAGTTCCTGATGCGGCAGTACCGTTTACTCCAGCACCACCACCTCCTCCGCCTGCACCTGGGGCTGTTGCGTTTCCTCCGCCCCCATTTCCACCCTGAGAACCTGTACCTCCGCCCGTATTCAAAACACCGCCACCGCCACCGCAGCCTCCGTTTCCGCCCGCTATGCGGCATCCTCCAAGCCCCCCCCCATTTGCTGTTATGGAATCAAAGACAGAGTTGTTTCCGATAGAACCAGAACTTCCGCTTCCGCTTCCGCCAGCACCGCCAGCACCAACTGTTATTGTGTATGCTTGTGGAGTTACAGTAAAGGTCGTGTTGGCTTGGTATCCACCACCACCACCACCACCTCCTCCAACCTGGTTACCCCCAACATCTTCGCCAGCCCCTCCGCCTCCACCCGCAACAACCAATGTATTAACTGTAGCCATAAATCTATTCTGCTATCTCCTTGTTAATATCCGACAAAGCAGTCTCAAGTATTTCCTTGAAGTCAATGAGTTGGTTCTTTACATCAGTACGAAGAGAGAAACTGAGTGTTACTCCATTTTTAGAATAATTGAATGTCTTCGTAATATTTACACTTGAGTTTGTTTTTACCTTTGTCATATATTATTTATTATACTGTTGAACCTGTTGCCATACATCTCCATTTCGAGGTGACACTGTTCCAAATAAAGAATGTATCAAGTCTCGTGGTTGTGACTGTGGTTGTTGGTAATGCCACGGGACCGTTCTCGAATGATGCGCCCCATGTAATTGCACGGGCTGCCGTTCCTGTCACACTAATCAAAAGACCTTGTGCTTCTGTTGGTGTTCCTGAAAGGTTTGTAGTGAACGAGGTAATTGCTTCTGTTTGAGCTGTGAGCGAGTAAGCATCTACGTTATCAGTGTTGATAGTAGGTGTCGCACTTGATGTTGTTGTTCCTGTACGTTTAGTCACACGCTTATTCGTAAATGTGTTCGTACTAGAAATGCTTGGTATTGTCACGCCTTCTACTGCAATCACTCCTGCGGATACACGGGATAGTGTAGTGTCTGAAGCATGTCCTAATTCTATTGTAGTGAACTGTGGTGCTGTGAGAGATGTGAGAATTGCTGTGCCACCAACTGTTGGCATGTTGCTAGATTCAATATCAGTGAACCATCCCTTCGTCACGCGCGTTGCAGTAGCTCCGATTGTTGTTACAAATAAGTTAGCCCACTTCTTTACCGTAGTACCTAAGTCATCTGTGTTATCTGTATCTGATACGAGAGATGTATTGATTGCAACAGATGCAAGGTTGTCGAGTGCTGTTGATGCCTTCGTACCTAACTGTGTCTGTATAGCACTTGTTACGCCCTTTACATAAGAAAGTTCCGTTAGAGACGGATATGTTGCTACAGCGAGAGATGCGATAGTAGAAGAACTATCGAAGTACGCAATCTCGTTAATAGTGCCACTTAGAGTTGCAGCCTTAGCATTGAGCTGTGTCTGAATAGCACTAGTTACTCCTTTGACATAAGTTAGTTCTGTGAGTGATGGATATGTAGCAACGGCAGCAGAAACAATATTCTTAGAGCCATCAGTGATAAGAATCTCTGATGCTGTTAGGTATGAACCTGTTATTGATGTTGCAAAAGTCGGAGACGTAGACGGAGCCTTTGTATTTATTTGTGTCTGGATAGCAGAAGTAACCCCCTTAAGATAAGTGAGTTCGGTAAGACTTGGATATGTAGCTACGGCAGCTGATACTAGATTCTTTGACGCATCTGTAATGACTATCTCAGAAGCAGTAAGACTCGGTACTAACATCACGTTAGCATCAGATATGGTTACACCGCTATTTTGTAGTAGTAAACCTGTAGTCCCGTCAAACCTAGCTATTGCGTTATCGGTAGATGAAGCTGGACCTACTACGTCACCACCTCCTGCTGCATCGACAAGGATACGTCCTGTGGCCTGGTCTATCCTACCCATCATTAAATTACCTCTCGCCTCTCCGTCAATCTGGAATAAGGTTACAGGTACAGAATTTTGGTCTCTTGAAGCGTTTTCTGCCATAAGATCACATATCAATTAATAAACTCCCGTCACTGGTTGCAACTGCGGGGTATGTTAATTCATCATCTCCAAGAAATAAGGCACAGGTACGGTAGTTTTCGTCTCTCGGGTCGACAGGTACCATCGTAAATGAAATTGTAGCACTTGTTGATATCTTTATCAAACCACTGCTATCAATTTCTAAAGGTACAAGATTCGTACCTTGAACGCTATCAGTATTTAATACAGCAAGAAGCGCAGGTACGTTATTTTCGTCTCTCGGCGCATTTGTCATATTAGATGAATGTTACGGTAATATCCTGCGCAGCAGTTCCCGTTACTATTGTAATTCCAACGAGAACATGCGCGTTAAATGTGAGCGTAGACGGCTGTGGATTTGCAGGAACGGTGATAGTTCCAATCAAAGTGCCTGTAGCATCAATTCCATCATAAATAGCAATCGTACCAGTCGCAACAGGCTTAGTAAGTGTTAAGGTGTGAAGAATACCAGCACCTGATTTTACAAGTGTAGTAGTGGTTGTGGTGATATTCTTGTATGAATATCCAACTGCAGTGCCTGTATTTAGAGACATAATCTTTTTTTGTTTCGTTCGAATAATGCTTTGCGGTCTTCGAGCAACCGCCATTCTTTTGCTAGTTCTTCTCTTTCTTTTTCGGCGTTATTTTCCTGCAAAATCATACTACTTTCGCGAAGTGCTACTGCATTTTCGCGTGCTAACAACGTTTTTATGGATTCGTCCTTCATAAGTATGGCTGATTCCTCGATAGCTTTCGCTGAAGCAACACACTTTGATGCCTCTTGCTCCTTTGAATCAGCTGATTTAAGTAACTGAGAAGCACGTAGGCTTGATGCGTCTGCTCGTTCAAACTCGCGTTTCGTAAGTGTTTCTTTACTAGAGATTTTTTCCTCTCTTTCCTTCAACCATTCTTCACGAATAGATATACTAGCAAGTCGATCATCAATTTCTTCGACACGTTTACGTACAGTGCCCCATTCTTCATCTAATGGCTTACGAGCCTCTTCACGTTTATCTTCGAGCGTTTTTACTTCTCTGACTAAAGAATCACGTTCACCAGACAATTCTTCTATTTCTTTATGAATAGCAGAAACTGTCTTTTCTCGAAACTTCTCAAGATTCTGCTCTTCCAAGGAACGTAATTCACGCAAATTGTCTACAGACTGTGCAAGTTTCTTGCCTTCGTCAATTTCTAACTTACGAGCATTCGCAGTTTTTTGCTGTATTTCTTGTTTAGTGAGCAGTTTCATAGATTAAGAATTGAGAGCCTTTTGGCGTAGTGACGTCTTTGTATCAATCACATTAGTGTTCAGTTCTCCTTTGTCATTTCTGGACAAACTGTCTTCGAGGTCTGGATTTTTAACAGCACGAGCCATGAGCTGAGAAGATGGTAGAGGCTGGAGACATTCCTGAATGTATGGTTCAAGGTCTTTAAGTGTGTATGCACCAGCATGAGACATGCCTTGCCCCGTTGGCTGGAGCATTCCGTTTGATGAACGTGTTGATTCACGAGAACGGTGATGTTCATAATTCTTGCTCTTAAAGAACTCACGTTCCGCCAAGTCCTTTGCAAACTTCTTGCGAATGTGCTGCACCTCAATTGGTGAATGGTCTGTCATCACCATATCTGATGTTGTTCCAGCCCTAAAAATGTATTCCTTGCGGTTCCATACGCCAATAAAATCTTCTTTACTCGGATTACTGAATGTGAAAATACCATTGAAATTCTCTGGCAATACACTTTCATACTCCATTACGTTGTTTTGCATAATATGTTTCTTTTTACAAGATAATTAACTCTTTATCAGAGTCGAGCCGTACCTAACGCACCCGTCTCCACCCCTGTATGGGGCAGAGCGGAAGAACTAGAGGTTAATGAACACTGCTCGGTATTCTGTGTCGACTCCAGTTTGGAGTGCACTTCCTACAAAGCCTTGTGCAATTACGCCGTTCTCTACTGCTCCTGCCGTAGCATTTGAAGGAGAGATTGCGGAGCCTACAGTGAGTGCCGCATCGCCGTTAAGGCATGATGTTACTCCCTTTGTAGTGATGAATCCGTATGCATTTGCTGCGATAGGGTAGAGCGTCACACCTACTGGTGCTCCTGTTGGAGTGGTAGGGTTAATGATGATGCCCTTTCCGTGTGGCGGGATAATACATACTTCTGATGCTGTCGTGAGAGCGGTATTTGCACCGTCCTCAAGTGTGATAGCAAGTGTTGCAGAAGCGTCTGCTGCTGGATGTGAAGCAATACGGAGAGTTTGACCTTCACCGTTGTTGTCGTTCACTACCACGAAGCCTCCTGCGTACTGATTAGCCGTTGCTGCTGTAGCACCAAGAGTAACTGTAACCTTTGCAGGAACGTTTCCGTTTGCAGAATATGCTTGATATGCAGTTACTGCGACGTTCTGGTGATCTGCAACGATTGCTGCATCCTGCATAAGCTTACCAGAAGTGAGGGCTACCGCACCTGCTGATACAAGCATGACTTCACGTCCATCTGATAAATCCCAACGTGTTCCGACGAGAGTCGCGAGGGATGCATCAGTTGAGGTCTGGAATAGACCATTTGCTACGACAGAAAGTGGTGAGCCTTGTCCTTTTTGTGTAATTCTAGACATAGTTTATGTTATTAGTTATTAAGCGAACGCAGTCCAAGCAGTAGCTCCGTCAGTGTTCCAGAACGCCTGACCAGTCGCACTACCATTGAAACAAACTGAACCCTTAGCTGCAGTGAGTGCAGTGTTCGGTGATGTTTCGTCTGAGATATAGAAGCCGATAGAACCGAGTTTATACATCAGTTTGAAGTTTGTGCTTGTTACGTTGTCCTGCGTGATTTGGAGGGGAACTGTACCAGTTGCAGAGGCGTTGTCGTTGTGGATGTCCACAAGGTTACGAGATGAGGTATCTGCGCTGTTACTCTTGAACTGAGCGATCCCACCAGTGGTAAGCGCGTCAGCGTTCGCAACAGAGAGAAGCATACCTGTAGTGACAGCCGCACCTGATACGTTCACCACCTTACCTGCAGCAAGAGCATCAGAGGCAAGGGCTTGGAACACTACAGTTTCGTCTGCTGCTGCAGACTTAACCTCAGCTACAATACCCGAGGTACTTGACACCCCCGAGTGGTTTACGTTAAGCAAGCGACCCGTAGCCGTTGAGGCGGTTGCCGAAGACGTGACGGAGACTCCGAAACCATCGGTGAGAGCGTTGGCTGCTACAGTGATTCCGTTACCAGTAGTGGTAGCAGAAGACACCTGAAGAGCAGTACCAAGAGCGTTCACATCCGAAGCAGTTACCTTTACGATAACCGTTTCGTCGTTAGCTGCCGAGGCAAACTCATTCAAGATACCTGATGTCGTTGTCGCACCTGAGTGTGACGAACTAATCAAGCGTCCTGCACCAGTAATGGCAGTCGCAGCAGACGTGACACTGACACCAATACCAGAAGTAAGTGCTGCGAGGTCAATGACCTCGATAGCCTTACCTGTAGTAATAGCGGTACCAGTAACATTCACTGCGTCAGTTGTCGCACCTGCTGTAAATGTTGAGACTCCTGTCACAGCAAGTGTGTCGGTTGCTGAGTTACCAATAACAGTGTTTCCAGTAACCGTAAGGTCGGTCAAAGAAACTCCTGCGATAGTAGTGGTGCCAGTTACTGTCAAGTCATTGTCGATATATACAGGCTTCGCAGTACGAATACCGCCGTTGGTCATTGTATATGGGTCGTTGTTTTCAACGAGAAGATTTCCTGGTGTAGACATATAAGTTAAGATTACACACCAGTAATTCCCGTAAGCACTCCGTTACGGAACGGAGCCTTACAAATCATCTGTCCACCGAGAATCATGAAGCCGTTGATAGTACCCTGATTGTAAGCCTTAATCATACCTGTCCATGTAAAGGCATCACCTGGAGCGTATAGATTGTTTTCATATACGTTTCCTTGGATATCCTTTGCCTTTGGAGAGACACGTTCACCTTCCCACCACTTAAGACCGTACCAATCGAGGGTGTCCTTCATGTTGAGCATGTAGAAGTAACCAGTAGTTACCTTCTTGTCACGGCTGATAATCATACCATCCCACATCTGTTCGCTGTAACCTGAAGTAGATGCTACACGTCCACTGTCACGACCGAAGTCAGCAGTGTTGCGCTGGAATGGAGTCTGGAGCTGTTCAAAGTAAGCCCATGTTGTGTAGTCTGTTACAATGAAGTCTGGAACTACTGGACCGTCTGAGATTGCATTCCAAAGAGTACGTACCTTTACGAGTGAGATTGTACCGCCTGATGCTGTAACAGTAGCGTTAAGACCACTGTATGTTGCACGGCTAAGTCCACCGTAGTTTGCTGCGACAGTACCGTTGTCGATAGTGTTTGCAAGACCGTTCGGAGCCTTTCCACCGAATGACGTACCGTCACCCTGGAGGAAGTTACCAACGTCGTCTGCGGCATCCTGCTTACGGCTTTCCATTTCAACAGCAAGCAACTTAAGTGTTTGCATTGCGGTTGCGTTGACCGAAAGGTCTGTACCTGCAAGAGAAACGTTTGTTGCGATGAATGTTGGATAAAAAGTCATGTTGACGCTCGTCGGCTGTTGAGAGATTGGGAGAAGGTCGTAGCCATTGAATGCTACTGATGCGGTACCCTTCTGGTATTTCATCAAGCTTGTTACTAGGGAGAAATTCTTCCGAGGGATAGTTGCTTACTCTATCCGACCTCTCCTCACGACATTCCTGCCGTGTTCAGACTATTACATCCCTTTCGGGTCAATTCGTTTAGTCGTTGTACCTGCGAACATTGGTTGTTCAAAGACATGTTTAAGTCTTTTTATTTCTAGATATATGCTTTCTCGTCTTGCTAATTCTTCTGGCGAAAGAACTCTTGTTCTTTTACCATTAGCGAGTTGTAAAGCAGCTAGGGCTTGTGGTTTCTTGTACTTCAAATACGGAATTACTTTTTCTAGAAACTCGTGAGCTTTTTTATTGCTCACTATCCAGATAAATGAGTTATCTCTCTTGACTTTATGGACGTGTCCTCCAAATGTACTGACTAACCAGTCCATACAGGCACCGTCTTTCTGCCCAAGTGAGATAAACAAAGAATACTCAATACTAACTGGTCTTACCCGTTTGTTAATACGTATACATCCTTCACCATCAAAGAAACCTGCCATATAAATGTAATCTTCCATGACTACATTATATGTCATTCCTATTATATCTGTCAATGTGCTTGGTAGGCGTTGTCCATTTACGCAAAGCGCAGGTGGGAGTTTCGCCGTATATTAGAACTGATTTTATATCCCCATGAAGTCGCTTACCAAGCGAAACTAAATAGTTTAGGGATAAGCATCTGACTTCCTTCGTACTTCTTGGTCTTCTGCATTAGTTTGCCGAAGAAGTAGTTGTCACGAAGCACTTGGTCTACCCAAACAATTTTGTTATCGTGGCTTTTTTAATTACCACTTCACTATATTCCTATAGTGTTCAGACTATATCATCACCTTTCGGTGTCGAGCGCTCGTGGGTAGATTATATTCTCGTTAGAGTTTCACTACCTAGTCGTTGCTCCTTCGTGCACCTTTTAGATGCACGCTCGGGTCAGGATTATCCGTTCTGGACTTCCCCTGAGTTCACTCGATTTTCAATTAGTTTTGTTGATTTTATAGAATTACATTTCCTACAGAGAGGTTGGATATTTGTTATATCGTCGCTACCTCCTTTAGAAACTGGAACTATATGGTCTTTTGTTAATCGTATGTAAGGTTCTTTGAGTTGGCATATTTTACAGGTAAAGTTATGAGTTTCCTTCAAGTCGTTCCATTCTTTTATTGAATGATGACCTCCATTTTTAATAAGTCGTATCTTTCTTCTGTTCCTACGACCGTTATCTTCATAACTATATCCATCTATTTCTTTTTCAAATCTACGATATTGACTTTGTCTATTCTTCTCTATTTCAGACGAAGTACGTTTTATACCTATCATTGAAGTCCTTTGTTTTTCGATAGATTCCTTAGAACGCTTACTACCCTTTACAAACTGTCCAGAATTAGGAAATAAATTTCCTAATTTCTTTCCTTTGTTCCAAGGTATACGATTTCTAGCAATTTCACTCATCTTTTTGCGAAACTCGTCACTCCTTTTACTTCCACGAAGTTTTGCGAGGGTTTCTTCAGAGTGTTTGTGACCTTTCAGTGCGTTAGATATTTTTATTTTGGTTTCTTCACTATGTGACATAAACCATATCTTAGCGCCTTTTAATAATAAATCAACTAATTGCCGCTTTGGGTTAGGCTAACGGAGCCAAATACTGGTTGGTGGTAGTGGTAATATTTACACCTGGTGCCATATAAATTTATATTAAATAATACCCATTGCTTGTAAAGCACGTGCGGTGGCATCCGTTGGCAATGTACTTGCTTGCGGTGCCCCACCTTGAGTCATCGAACGGGCAGCGATGTCTTTTGCACGCGTGTCAGTTCTCTTTGTTAGTTTATCTTTGTAGACATCCCAAACTGCAGAGGGGTCTGCGAATTCAATCACAGTACCATTGCGGTCTTTTGGCGACATTTTTTGAAGTAGCTGGATAAAGCCTTTTTCTTGTGCAGCAGTCAGAGTAACATTCTGTGACTCTTCAATCTCGTCGATAATATCGTCGAGTTCCTGTTCTGCTTTTACAATAGCATTTTTCTCAGCTTCTCGTTCAGCACGCATCTCTGCAATTGCAAGAGACTTCGCTTCATCACGTGCGCCAATGATTGCATTTTTTAGCAAGCTTGTTGCGACTTGAGCTTCAGGAGAATCATTACCATAGATTTTCTCTATAGACTTGAGATAATCCTTCTCTTCAGATGAGCTACGTGCATCCTCTACAACCTTTAGCCTATCAGCTAACTGCATTGATGATGAACGTTCTGCGTCGAGCTTTTTCATTAAGCGTCGTTCTCGGCGATTACGTGGTGAAACTCCATCAGCCTCTTCGTCTTCTTCCTTTTCAGGAACTTCAGGCGTAGTTGCTTCAGGAGCTTCAGGGTTAATCGAGCGAGTTAAAATATCGTCTTGTGGTTCTACATTGAGACTTTCAAGGAACTTTTCTTGTTCATTCATAGTTGAATTGCCATATTGCAGGCGTTACTGCCTATTTCTAGGTCTTAATAATTCAAGCTAGTTTTGACGCTGGCCAACTTTACATGCCACAGGTATCCCACTCAGGGACTGGACGACTTCTACGAAAGAGCACTACCAACTCGCATAGAGGTCGTTCAGCCCCCGAATAAGGGCTATTTCTTCTTTAGACGATTTTCAAATGCCTTGTCTTTTGCGGATTTCTTAGGAGACATATCATGCTTTGTTGTATGATATTTATTCATAGATAAATTATACAATGATTATTTTTGTAAAGCAACTACAGTGATGGAATAGGTACGTTACTTAATGCAGCGCTTGCGGAATCTTGACTTATTTGAGGTGCTGGCTCAGTTATTCCTTCTGGTGCCATTCCTTGTGGTGATGCTTGCATCATTGCTTGTTGCTGTGAGGATTGTAACTGTTGTGCCATCTCAGGGAAGTTCAACATCATGTATGCCATGGGGTCTGTTTTGTACAAGATACCATCCGCAGCTGCTTGGTCGGGGTCAGGGAAGTCAAGCATTTTAAGCAGTGTCTTCGGACCGATTGCTCCCTTATCAAATAGTGCTTGTGCAAGGTTTATCTGAGTTACTTCATCCTTTGGCTTAAGACTGTCTGGGCTTACGCTTACAATCACCTGTCTATCCATGTCGCTCGACTGTAGAGTAACGTACTCGACAGCCTTAGCACTTCCCATGATTACAGCGAAATGCTGTTCATCATAGAAAACATAATAGAGCTGTACGAGCCAATTGAATGTATTATCAGCAACTTGTTCAATAGCATCTCCAATTCCTCCACCAATACGGCTAGAGTCGTTCGATTGATTGATGATAAGACCTCGCGCTGTTGCGTCCTCATCATGAGGTTGCACAGATATACCTTGAACTCCCCAGCTTTGACGCAGGTCGTTCTTTGCTATCTCAACCTCATTGAATACTGATTGCGGAAGGCTCTGTGCTGGTAGTGGCATGATAGCATTCGCTATAGGACCGCCACTTGGGATTAGAATTGGATTACCGCGACGTCTAGCGTTCGCTGCTTGCTTGGCTGTTTCTTGGTTGAAGTTGTCTTCACTGAACGCATAGCCATTATTTGCAGAACCGACGTTGTAATCAATCTGTTCACTACGGTCAGTTATTTTCTTCTGGTTAGCTATGTTCTGCTCGATAAGACCTGTGATGTCATGAGGCTGTTGCTGTAGACTAAATACACTAAGGAACACATATGGCTTCTTTGCCATCGCGAAGTGGTTGCGCGGTGCTATCATCACTTCCTCTCCAAGTTCATCTACTTCAGAATCGCCCGTCATTGGGTTTACATCAGCCTCAGGATGATTGAAATATGGATTCTTATTCTTTTCCAGAACCTTCCCTTTGTATGTTTTGAATGTAAATGTACTGTCAGCAGACCACCATTCGGTGTATGTTACTTTTGTGCCATACTTACCATCTGTCTCGTTTTGCACGTATTCTTTACACTTCGGGAACATACCTACAAGCTTCTCAGCTGTGACATCAATGCGTTCACCAACGTAGCCTATATAATCTCCGTAAGCATCTACGTATCCTTCGGGGTCAAACACAAAGTTCTGGATACGTCTGTTCTCTACGGCCACGTCTCCAATCTCTGCATTCCAACCAAACTTAAGTACACCAAGGTGATAGATAGACCACTGTCGTACCATGAATGCGAGCTTACGGCGAAGTACAAGCTGGTCGGAGTGGAAGGCGAGCATGGTTTTCACACTTGATGAAATCTCGTTCCCTTCAGGAGTATTGTCAGACCAAACAACAGGCTCAGGATTCTTACTGAGTGCAGCCGACAAGAATGTCTCCTCTGCCTCGAATTGAAGATTCGCAGCACTCGGACCTTCAGGGTTTAACCATTGCCCGTCCTTCTTCTTTCCGAGATAACTTTCAAGGTTTCGCTCCCATATCGTCTTCATCTTCCCCTCGTAACCTGCGTAGTTATTTTCCCACTCGTTCTTGAGCTTTATAAGTTCTTCATCAGACATGTTTAAATCGAGAGAATCTGTTTTCTCTCCAGAAAGCCCCTCTGGTGACTCTCCTCCACGAGTACGTATCTTGTTTGTTTGGTTCTCAACCAAATCTGTTGCTCCACGTACATTGAGAGCAAATGGGTCTGTCTCGTTCATAATTGACGATAAAAAATAATGGGGAATACGGTGTTTGTATAACTATACCACTAAATTTTCATTTGCGAAATCCCTTGCTCGAAATCCTAGAGGACTTGTGAGCTTCTCAGGTGTGATTATGTTTGCGTTCGGTATTGCGTCGCGTGCAGTATCTATAACACGCGCTGCTTCTCCTCCTCCAAATCTTTGTAAACCTACAATAGCATAGAGCAGTGCGTGACAATAGTGATCGTGCCCCGTCCGTTTCCATACATACTCGGCTCCGTACAGCTCACGGTTATCCTTGCCGCGTGTTTCCTTCACCATAATCTTTTCACGGTGAATGTTGTCAAACATATTCGCGAAATCTCTCCATTCGTCAGGTGTTCCATTGAGGCGAATGCGTCCAATGTCTCGTATCTGCTCCATGACGAGTGTCATCATTCTGTTTCTATCAACACGGACTTTCCAATACTCATCATCTTTACCCCATTCAACCATCTCGATTGACTTACGGTCTTTGGTGTAGAAACAAAGGAAGACTCTACCTGGATACTCTTGCTGTAGTTGTCTAACTCCGATAAGGTCACCACCTTGGTCGAATACCGCGATAGATTTTGGGAATCGCTTAAGGTATCCCTTGATAACATCGTATGGTGTTTTGCTGGCTGTTATCTCACGCTCGTGGTCATAGAAGAACACACCTTGGTTATTCATTAGGACGTAGTGAATACCATGACCTGTGTCAGCTCCAATGATAGTCCTTCCTTGTTGGTCATTCACAACATCAACACAGTTTCTGAGGACTACATTATGGTCAACTCGGTCTTCGCTGTCTGCGTATGGTAGTCCAAGAACGTAGTTGTAGAAGTATTGCTGGTTCTTTAGTGGATCGTTGAATGCATGTATGATATCTCCAGCGGTCTTGTTGTGTAGCATAAGCTGTGACACATGCCATCCACTGAATTCATAATCCCCCACAATCTCACCTCTCCATGGTACTCCGTCAATATTCCTCCATTCTCCATTGATTCGGTCAGAAGTTTCAAGCTCTCCTTTACAAGACTGGCATATATACTTTTGCGTTTCGATATCAATGTTATCAGGCCATGAGAGAGTTTGAGAGTGTTCACAGTGAGGACATGTGATGTACCACTCCTTCATGTCGCTCTGTTGCCAGTATACATCTACGCCATGCCCTACGAGACTTGGATGAGAGAAGTACCACCGCCAGCCTCCATCATCTTGAGCTTGCAGGCGTGTTTCGTATTGTGTGATAACTTCAGGGTCACTTGCGTCTACTTCGTCGTGGATGTTTAGACCTGACGGAACCATCATCGCTTGTTTGTTACTCCATGTACCGCGGTAGAATATCATACTGTTACCAACAGTCTTCTGCTCAACAGTGTCTTTGTCCTTTACCCATGACATGAGTATTGGATTCTGGGCAATGATACGGTTGAACGAACCTCCAACCATAACTTGAACGTCTCCCATTGTTGGGAGGGTATAAATAATCTGTCTACCAAGGTTCTTAGCTACCCATAGAGACTTCAAGGTATTCATTACTGTTGCTCCAATCTGTGGAGGTTTCAACAGAACTTGATGTGGTGATAGGTCGTTGTATATGTCTTTCTGCCAAGGACGCTTATCAAAGTCTATTGGTGTACCTGTTTCGTTCTTTATCTCATTCTGAATAATCCATGTGTACGGAAAGAGGTTTGCCGCCTGTGCAACCTCTTCGTTGGTATACTCTTCACCGTCAATTATGATTTTATCCTCTGCCATTTAGTTTGTCAGCGAGCTTTTTAAGTTTCTCGTTTGGAACGTCTGCGGTTAGGTTTAGATTGACGTGTTTGTCTGGTGCGAATGAACCTTTGAGTTTGTATGCGCTGTCTAAGTATTTGTGACGTACTGCGTAATCTGGCTTCCCTTCTTTGTCAGCTGTGGGCTCTTCCTTCATCGCTTGCAATCCTTCAAGATGAACTTGCAACAATAGTTCATCTGATAATGCATCCTGTATAGCATTGACAATCCTATCTTTACCTAGCAATCTAACGGACTTCACACTTGCGTAGTTTGTATCCTTTATACCAAAAGCAGTTTGTGCTGCAAGTGTCTTATTTCCATGCTCAGCCACCTCAGCAACAAATCTCTTTTCTTGTTTTGTGAGCATTTCCATAAGTTTACGGGTGAGTTAGTAGAAGACTAAGTACTGTACTCGGGTCACCTTGTCGAACAGTTACATAGCCTCCGTTCCTTTGTGTATACCCTATGTAGTTACCGTCTTCTTGTCTAATAATTGATATAACGTTTTTGTTTGACTCTGGATTAAAGTCGATTTGGTCAATCGTAGAATTTTTCTTCATGTTGATTTAATACTCCTTGTAATTTATTGTAACATGTTGTACAGAATAAGTCTTTTGACTCTGCAACCTGTCCGATTGGTAGGGTAATGTTTCTTTTACGGACGAACCATTTCATTTTTCTACAACCTCGGCAAATACCCCGAATACTGAAGTGTTTCATAATTATTATATTTGAGATTCGTCCATCGGAAGCATAACAAGTGTGGGTGCGGTCAATACTGTTGCTGATACACTTATTGAATTCTTTACGGCGTTGATAACAATGTTTGCGGGGTCGATGATGCCTTCTTTAACCATGTCTACAACTTCTCCTGTACGGCTGTCGTATCCCATATTTGATTCTAGTGAATCAATGTTAGTCGATTCAATACCTGCGTTTGATAGAATCTGTAGAGTAGGAGCTTTGAGTGCTTCACGCAGAATGTCTCCACCTATAGTTTGTGGGAGTGTCTTTGATGCCTGTAGAAGCGCTACGCCTCCACCTGCTACAATTCCACCATTGAGAGCTTGATATGCAGCGCTGATTGCATCTTCAACCTTTAGGCGACGATAGCTAAGGGCACTTTCACTTGGTGCACCTACGAAGTAACGTGCTGTCTTTGTGTTGAGACGGCTTGCTCGAAGAAGACCATCGTCAGTGTTATCTTCAGTGAGTGAAGAAATGTATGAACTTAAGTCACGAATACCATCAAGGTGTGTTTCGTCTTTTGTAATTATGATGTCTCCAACTGTTCCTAGGTGCTCAATCTTAACCTGCTTCATTGAGAGTCCTGCATTTACATCAACAATTGATGCGCCTGTCGCCTTCGCAATATCTTCAAACCACCAATCCTTCCACATTACTGGCATTTTTACAATAACAATGCGGAAACCACGGACTGCTCGTGTTTTGATAATATCAGAGATTGTAAGTGGGTCGATATCGTCGCAGAATACTACAAGATCTCGTACTTCTTGTGAAAAGAGAGCACCAGAGATTCCGCCTAGTTCTTCGGCACTTGAAATCTTTTGCTTTGTAATAAGAATCTTTGGATTCTTGATACGAACCTGATTTGTTGACTGCCCTGATTCAGAAGCATCGCACATGTAAGGGCTATAATATCCAGCACCTTCAACAGTAATACCTGAGCCTATAACATGATGGTCTTCCGCTGTCTTTGAAATATCCCAGTGGATTATTCCTTTTTTACCAATCTCCTTGTAAATCTCTCCAATTCTATTACCGATATTGACATCTTCAGCACTGATTGATGCTACTTGATGGATATCTTCTACAGTAACGTCAATCTTTTGTGAATTGATTGATTCTATTACCAACGGTAAACATTCTTCAAGGCTTCTCTTAATTTCCATTGGACGAGCACTACCAATTCGTGAGCGTCCATTTTCAAGGACTGCAGCGGTAACAACGCATGTAGTACTTGATCCGTCGCCAGACTGCTTGTTGGCACGGTTTATTGATTCAAGAAGGATTCGTCGTCCAAGGTCTTCTGTGGGGTCGGCAAGGATGATGCTGTTTGCAATACTGAATCCGTCGTTTGTTGCGAGGTATCCAGGAGTTTCAATTGCCTCAATAATAACGTTTCCTCCAGCCGTACCCATAGTACTTCCAACAGCTGTGGCGATTTTCTTGATTCCTGAGTAAAGTTTATCTTGTGCATCAAAATGCAGATTGTCGTTTTTCAACATAATTTATTTAATATCGGGGTACTCCCTTTTGAATAATGGGTCATTCTTCTGTAACGCAGAACGAATATGGTGACTTAAGAACACATGGTTTGGCATATCGCTTGATATGTGTAATTGTTTACCGCAACGAGTGCAACGCTCTAGCATTCCTTTGTGAGTCTGAGAAACAAGGCGGTAATCGTGTAGGTAGCCGTTTCTACAAAGGCTATTCTGATAGCGGGACATAGGCGCGTATATCTTCCCATTTTACCAACCAATAATACCCGTCTGTATTCTCTGCGGGATATTTAGCGGCAAGCCATGAATCGAAGAATACTTTATCTCCAATTTTAATTCCAGTAAATTCGTCAGGCACAGCAATAACCACTCCAATTTCTTGGAATGTTTCTGTATGAGATGCCATAAATGCTTCTCTTGCTACGGGTTCAATCAAAATATGATTATTGACTGGTTTAAGTTTCATTTTCAAATTCATCAAATGCTGATAATGGTTCATCTTGAACTATTGTTGCTTTACCTACAGGTTTTTCGTAGGTTTCTTTTTCGGTTTTACCGAATATATCGGCGAGTTTCATATTATGCTTTTGGAATGAATGGGCTTTCTGTCGGTCGCTGAGAAATATCAACTGGGTAGTTCTGTACGATCAATTTGAATGCACCTTGTCCATCGGGGATGAAGGTCGGTACATTTGCATAATCAATCTTATGCTTTTCTACGAGATTCTTATAACCTTCCGTAAACTCTTTTACTCGTGCGTCTACTTCTTCTTTATTTTCCATATAGTTATTTTCTAGGGTCAGTAATTTTAATGCCTACGTGAGCATTATTTTTAACTCCAATAATACGTGCAAGCAGGCGAATTGCATCTGCCGTTTTGCCACTTTTACCAATAATCATACCCATATCTTCTGGGTGGCAGGAGAGAACTAAAAGAATACCTCGGTCGTCTTTTGTTTCTGTGATAACAAAATCGTCGGGGTGTTCAAGTAGTGGACTGACTACCGCTTTAACAAAATCTACTGTTTCCATGTCAGTATTTTACACCCATAACAGAATTCATGCAATGTCCACACCTGTGGATAACTATGGGGTTGTGTTATTTTTGAAGTGGGTGTAAAATTGTGGAGTTGGTTAGTAGTTGCGCGCGAACCAATAAAATGTTATAAACTTTCCGTTACTACAACCCTGTATTTAGTAAGAGAGCGGGCTACATGCCCATCGGTGAAGGAAAGCACCGACACGCAATGCTCGCTTACTGAATAGAGGGTTTTATTTATATAAAATATGGCTCAACGTAGAATGACAAGTCTAGACGTCATCGATACTGATGCGTTTCTAGACATGCCTCAAAGTGCTCAGCTCTTATATTTTCATCTTAACGCCCGTGCAGATGATGACGGTTTCATTGCAAACCCAAAGAGAGTGATGCGAGATATCGGCTCACAAGGTGACGATATAAAACTTCTCGTAATGAAGAAGTTTATCATTTCGTTTGAAGACGGCGTGGTGGTTATTAAGCATTGGCGAATTAACAACTACATCCGAAAGGATATATACACTGAGACAAAATACCTCAACCACAAACAAACGCTGTATATAAGACCGAATGGTTCGTACTCGCTTAATAGTAGTGGTGTTGCAATTCCTGTCCCAAGCGGACACTTCCAACTTGATACGCTTATTTCAGAAAACGTTGAAAAACAAGGAGAAAATCACGTGCACGTAACGTCAACGAGTCGTGCACTTAGGATAGGTAAGGTAAGGATAGGTAAGGTAAGTATAGGTAAGGATAAAGAATACCCCGAGGACTTCGAAGAATTTTGGAAAATCTATCCAAAACATACAGCAAAGAAAAAGGCCTTCGTTGAATGGAAAAAAATAACCGCAGAAGACCGAGCTGCAATCATGCTTGACGTACCAAAACGTAAACTCGACGACAAGTGGGTAAATGGATTCGTAAAAGACCCTGAGCGTTACATCAAAAATCGCCAGTGGGAAGACGATATTATTCCGCCGCGGAAGAAGCCGGGGGCACTTGGAATCCAAGCCACTCCTGGAAAATACGCAAACATTAAAAAAACAATCGTAAATATATGATACCAAAACGATACGAGTCGGCTTCAATCTCCGATGTTCCTGAAAACGTGAAAGAACATTTCGGGAAAATAAAAGAAACGAGACGTGGTATATATATTCACGGCTCAGTTGGAACGGGGAAGACACACATCGCGTATGCGTTGTTGTCTGCCTGTAAAAAAGATATTTCCGCTGGCGGAGAAGTGGTGGGAACGGAAAGTTCCGCAACGTTCATAAATGCTTCAGAATTCTTTGCTGAAATGAAACGAGACTTCGACAGAAAAGAAAAAACGTACCCTATGGAAAATTTAATGCAAAGCAGAAAACTTCTTTTCATCGACGACATCGGTGCTGAGAAATTAAGCGAGTGGGTCATCTCTGAATTTTATCTATTGCTCAACCATCGCTATAACGAAATGCTCCCAACCATCTTCACCTCGAATCTATCCCTCGACGAATTGTCGGAGAAGTTCGGGGAGCGAATCACTTCGAGGATTGCAGGGATGTGTGACGTTGTTGAACTTTCAGGTGTTGATAGACGTATATAGTTACACCACAAGAATATCTATTGTCTATGTTGTGTACATGTGCTACATGTGCTACGATATGACTATGCAGATAAAAAACAAAGAAGGACGCATTCGGTTCCAGTCAGTTCTGTTGCTACAAGAGTTACAAATTCTTAAAGCAAAAGAACGACTACCGAGTATGGAAGCAGTAGTGCAATTTTTAATGGATAATTATAAGAAATAGTATGCCAGATTCAATATTCACAGAGTACGCTACGGGAGAGCGTGAACATGTACCAATGAAAGAGGAACCAGATTTCGATAATCAAGATTAGTTATGAAAAACAACAATCCAGTAGATTACATGTGGAGTACCCATGTAGACGTGCCCGTAGATACCCCTATTTCCTTCCTAGAGGCGTTAGAAGTCTTTACGTGGCTCATTCTAGGTTCAATGTTTATCGGAGCCTCAGCGGCGTTTATAATCGGTTAGGTAGATATGATAAAAACAGTCCACATCACCATCTTCATGAACGGTCAGGAAGTCATGCGAGAGTACGCACTTTCGGATGAAGGGGTATTACCAGTAACAATCGGCGAGTCGTTGCAAGACGCAATCGATACGCTCTTAACAATTGAGGAGTAAATATATGGAAAAACAAGAATTGGTGGTAACACCAGAACAAACAGCTTTGCAGGTAGACCCGAGTTCACCGCAAGCAATGATTATGACAGCCATCGCAAGCGGTGCGAACGTCGAAGTGCTTGAGAAACTAATGTCTCTACAGGAACGCTTCCAAGCGAATCAAGCAAAGTCGGAGTATATTAAATCAATGTCGGCACTTCAGTCAGAAATACCAACAGTCAAGAAACTGAAGAAAAATGGCGGAACGAACAGTAACTATGCCCCACTTGAAGATATTGTTGCGCAGTGCAAGGAGTTAATCCGTAAGCATGGATTCACATACAGTTGGGATACTTCGATGAGCGAGAAGTCAATCGAGGTTGTGTGTAAGGCAACACACATCAACGGGCACACCGACACATCATCAATGGTTTCAGAAATTGCAGAGGGGACGAAAGCAAACAGTGCCCCTCAAAAAACTGCAATCACAATTACATATCTCAAGCGATATACTCTCTGTAATCTCTTCGGCATTATGGTAGCAGACGAAGACCAGGACGCTCGACTCGAAAAGACAAAGCCAAAGTTACCAGCAAGCCCGAAGATGAAAATCATGGCACTACTCAAAGCTCTTGGAGAAGACACTGAAACCGCCGACACCTGCAAGGCGGCTGTGAAAAAAATAACGAAGTTAGAACTTGTCGAAAATAACTTTGAAGACATAATCACATTTTTATCAGCAACACTTGAAGAACAAAATGCAAACGATTAAATTTCAAAATGAGGAAGACTGGAAAGAATTCCGCAAAGGACGTATCGGAGGAACTCGAACTCACGGAATTAAACCAAAGTCTATAGGAAAATATGGCGTAGAATTTTATGAGCTACTTGCTGAAAGAGTCTCAGTACCGGAAGAAGCAGAGAACCCGATGACAAGGGGCAACCGTCTCGAAGACGTAGCAGTTCAAGCATTCATCGAAGCGACAAAGGAAGAACTAGGATACGAATACAGCGAACCTGAAAAGGTTGTGTGGGTGTCCGATCTCGACGACCGCATCTACGTATCACCTGACAAGGTAATCGACAAAGAAACAGCAATCGAAGTGAAATGCCTCAAAGCTGCTCATCACCTTTGTGCACACTTCACGAAAGACTACCCTCATACTGACCCCGCGACACCTAAGTACAAATCTCAGGCACGTAAATACTTTGCAGTAAATCCCGACCTACAAACACTCTGGGTAGTATTCTACAACCCATCAGTACCAACCGCCTCACTCGTATACTTCAAAGTAACTCGTGAGGATGTACAAAAAGACGCAGAAGCAATCTTATTAAACGAACAAACAGTGCTAGCAGAAATCGACCGCCTCGAAGCATTACTTAACCCATTCTAAATATATGGAAGAACTTACACTCGCAGCCTTTGACCTAAAGGAGCAGAACATTACAAAACT
>Ga0208957_1000749_pt1 | contig 21004 bp, 9 predicted proteins | sample RifOxyA1_FD_184029 | JGI IMG/M metagenome (GOLD analysis project Ga0208957, IMG submission 184029) | Groundwater microbial communities from Rifle, Colorado - Rifle Oxygen_injection A1 (SPAdes) | ecosystem: Environmental > Aquatic > Deep subsurface > Groundwater | place: Rifle, Colorado, United... | reverse complement strand
CTTTTGGCCGAAGGGGCATACTGGGATTCGACAAATAACCGCTATGAGTTAACGAACGACGCATACGATAGAGCTGGAATGGAAATTACCAATAGCGGTTATATCACTTTTAAAACAGAAACCTCTGACCGCACAACGCCTGGTTATATGACATTGGCTGAATGGGACGCCATAGAAAGAATGAGAATTACCCCTACGGGTCTCGTCGGTATAGGCGATACTACCCCAGGAAGCTTGTTGGAACTCTTGGGCTCCCAACCGGCCTCGGTGGGCACGACACCCGGTACGGCGGCAACTGACGTCTTTACCGTCACCGGTGGAACCGGTGGTAATACTTCCATTGCCACGACCGGTATAGGAGGAATTGGGGCAGACCTGGCCTTAACGGGTGGAACCGGTGGTGTCGCAGGCTCAGCCGCGACCGCTTCGACGGGCGGCAAAGGAGGGTCCTTTACCTTCACGGGTGGAATTGGAGGGGCAGCCTCTGTCGTTGGTACCGGTACTAATCTTGGTGGAGCAGGTGGAGATTTTCAAATTAACGGTGGCACAGGTGGCGCCGCTTCCGGTGGAACTGCAAACACCGGCGGGGCCGGCGGTGACCTCTTCCTGGTTGGAGGTGCTGCCGGCAGCGGCGGCTCCCCCGCCAACGGTGATGTCCTTCTGGCCATAACCTCTGGAGGAACAGCCCGCGGCAACGTCGGCATTGGCGATACTTCTCCGGACTTTCCTTTGGAGATTCTTTCAACGACCAATCCTCAATTTGCCATTAGTAACGCCGACGGTACCCAAGACGTCCGCTTTGGGGTGGATACTTCAGGCAATCTGACCATTAACGCGGTTGGAACGGCCGGGTATGTGAGGATTGGAGATACGGCCACGCCAGGAGTAGCCAGTGGAGACGACGATTTGTTTGTCGAAGGAGACTTGGAGGTTGACGGTTCGATAACGGGCGGAACCACTTTCAATTGTACAAACTGTATCAATGCAGACGATCTTGCTGACACACTTGACTTTGATACACCAACCGAAACTTCCTTCACTTTGCAGGCAAACAATGTAACCACTCAATCTTTCTTGACCGTCACTACCGACGGATTAACTTCAGGAGTCGGAACAACCTTTGATTTAACAGCAACAGGTGTAACCACGGCCTTTAGCGGCGACTTGGTCAAACTTAATCAAACACAAACATATACGGGTGGAGCAGGAACCCAATCAGGAAATGTTTTGGATATTGCCAGAAGTATAACCAGAGATATTACAACCGCCGGAGACCTGGCTCTCTCCGGTGCTCTGGCAACCATTTCGGATACGGCAGCAACATCTGGTGCAGGAACAGGTACCCTCACCCACTCTGCCGATGTTCTACGAATTGCCCAAAACTATACCTCAAATACCGGCTCCGCCCTAAATGTTACTTCGGCAGGAGGAGCAACCGGCTTTGCCCTGCGGGTTAATGATGATGGAACATTTACAGATTCAACTCCCTTTGTCGTCACAAATGCAGGAGATGTTGGTATCGGAAACACGGGTTCAGCGACGGGGCGGAAGTTGGATGTGAATGGGAATGTTGAGATCAGCGGAACTACGCGCAACTTGTATTTCCGCGATGGCGATAGCACAATCTACTTTGACGAGAACTTTGACATTCGGATCTACGACTTCAGCACGGACGGAAGTCTGAACCTTGAAACATTGTCGTCTACGGGTGGAGACATTCTCCTTAATCCATTTACCACCCAGGTTGGGATAAACACCTTTGCTGCCGACAAAGCCCTTGAAATAAATTCTCCCGACGGTAACAACTTGCGACTAACCTACAATGACAGTAACGGCTCGGCGGCAAATTACACCGATTTTTCTTTGGGAGCTACCGGAGACTTGACGATTACCCCCTCCGGAGGCGATGTCTTCTTTTCGGATGGTACCAACACTCTAGCTTCTATCAAAGACCAAGGCGATTATGTATTTTGGAATCTTAAAGGAAAAACAGATACGGGCAACCCGGCAACTTGTAGTGAAGGCGACATTTACTACAACGCCTTTGACAATACGGTCTATATTTGTCACGAAAGCAACACCTGGGAACAGCTTGACGGAGGCGGCGCCTCCACCCTCCAGGCCGCATATGAGGGAGGTAACACCATCTCAGCTACATCAGCAGAAGGAAATCTGGCTTTCACTCTAACCTCCGCCGACTTTACTATTACCACCCCAACCGGAGGCACCAACTTCACTTCGTTTTTGAGAGCAGACGGGGCAGGAGCCGCCGACCCGGCCCAGTTGGTCCTAATTGATAACCTCGATGCCGACCGTGCCCAACCGATTGGCCTAAAAATCCAATCAGCCGCCGGCGGCATAACCACCGCCCTTGACGTTTCAGATGCCGAAATTGAAACCGCCCTTTACTCGGGCGCCAATTTCGTCAGATTCGACGCTCTTCGCCTTTTCGAAGGAACAACCGGGACTTTAACTTTGGAAGATACTTCTAATAATGACATGGTTCAGATTATCGACCAGGGAACAACCGGCCGATTGGCAGTGTCCGATGCTTTACAGGTGGGAAGCCTTACCTCCCCAACCGCCTATTCTAGATTTACTGATGCTAACGATGTAACTGGCCATGGTCTTTCAACAAGAGAGGATGTTCTGGTTGCAGGAAAACTCGAGGTTGATGGAACTTTATTCTTAGATTCTGGAACTACAATAGCAAATTCCGTTGGGACAACGACCGTGCTTTTTGCAGCCGACCCGACAACTACAGCAAACACCCTCACTGCTGCAAGCTATCTGGTTCAAAACAGCGCCAATGTGGGATTGGCTGCTTTAATCGTAAACCAGCAAAAAGGCGGTGACCTCTTTACAGCTTCGGCCTCGGGCACAACCAAATTCACAATTGCCAACAACGGCAATGTGACCATAGACGGCTCCGGAACTATGCTGACGGTAGGAGGGGGAACCGGAAAAATAGACGTCGGCACGGTTGACCCTGTCTATTCAATCGCCGGGAAGAAATTCGCCACCTATATGGCCGGCATGATTGGCGTTAAAGAAGAGACCACCGGCAAAGTGGCCACCTCCCAATACATTCCGGGTCTTGGCTATCGAAGCGTCATCGACTTTAAAACCGAGTCCGAAGGAAGCGACCTTTGGCTCTTTAGCAGAACAACCGACATTAAGAATAACATCGGCAAAATGGTGGTACTCCTTTCTCCTTCGGACAACACCAGAACCTGGTATGAGGTGGACGAGGCAAACTACACCCTTTCGATTTACTCAAGCCGACCAACCACAATTTCTTACCGCTTAACCGCTCCCCGATTTGACTATGCCCAGTGGTCGAATTACAACAATAATCCCGAATCAACCGGTTTCCAAGTAGAAGATTCTCCCCTAGTAGGAAGCGACGAAGCTCCCGCACCTGCCCCCTTGGCGCTAACCGACTTTGAAATTGTCAAAGAAGCCCCAGTAACTTTATACAAAGTGTATCAAACCATTTCGGAAGGTAGCAAAATAGTCGTTGAGGAGTTCGGCGCATTCGCCAATCTGGTGGCCGGAAACGTTAAAGCCGGAGCGATTGAAAGTCAAGAAATCGCCACCCAAACATTCAGTTCCTTCCAGGCTACGGTTGACAACATGTTAATTATGGGAGGTCTTGTTTCCCCCACCATCCAAACGGAAACAATTTCTCCACTTGCTGACAAGTCGGATGTAAAAGTAAAGATTGGCAACGAAGATATCAACTCCGGATTCGGTGAATTAACAGTGGAAAATACCCAAGGCGAGGAAGTTGCCTCGATTGACACCGAAGGCAATGCAACCTTTAGTGGCACATTGGAAGCGGAAGAAATAAAAACCAACGAAATTATAGCCGGAAAAATCTACGCCGATGAAATCGTTGCCAGAAACGGATTTTTCGGAGAAACCAATACCGCCACGGTCTCCGGGATAACCAGGGAGGAAATCGAGGAAATGCTAAGAAAGGTCGAGGAAGACCAGAATATTCTTACCCAAGCATCAACCTGGAATATAAATACCGCCACCGATTCGGCAAATCTTGACGAACTGGCTGTCTCAAACCTCTATGTTACGGAGCAGGCAGCGGTCAACTCCCTTTCGGTGTCTTCTTCCGTAACCGTCGGCTCTGACCTCATCATCCAATCAACAATCAACGACCAGGGGTTAACTATCAACTCTATAGATACTCTCTCCGCTCCCCTATCCATTCAGTCTCTGGCCCTGGCCCCGGTCGAAATCATGGCCGGCAAGGTAAGAATCGAGACCAACGGCGACGTCACTATCCTGGGCAACCTTTATGTCGCCGGCCGCATCGAATCCTCCGGCCTGACCCTCAAGGAAAAGGCAGCAGAAGACGGGAACACTGTTAATGAAAACGGAGGATTTGGAAGGCTTCTTAGTCTCCAAAACCTCGATGGCTCTGAAGTGGCCTATATCGACGCTTCGGGTTCCGCCTATTTTGATAAACTGGTGATTGCGGGTTCCGTGGCCACAACTTCAGCGTCCTTTATTGACGGACTCGTAACCGAAACCAACGCAACAGCGGGTGAAGCGACAATCCCTCCGGGAACAAGAGAGATAACCATTAAAAACCCCAAGATTACAGATAGGACGCTTGTTTATGTGACGCCAACCTCTTCCACCCTAAACAATGTCCTTTATGTAAAAAGAAAGGGAGAAGGTTACTTTGTCGCCGGGTTTAGCCAATCCATTAATATCTATACCACCTTTAACTGGTGGGTAATTGATGTCACTGCTATGGAAGTTGGAGGAAATTAAAGTTATGCGATTACAGTTTTTTAAACTTATCAGCCGAAAGTTGAGCGCCTTTAAGAATATTCTTAAGCGTTCCTTTCTTCAGAGTAACACGAGAGTGCATGGGGACAGAGGCATAGCGGCCTTTAGAACCGCGCAAAATGAAATGAGAACCGGTTTTGCGAACAACCACCATTCCCGATTTTCGAAGTTTCTTGAGAGTCTCTCGCGCGGTTATTACGGGCAGTTTGGCCATTTAAGCGAAGCGGGCTGCGCGAGGAAGTTTAACCGGAAGAGGGTCGCCGTGTTCCACCATGGCCTCGACCATCCCCTTAATTGCGTCCTCGATATTAGCTACCGCTTCAGCATAAGTTTCGCCTTGAGCGGCACAACCCGGAAGAAGCGGACAATAGGCATAATAGCCGTCCTCCTCGGCCGGTTTGATGATAGCAACGAATTTATAGTCGCGAGTCTTAACTACCTTTTTCATTCTAGAAGCATACTAACACCAACCTCCGGTTATTTCAATGGATAATACAAATGAAAATTACAAAAATAATTAACAAAATCAGTAGATTTAGAGAATTTTTAAGGAAAACCAGGAAAAAGAGGTTATATATTTTGCTGGGGTTGTCGTCTTCAATAATAGTTGTTGTAGTTTTGGTACTGTTTATTGGCGGAAAGAACGCTCTGGCCGCCTGGTTCGACGAGGCCTGGGCCTTTAGACGCCGCATCCCCGTCACCAACAATACCACCGCCGAAACCAACGTCTATATCACCATCGCCAACGTTGACACCTCCGACACCGCCAAATTCCAAGCCGACTGCGGCGATATCCGCTTTACCAAAGAAAACGGCCAGCTTCTTGACTACTATATCGTCTCCGGCTGCGGCACCGCCACCACCACCCTCCATGTTCAGTTTGATACATTAATAGCCGGTTTGCAGGATATCTATATGTATTACGGCAACCCCTCGGCCGCCAACGGTTTTGCAGGCAGTGATTTTAGCACCCAGGCCTCCAATTATTCGGTTGGCTCACTCGCAACAGAAGAAAAATCTCCCGGCCCCGTGGCCTACTGGAAGTTTGATGAAGGATACGGCGCCGTCGCCAATAACTCCACCGCCCAAACCGGTATCAACGGTACGATTACCGGAGCTACCTGGCAGACAGAGGATAAATGTATTAATGGCAAATGTCTGTATTTCACTAGCACGAATAATGTTTCTGTCCCTGATGCCCCCAATAACTCTCTTGATTTCGGCACAGATAGCTTCACAATTTCTGCCTGGGTCCGCACGGGAAACAGCGCAGAAAACAAGAACCTTATCCGCAAAGGAGCAGGTGCTGGACTAAGTGGATGGAGATTCGGTCTTTCCAACGGAGTTCCACATTTTCTCATTGGAGGCCCGTCTAATTTTACTGAAAATACATTAGGTTCAACTTCCATCGCTGATAATAATTGTCTATAACAGGGGCGGCAACGCGGTCGGCTATGTCGACGGCAAACAGGTTGGCACCAGAGACATCTCCGCAGTTACGGGAGTCGTAGATAATTCTTCTGCCATAACTATCGGTAACACATTCGCCACATTTACTGGTTTTCTCGATGATATTAGGATGTACAACTACGCCCGCTCCGCCGCGCAAATTAAGGCAGACTATGCCTCCCGAGGCTCCAGCAAGGGCGGCGCCGCTGTTCTTGGTGGAGATTCGGATAAATGGTTATCCGATGGTTTAGTCGGCTACTGGAAAATGGATGAGGCTAGCTGGACCAATGACTGTACCGCCACCTCCGTCACCGACTCCTCCGGCAACGGCAACAACGGCAAATCCTGCCCCGCCACAACCGGGCCCACGGGCGGCGCGGCTGGAAAATTCGGCAACGCCGGCTTCTTTGATGGGATGGATGACTATGTTAGCGCACCCTTAAATGGAACAACTTACACTGAATTTACTTACGGTTTTTGGTTCAATACCGCATCGGTTACCGGAACAACAGGAATCCTTCAATGGGCAAACGCGTTATCTTCAGGAAGTCCCATGATATATGTTCGTCGAAACACTTCAAATATCAGTATTTATAATTCTGGAGCGTATTCAAATTCGATTCCTATTTCTGCAAATACCTGGTATCGCTTTGATGCAACTTACAAAGATGGTGTAACGAATCTCTATCTTAACGGACAGTTGGGCACCACATTCACGCGAACACTCACTAGCACTTACCAAAATAATGGAACTACAATATATGCAGGAAATGGATTTGACGGCTATTTTAATGGTTCTATCGACGAAGTCCGCATCTACAACCGTGCTCTCTCCCCCAAAGAAGTCCGCGACCTCTACAACTGGGCCCCAGGCCCTACGGCATACTGGAACTTCGACGAAAAAACCGGGACAAATCTTTATGACCGTTCAGGAAACGGAAACAACTCCACAGCCTTTACTGGCTCTCCAGCTTGGGTATCTGGAAAGTATGGGGGCGCCCTTGATTTTAACGGCACCACCGGAAACGTAACCGTCCCCGTTATTAACTCCAAAAGCATAACTGTTGAAGGCTGGTTCTACCGAGATGTTTTAGATACCACAAATGCCGACGCGATATTTGGTGGTTGGTATTGGGTTAGCGACGGCCAATTACGCCAAGGGTACGATCTGCGTTTCTTTATAAACCAGTCGACACTAAACTGGATAGTCGAAACAACCAATGGTTCCACGGTCAGCGAAGTCGCTGTTACCTCCTCTGCTTTAAATACAGGAGTGTGGTACCACGCAGCCGGCACCTATGATAGTACCTCCGGCAAATCCTATCTTTATATTAACGGCGTCCTCTCCGGTTCAGCGACTGGAACTGCCGGAAACACTATCGTTCCCCAAACACAGTACACCGATATGCGTATCGGCTATAGCAGAGTAAACAACGGCTATTTTGATGGCAAAATCGATGATGTCCGCATCTACAACTACCCCCGTACCCAAAAGCAAATCGTCGAGGACATGAACGCCAGCCACTCCGCCCCCGGCTCCCCCGTCGGCTCGGCAGTAGGATATTGGAAGTTTGATGAAGGCTACGGAAGCACAACATATGATTCCAGCGTCAACCCTCTAAATGGAACCTTAAGCATAGGTGCTACGGGGTCGCAAACAACCGTTGCCCAAGCAAGAACTAATGGAAATGCCGGAAAATTTAACAAAGGAATCAGTTTCGACGGAACCGACGATCAACTCAATATGGGGTATAATTCTAAACTTAATCTACCAAACGACTTTACACTTTCGTTCTGGGTATACAACCGAAAAGCCTCCGGTACCACTGAGCCCAAATTACTCCTTTATCACGAAGTTTATCTTACAAGCGGCTTCAGGGTATGGATTAACAATAATAACTATTTCCAGTTCATGACTAATCAATCGGGAGGAAACATCTCAATAACATCCAGCGCTCCCCTCAATCAAGGTCAGTGGTACCACCTTGCGGTTACTTACTCTGGAACCACGGCAACACTATACATAAACGGAAAGGCAAACAATTCAGGCACAGGAACATACGTCGCCAGCGGAGCTAACTATTACTTAGCTGGTATGGGAGATTCCAGGTACTACTACGACGCAATTGTCGATGAAGTCAAAATCTATAACTCCGCCCTGACCGAAGACGAGGTCAAGCTGGATTATAATCACGGCGGGGCTCTGGTGATGGGAGCGACCTCAACCGACTCCTCCGGCAACCCGGATAACTCCTCCGCCCGCGAATACTGCATCCCCGGCGACACCACTTCCTGTTCAGCCCCTGTGGCGGAGTGGAAGATGGATGAGAAAACAGGCACAAATGCGTATGATACGAGTGGGAATGGGAATACGGCAGTTTTAGCTCCTGGATCAAACCAACCCACTTGGTCAACCGGCAAAATAGGTTCCTCATTAAGTTTCGATGGGGGAGATTATACGACAATTACTAATAATTCAACACTGCAACCAACTTCCGCAATCACAGTAGAGGCTTGGGTAAAAATGAATTCATTTACAGATTCTTGGTTGATCAGCAATCAGAAATCAACTTATGACGCAAACTTTGGCTACGAATTGCGCGAGGACACGCCAACAAACGGCTTTCTTTTTAGAGTTGGAAATGGAACTACTTCTTCTTCCAGAGCATCAGCAACTGGGCTGTCAACCGGAGTTTGGTACCATGTAGTAGGAGTATTCGATGGGTCGAACACGTTCATATATCTCAATGGGGTGGGAAGCACCGGAGGAGCCCTAACCGGTCCAATTGACTACACTGGTGTTGCCTCCTCGATGTACATTGGACAACGATCCGACAATGCTTTTCGCACTAATGGATATATTGATAACGTCAGAATTTTCAACTACGCCCGGACGCCGGCTCAAATTGCCTGGGATTACAATCGCGGCGGGCCAGTGGGGTGGTGGAAAATGGATGAGTGTCAGGGAACAACCGCCAACGACTCCTCAGGCAACGGCAACACCGGGACAATTACGGAGCCAGGGCTCGGATCAAACGTCGGCGTAGGCACCTGTACTGGCAGTTCTGGCACAATGTGGAAAGACGGGGCAACAGGGAAATTCAATTCTTCGCTGGAGTTTGACGGCACGGACGATAGGGTCAGCATTCCTACCAGCGTAAGCCTCCCCAAAATTACGGTTTCTGCTTGGATTAAAACCTCCACTTCAACCGAGCAATATATCACCGAAAGAAGTAATTCTTCATATTATTTTGCTACAGGTGGAGCCGCGGCTGGAAAAGTTTGTTTTTATCTAGCAGGAGCCTCTCCAAGTTGGCTATGCTCAAGCAATCGCGTGGATGACGGCAGTTGGCATCATGTTGTTGGAACTTATGATGGTACAAATAAAATTGTCTATGTCGATGGCAAAAACGTTGCCTCTATTGGCGGGAGTGGAGATATCTCATCAGGAGGATCAAACGCAATTAATATTGGTGTAAGAAATAATGCCGGCTCCTACGTTAATTACTTCAACGGCCAGATCGATGATGTAAAGATTTATAACTACGGCATGACGCCTACTCAAATCAAGACCCTTTATAACGATGGAGCCGTTCGCTTCGGCCCGGCAACGGGAAGTCCGTAGATTGACATCCATGAATAAGACTGACCAATTAACCAACATTATTTACGAATTTACGCTTGAATTCTGTCGACGCTATACCAACGGCTCTTACTTGACGAGAAAGATGAGAGAGGAGGCGCGCTTGGTCAAAGAAAACCTATCCCCGGCCTCTTTGGCTAGGCTTCTGGAAAGCTATAAAGAATTTATTCTTGCCAACGATATTGAAGTCTGGCCAGTTTATTCACTCAGACTGCGCAAGGTTAAAGGCATTGCCTACCGCCCATATAAATCATATGAGATGTATGAACCATTTTTGTCCTCAGCCGAAAGGGCCGCCAACGCTGCTGTCTGCCTTATCATTCAAACAAGCCGTCTGGTCGAAGAAAGCCCCAGAAGCGCACTTGACTATAAAGGGGTACTATTATTAAACGAAATTTAGGTACGACCAATCATTGATACAAGAGTTTATTTAACTACTTCATCAGGGGTTACCACTTTTACCTTAAAGTTTGCTTCGATCTCCTGTTTGTGCTGTAAAAGGTGTTTTCGATCAAAACTTACCAAATAGTCTGCTTTAGCAGAAACTGCTCCAGCCACAATCGGAGCATCTTTCGGATCAACCACTCTTGAAACTTTCAGTACTAGTGATTTGCTGGGGCTAACTACCTCTGGATTTAAAACTTCCAGGAAAAGTTGTAGAGTGGGAAGTGCTTTGGGAGCTTTATTTGTTAAGTTTCGCTCAGTCTCTTCTAATACCAAATCACTTACAACTATTTTAGACTTATTGCGAAATGAGCCCTTGATTAAATCTCTGGCAGATCCGGTAGGAGAAATGGCAGCAGCAATGAGGACACTGGAATCTATGAAAACTTTATTTCCCCTTGTCTGATCGGATACCATACTGCTTTTCTATTATACTAACACGCTCCTCCCGACCAGATTCGATCAATTCTTCTAGAGATATTCCTTTCTCTTTGAGTACTTCACCAATTCGATCAAGGGCTTTGGTGGCAACTATTTCTTGTGGGGAAATTAAGACCCCTTCCTCCGTTTCTATAACAGCCACTAGATCGCCTTTTTTTAGACCCAGTTTTTGGCGAACTTCAACAGGAAGGGTGACTTGACCCTTTTCTTGGACACGCACTAATTTTCGATCTGATACTGTAGTTTGTAGGAAAGTCATACTTTCTGAATTTTACCTTATTTTTGATTGGGATGTCAAGGGCCCCAAGCACTATTACTAAATTTTGTCGACGCTATACCAACGGCTCTGCTTTAACAAAAAAGATGAGAGAGGAGGCGCGCCGGGTCAAAGGTATCGCCTATCTGCCTTATCAATCAGATAAACGGCCTGCTTGAAAAACCCGTCAAAAGCGCTCTTGACGATAGAGGGGTCATCCAAACAAGCCAATAAGGCCGGCTTTTAAGAGAGAAGTTATCTTGCGCTGCGATTTTGGCAAAAACCGTGACAAATAATTCTAGAACTGTGTCAAATCGTGTAATGTAAGAGGCTTGACATAGATATACAATTTGGTATATATTTATACTAAATATGTCATCTATCTCTGCTATCAAGGCTATCCAAATCATCAATAGGGCCGGGGCAAAGGTTATCACGCCGGCCGAGATTTCAAAACTTCTCAATCTTGAAAACCAAAATACTATTTATAAGCTTATCCAGAGGCTCAACAAGTATGGCCTTCTTGACAGAATTTCTAAGGGCAAATATCTACCCGCCGGGCTCAACCTATCGGAATTCGAGATGGCCAATTTAATTTTAACTCCCTCCTATGTTTCTTTCGAATCTGCTCTGTCCTTTTACGGAATCTTACCTCAATTCCCCTACCAAATAACTTCGGCAACACCTCTAAAATCGACAACTATAAACTCTGTCAATAAAGAATTTAGTTATTCTCATCTATCGACTAAAATGTACTGGGGATATACAAAAACCAATAATTTTCTCATTGCCACTCCTGAAAAAGCCTTGATCGATATGATGTATCTGGCCAGTAAAAAATTAAGAAATATTGATTTTGATGAGATGGACTTTACCGATATCGACAAAGATATTCTAAAAAAAATAGCCAAAAAAATAAATTTTATGCCTTTTAAAAAGTATTATGATCGATACACAAACTTTATTTCAGATATCAAAAACTAAAAAGATTGACCAATTTACGGTCCTTAGGGAAATATTGCAAATCTCTTTCCTTAACTATTTCTATAAGAATCCTGAAAGCAGAAATGTATTCTTTAAGGGCGGAACTTGTCTAAAGCTTCTCTATAATTCCAATCGTTTCTCTGAAGACCTTGATTTCTCGACCAACCAAGACCGAAAAGTGCTTGGGGAAATTATCTCAAAGGCGCTGGACAGCCTCAAACCTGAGTTTCCGGAAATTTATTTTAAAGATGTTGCCTCAATAACCGGAGTAACGGAAAAAATCTATTTACCAACGGAAATTACCAGCCAGCCATTAACGATACGTCTTGATTTTTCCCAAAGGGAGGAAGTTTTTTTCCCTCGGCAAAATACTATTTCAACCGATTTGCCCGTGCTTTCCGTATCGGTCATAAACTATCTGGATGAAAAGGAAATCCTCTCCGAAAAGGTAAGGGCCATTATGACCAGAAAAAGAGGCAGAGATTTATACGACCTTTGGTTTTTATTGAACAAAAAAGTGGAGTTTGACAAAAAACTAATCCAGAAAAAGCTTGATTTATATAGGAAAAAATATAGTCTTGAGAGCCTAATTGAAAGAATAGATACTTGGAACGAAAAAGAATTGATACGGGATGTCTCAAAATTTTTACCCAAAAACGATAGGGCAATTCTTCAAAATCTCAAGAAATTTTTACTTAAAGAATTATCAATTTAGACTATATATCAAACTGCACACTAGTATATGTTACCCATACAGCATCTAATTGATGAATAGTGAGCATGAGCCAACAAGACCAATACAGTCTTGACTGGTAGTAAGTACTATTATTAAATGGAATTTAGGTTCGACCAACCATGGATAACCTGCCGTACGGAAGCAATTCCGGAATTTCGTTATTTGCTAAAATTAAAGAGCGCCTGTCGGGAATACCAACCTACTTACTCGCTTTTTTTGCTGTTCTTATCGCAACTTTAATTTTGGGAGCCTTCTATATTCTCCTCTCCCCCAATATCTCTCTGAAGGACTTATTAAACAAAGTCAAAAAACCCGAGGAAGAAAAGATAGAAAACATCTGGTCCGCCTATACCACTACCCCACCCCCAATAGCCGGCGGAAAACAACTTTATAGAATCTCGGGAGGAATGCCCGACCTTCCCCTGATAACCGAGGTAATAATCGACCCCCAAGATGCCAAGAAAGACCAGAATCAAACCGTAACAGTCAAAGCTAATGGGCCCACTGCCATAAAAGAGGTAATCGTCGTTTTAAGACTGGATGATGAAAATAACTTTGAATACAAACTCGCCCAATCATCGGGAACCCCGACCAATGGTGAATGGAAAGGTAACTGGAAATTCCCCCACACTTATAACAAAACCTACCGATTAAACATAAAAGCAAGAAACGAAAACAATCTGGGCAATATGGCCACGATCACAATACGATGAAAAGATTATTTAGAAAAATAGCCAAATCGATATTAATTACCTTATTTATATTACTTATATTTTCGGCAACTATGTTATCAAGTCCTTTACCAGTTTTTGCCGATTCGGTAACAGATTCTTACGCCGATACCTCCAAAATAAATACAGGCGCATCGTCCGGATATGGCGTAACAGGGGGGCAGTTGAAAATTAACTGGTACGACATTGCTTGGCCCAACCGGAGGCCGGTTACGGTTACCAATTCGGGTTCTGCATTGACCGATTACCAAACACTCATAACTCTGGATACCTCAAGCCTCATAGCATCTTGGTACAACTCGAGCTGGCAGTATAGAAAGAAAATTACAGTAACCTCGGCTAACGAGTTGCTTTCTAATTATCAAGTATTAATTTCCGTAGATACATCCTCCTTAATTGGTGCCGGAAAAATGAAAAACGATTGCAGCGATATCAGGTTCACCGACCAGAACCCCACTAACCTTATACCTTTTTGGGTCGAAAGTGGTTGCGGAACCGCAGCTACATATATCTGGGTCAGAGTACCACATCTTCCCGTAGGTGGACAAAGTGTCCCTATATATATGTATTACGGAAATTCCATCGCAACTTCGACAAGTAGCATTTCCAGTACTTTCATATCCAATACCATTTTCCACGGAACAGGGGCAGGAGCTAGCGTCGATAGCCATGCCGGAGGAGACACTTACAGACAAACTGGTTTTTCTTCAACCCCAAGTTATGTTACCACTATTGATGATGGTACCGGAGCAGACAGTTTCTTTAGAAGATACCGTTATCTTTTTGTTCCTGCCTCAACCGCTTCCTATGGTTTTGGAGTTAACTCAGATGATGGTAGTGAAGTCGCCCTATTTCCATTGGATGGTTACGGCGGCGGCTGGTACACGGCTCACCCCTTCGGCGCTCATGATGTTATAGCAACCTGGTACGGGGGACACGGTACAGGTACTTGCGGAACATCGGGGACTCCCGGCTCAAGAACTCTTACCGCTGGACAAGGTTATTGGTTAGATTACGTAATGGGTGAGACTTCGGGCGGCCAATACGCCCAGATGTGTATTAACGATGGTTCGGGTTATAAAACCGTAAATACCACAAACTTTTCAGGCAAACTCTATACCAGGATGTACACCGAAGGCGCTGAACCAACGAGCTCTGTCGGCATCGAAGAAACAGAGGCTGGGCTTGGAACTTCGAAGATGAAACCCGACTGCAGCGACATCAGGGCGACTGATGCAAACAATACTCTATTAAACTACTGGCTTGAAGAAGGCTGTAATACCACCTCTACAAAAATTTGGGTCAAGGTGCCTTCACTTCTTAACGGAAATACTACTATATATATCTACTACGGAAATTCTGCTGCTTCCTCGGTAAGCAGTATAACTAATACCTTTTTAAATAACTCCATCTTCCATGCAACAGGGGCTAATGCAAGCGGTACATATAATCCTGTTGACAACCATACTGAAGCTGATTTTGTGAAGGGAAATATGGTCCCATCAAGCACTAGTTATGTAACTCAAATAAATGATACTTCGGGCGCCGATTATTTCTTCAGAAGATACAGGTTTTTATTTGCACCGTCCTCAAGTAATTTCTATTGGTTTAGCGCAAATGACGATGACGACGGTGAAGCAACATTCTTCCCTCAAGATGGCTATGGAGGTGGGTTGAACACAACTCATCCCTACGGGGCACACAATATAATTGCCTTCGATTATGGAAGTGGAGGAGCTGGGGGTTGTGGAACTGGGGGAACCCGCTATAGATATTTGGTTAGCGGGAAAGGATATTGGACTGACTTTCTTTTCGACGAACAGAGCGGCAATCAGCAGGCACAGTTATGTATATATGACGGGGCCTGGAAAGTAGTCAGTACCGCAAATTTTGCAAACCAACTCTTTGCCAGAAGTTATCCAGCAAGCGGAAGCGAGCCTTCTCATTCTGTTGGGGCTGAAGAAACATCTGTCAGCACCGGACCTGCAACCGTCATCTCTACCAACCTTCTTACCGCTACTTCAGGGGTTGATAGCATCGATGAGTTTGTTTACAACCTCTCATCCAAACCTGAAGGATCAACCGCAACAGTTCAATTTAGCCAAAATGGAACTACTTGGGTTAATTCTTCCAATACCCCCGATGGTACAGACACTCTTACAACCGGTGTTAATAATACAATCAATATCCACGCTCTGGGTTGGTTGGGATCCAACTTTTATTACAAGATCTCCTTTACCGGCAACGCCACAATTTCGCCGGTTCTCGACGATGTAACGGTTAACTATACAGTCTCCGGATATACAAACACATCAAATAGCGTAAGTGACCCATATGACGACGCAACCAAGATAAACAGTTCTTCTTCGACAAATCAAATAGTTCAAGGCAGCCAACTTAAAACAGATATAATTACTGACGTTGGAGACGGAGCGGACGGGGCGGTAACCATTTCAGCCAACAAAAATATTAATACGGACACTATCGCCGGGGGAAGAACCATTGCGGATGGGGCAAATTATGGAGTCACCGCAATAGGAACAAATACTGTTACCCTTGGGAGTGCCCCCGTGGGTATGTGGTATATGAATGAATCTGCAAATGACACCTGTAGCGGCGGGCAAGATGCGTGTGATTCTTCAGCAAATGGAAATCATGGTACCGCAACCGGTACTTCCATTGTGGCCGGTAAATACGGAAATGCCAGAAGTTTTAATGGAACGAGTGATATTGTCGCTTTTGGGTCAACCGGCCGGCCAACAAATACATTCACTTTTGAAGCTTGGTTTACTACTAATGTGACTCACGAGATTGACGCAGAATCAACTTCTTCAACTACTGGAACCTCAGGACAGAGATATCTGTTCGATCCACAATTTCAAGCAGGAACAGACAGTGGAGCAGGGCTGTCAGTAGGCACTAATGGCATTAGTGTGTATGAACATGCTAATAGTTATCTGCCACCTCTCGCTGTTTATAATGCAACTCTTCCAGCCGGGTGGAACCATGTTGCGGTTGTTTACACCAACAAGCAGCCAACAATCTATCTTAACGGCACTCTTGTTCGTACAGGCCTGACCTCTCCTAGAACAAATGTTTACGCTCCCATTGCCATCGGAGGGATGGTTTACGGATTTCATAGCGGTAATATCGATGATGTCCGCATCTACAACTACGCCCGCTCCCAATCCCAAATTACGGACGATATGTATTCCTGGCAAGCGGGGCTTGCCGCAGGTGATGATGTCCTTCTCATGAACGTCCAGGGGGATACTACAAACAACGGAAACGCTGGAAACTATGAAATATTGACCGTACAAAGCATCTCAACAAATACACTGACATTTACCTCGAACATCCAAAAAATCTATGGAGCAACAACTTCCAATTCGGTCCTTACGGGCCAGAAAATAATGGTTCAGAGAGTCCCCAATTACACAAACGTAACTATTAATAATGGAGTTACGCTTACCGCCAACGATTGGGACGGAACAAAAGGCGGACTAGTCTCTTTTAAAGCCTCTGGTACAGTAACGGTAGCTGGGTCAATTAGCATGACAGGGAAAGGTTTCCGGGGTGCTACTGGACCAACTGGAGCCGCCGGTCCACAAGGAGAATCTTACCGCGGCGTAGGAACAACTGCAACGGCAAACAATTTGGGCGCCGGAGGGGGAGGAAACGGTGGCTCATGCGTCGGTACCAACTGTGCTTCCTCCGGAGGCGGGGGTGGTTATGGAGCAGCAGGAACAACCGGAACAACCGGTTCTGCAATCGGTCCTGGCGGAACAGGAGGAGCCACCTATGGTTCTACCGACTTAACTAAGTTGTATCTTGGTTCCGGGGGCGGTGCTGGAGGAGGAGCAGGAGGAGGAGCGGCAGGCAGCGGAGGTGATGGCGGAGGAATTGTTGCTATTATTGCCGATACGATATCTATATCTGGCTCTATAGTGAACAGCGGGAATGCCGGAACAAGCGGAGGCGATTGGGAAGGTGACGGTGGAGGAGGAGGTGGCGGAAGTACAGCTTTTTGGACCAATACATCAACACTGGGAACCAATTTGGTTACCGCTCTTGGGAATGCCGGAGGAACTCAGGGAGGTGCAGGTGCCATTGGGCGAATTGCTATTTTAACAAAAAGTGCAACTGGTGGCACTAACCCTTCCTATAATAATCTTCAGACTCCTACTACGCCTAGCCCTTTGTATTTTGCAAGTTCCACTGTAATTTCGACCAACCTTCTAACCGGTATTTCGAACATAAGCAGCATCAACAGTTTCGTCTATAACCTCGCTACCCTACCGGCAGGAACGACTGCCACTATCCAATTTAGTCAAGGCGGCAGCACAAATTGGTATAACTCATCGGGCGCTTACGGTGGAACGAACACCTTAACAACAGGCACAAATAATACGATTAGCCTAAGTGGCCTTGCCTGGTCCGGTGCCAATTTCTACTACAAAATCGCATATACTTCCGACGGAACGGCGACTCCAACCTTAAATGACATTACCGTCAACTATACAACTTCGACATCCTCCGTTGGCTCAACCTGGGCAGCCTGCACCCCCCTGCCCGGAGGAAACTTTACCATCACCACAAACTGCTACTTCCCAAATACCCAGCTTTCTTCCCCGGAAACGAACATTGATGGGGTTGATAACGGAGACTTAATTATTCAAGCCTATAAAACCCTCACCATACGCGGTGACCAGCAAATAGTCAGGAATAACGGCAAATCTGTCCAAATAGGAACCGTCTCTTCTATCGCCATAAATGATATTCCCGAAGGAGGAGTGGGAGGAAATGTCAGAGATTATTCCGGGAATAACAATGAAGGGACAGCTTTCGGTGCAACGGTTGTGGCCGGCCAATACAGTAAAGCCCGGAGTTTTAACGGCTCAAATGATTACATCAACGTCAATTACAGCTCCTCCTTAAATCCCACGAGCGCAATTACTCTTGCCGCGTGGGTGAAAACCACCCAGACCACCCGGGGCGATATTGTGGCGCGATTCAGTGCTAATCCTTTTCCCGGATATGCCATGAATATCGGACAATCTTCCCCCGGTGTCCTCGGATGCTGGGTCGGAGACAATACCGGAAGCTATGTCTTCGGTGGTTCTGCCAATGACGGCTCGTGGCATCATGTTGCCTGCACCTATGACGGCACAAATGTCACTCCCTATGTCGATGGTAATCCGGGAACTCCCGCCGCTCGAACAAACGGATTAAATAATACTACAACCGATCTCAACATTGGCCGTTTCAATTCCGGGGCAGCAACCGGAGGATACTTTAACGGTCAAATTGACGATGTCCGAATCTATAACTATGCCCGCTCGGCTACTCAAATTACCGAAGACAAAGATTATGCTCCCAACCCGACCGGTAATGCTCCTATTGCCTGGTGGAGATTTGAAGACGGCGGGCAAATAAAAGAAACCAATCTTTGGGTACAGGATAATGACGGAGACGGTTGGTCTCCAAATCCAGAAACGAGGCAAAAAGCTCAAGAGAACTCCCCGGGTACCGGCTGGGTGAGAAGGAATACCATCATCGGTTCGGAAATCGGAGACAGCAGGGACGGAAGTATCATCTTTACCACCAATACCAATCTTAATACATGGAATCATTCGGGTAGAACCTGCGCCGACGGTGGAGATGCGGTTAATTATTCCCTGTCGGGACTGGGCTCCACTACTCTTTCAAACGGCAGCAGCGTCTCTACGGCTACTCTATCCTCTACTGTCTCTACGGGCTGTATCTTGGCCGGAGATAATGTACTTCTAATTAACCTCCAGGGAACTACAACCGCCAGTGTCAACACCGGAAATTACGAAGCTTTGAAAGTATATTCCGTTTCGGGCAACACGATTACCTTCACTTCAACAAAGAAGAAGTATTACGGGAATGGAGCAACCGACGATACGAATCTGGGAACGGCAACCACAAACCAAAGAGTAATGCTCCAAAGAATTCCCCAATTCGGAGACGTAACCGTAAATACCGGCGTAAGCATCACTCCCACCGCCTGGAACGGTGTCAAAGGAGGAGTTCTGGCTTTTAAGGCTTCTGGAACAGTAACGGTCACCGGAACTATCCACGCTGATGCATTGGGATATAGAAGAGGAGGCAATAATGCGAATCAAAATGGGGAAAGTTATGACGGGTATAACGGCTACGGAGGAACTTCCAATACCTGCGGTGGGGCAAATTCCAACTCTACCGCTGTTGGAGCGGCCTGTGACCGTGGAGGAGGTGGAGGTGGAGGAAATACCGTTGATATGGATGGTGGCGGTGGGGGTGGTGGGTATGGGGGTGGTGGAGGAGGAGGTTCTGGAGCAGGATGGGGTGGCGGAGGTTGCGGAAACACCCAAGCCGGTGGAACGGGTGGAAGTACCGGAGTCCGGGGTGGAGGCGGTGCGGGAGGCGAAGGTGATGCCTGTGGTGCACCGGCCGGTGGAGCCGCGGGAAGTAACGGCGGAACCGCTGGAACCGGAGGTGGTTTAGGAGGAGCTGTCGCCGCAACCGATGCCAGTACGGCGCAAGGCGGTGGACTATCTTCATTTAATTATTTAGAGATTGCACGACATGCGAATGGCGGAGGCGGGGGCGGAGGCCTATATGGAGACATCGACCTTACTAAATTATTCTTCGGTTCGGGGGGTGGATCTTCTGCTCAAACCGACAGCACCCCGGACGGAGGGTACGGCGCCGGAATTATTTATATCTCCGCCAAAACCCTGACGGTTACCGGAGCCATCAGAGCCCAAGGAAGTAAGGGGCAAAATGCCCAAGAAGGGACCGGAGATTCGGGAAGCGCAGGCGGAGGCGGAGGAGCCGGTGGCTCAATTCTTATAAAAGGAACTACGGTCACATTGGGAAGTAATCTTGTCTCCGCTCCCGTAACGGCTGTCTCCAACGGATGGGGAAGCGCCGCAGGTCCTTTTGCCGGCGGTGGCGGAGCGGGCGGAGTCGGAAGAATTGCGGTTGGGTCAACCAATGTCCCCTCCGGAACGACAAGTCCAACCTACAGGTCAATAACCGGACCCTAAAACGCTGGGGTCGTTTTTTCTTCAATTATATTTCTTTAGCCCATAAATACGGATATAATCTGGATATCAATTTTGTGCTTTAGCATTGCCCCTTGACATCTTTTTTCCCTTGGTCTATGGTCGTAAGAAGTTGAAAATTTATGTATCTGGCTAAACTCGAAAAATACATCCTTTATCTAACCATCTTTTTAGCTCCCGTAGCTTTTATCGATCTCTTCTCCAATTTCTTTGATATTCCTAAGGTCCTGGTCCTGGCTCTCGGAGTTGCCCTAACTCTTCTTATTGTTGCCGTAAGAGCCCTTTTGGGCGGAAAGCTCACCGTTGGGCTTTCCAATTTTGACTTTCCCCTACTTCTTTTATTGGTCGCTTACCTGCTTTCTGCTTTTATTAGAACCCCCAATAAAATGGATGCCTTCTTTTTCCCGGGTGCCGCCACCATAATTGCGGCGG
>Ga0208957_1000747_pt1 | contig 21052 bp, 32 predicted proteins | sample RifOxyA1_FD_184029 | JGI IMG/M metagenome (GOLD analysis project Ga0208957, IMG submission 184029) | Groundwater microbial communities from Rifle, Colorado - Rifle Oxygen_injection A1 (SPAdes) | ecosystem: Environmental > Aquatic > Deep subsurface > Groundwater | place: Rifle, Colorado, United... | reverse complement strand
AGAGAATCCTGCGCATCATGCGGGATTATTACGAGTGGAAAAGCATCAACGAGATCGCTGAGGAGAGCGGCATCCATTGGAAGACTGTAAAGCATCATCTCTCGTCTTTAGGAAGGAAGAAACTGGTCACGAGCAGGAAGGAAAGGGTTGAGGGAGGGGTGACTCGACGGAAGTGGCGGGCTGTGCAGAAGCGGATGGAGGACGAGGATTTGTTCTAATTGTTAGCTGAATGAAACCCATAAATAGTCATTTAAAGTTTATTTTGACTAGGACTATCCCACTTTTTTCTTCATATTCCGGTTCTGAATCAAAATATTGGTGCAAATCATATACCACTTTTCTTATTTTTTGGATATTTTTATATCCTATGCCATGAATCGCAAGGAACTTTACCCCATAATTTTTATGCACACTTATTTTATGTAGGATTTCTCCAGATAACTCATCTTTATCTTTATCTTCCGAAACAAAAATAGCAAAGGGGCTTATCCGCACAATGGTTCTAAAATATCTTTTGAAATCTTCATTTGTAAAACTGCTTGTGGTAGACATTTCTTCATATACTTGGCGAATATACCCCTCAAAATAGCCCGCACTACACAGACTTGATATATTCCGACCCTCATCTCCAAATCTTTTGATAATATCCAACTTAAGATTTTTTATATTTCCTCCTTCTAAAAATACACTTCTTAAGTATAAGCAAGCCTCAAGTGCTTTCAAATGATCATCAGGTATCTTTCCTTTATAGAATTCTAAGATTTCCTGAGTTTTTGGATTCTTAGACTTCTCTTTTATGTCCTCAACTCTTTCTTTGGATATCTGTTCTAATAGATCAACTTCTTTTTCATCAAATGCTTCCTTCAGGGCAAGTTGTAATTGTTTTTTTACTTCTGAATCTAAAGCAAGAAAATTAATCTTGAGATTTTGCTCAGAATGAACGAAAGGTGTTTTTTGAGCTGGATTATTAACTATGATTATCTGCGTTTTTTTTGTAGTGAACCATCCCCTCATGTCTACCTTGAAGATATCTTTTAATTTATCTACAAAGCTCATTCTACCCTAAACGTTTAGAAAAATCAATAAGAGAGGGTAAGTCAGATTTGATAAATAATTCAGAACCTTGTGTTATTCCAGCAAATTCCTCAAGAGCAACATTTCCCCCTTCAGGAGATAATACCCTTTCTGATGGGGATTTGCTTACAATTATAAATCCTTCAGCATCAATCTCTTTTCCAAATGCAAATAAGATGTCTTTTGAAAGTGTCTTATCAAAGGTGATAGTCGTTTTCATTTTAAAGTAGTATCCCCTCTCGCCTTATAAAGCTTTCCACCTTTTTGAGAAGTTAAACTTTGTGAGATATCGACGGGCACCATGACTCTTCTCCTCTTTTCATGCCCTTTCTGGCACTCGGAGTTTTTAATCATTTCGGTTTTATTTGGCAAACCGAAAGAATTGAGTTAATCAAACCCAGCTTTTCCCCTTCGCTTACGTATATTTCACCCCGACCACCATCGCCAAAATATCACTCCGGTTGATACTCTCCGCATATCGGTTGTTATCGCCCTTCACAATGAGCCTATCGGGATAGATCGTCAGGATGCGGTGACAGGCCATGCTCTCCATCCCTTTCTTCTGGTAGCACAAGATCTGCCCCTCCTTTAGCTCCTGGCTGCGGTATTCCTTCACCATCAAGGTGTTTCCGGCGAAGATTGTTGGGGCCATGCTCAGGCCGTAATCGAACTTCAGGGTTGTATCGTAGCTGACATCGGCATAATGAGCTGGCTGGGCGTAATCGGTGACGAAGGCGCTGCCATTTGCATATGAAGGCTGTAACGGCTCACTCGACTCAACTGTATAGACTTCCCTCCCTAAAGCGAATCCAATGGCCAATAGCAACAGCATGATGATGGCAAAGACAGCGATGTCCCCGATTTTTCGCATAAAATAGTTAGGTAGCCATACCTAAATAAGTTTTTCTATTGTTTTACACAATCCTACCTAAAAGAGAGGTGTTTTTCCTATGGGAGCGAAGAATTTCACCACGATTGCCCTACCGGATGAGCTTGTCAAAGAGGTTGACCAGATGGTTGCCATGAAGAAGCTTGGCTACCGCTCAAGGCCAGAATTCATCAAAGAGGCTGTGAGAAGGCTGCTTTTGGAAGTCAAGGATCGCTAGAACATGGACATCCGAGAAATCGAGGACTTGAAGAGGCGGGTGGCCCTTTTGGAAGCAAGTAGCCATAAACATTGTCCAAATTGCGGTGGGTCGATCTCTACTGACCAAGAATATTGCTCAGATTTTTGCGAGTGTGAAGATTCTCAAGAAGGGTAAAGGCGACTGAAAAACTTTGAAAGAGTAATTTTCTCATAAATTGGGGGTTTATAGACGATACGGGGGTTTAGAGCCAAAGCCATGGCGCACCAGAACCCGTGGGTGGGAGATTGACTGCGGTTCTTGATATGTCGGAGTTTCAGAAGTGGGCGAATAAAGGCGGATTGTAAATTAGATATTCAAATCGTTTACCTAATTCTGGGTCGGACTCGTATATAGTTACCTCACGAAAATCTACACGAACAAAATTAGGAAGGCGAAGCGGAGCATCCAGATGCTAGAGCGGCATTCGCTTTCTCAAATAGCTCAGGACTCACAAGGGGCACATGAATCCCCTTCTTCTCCTGTCCCCGATGCCGAATCATACCAGCATAAGCCCCGTTCCTTATCAGAGAATAAAGCCTTGACGGAGGTATCCCCTTGAGGGAGCAGATCTTCCCAGGCCGAATGCCATCAGCGACAAGCCCAAATATCTCACGGACGATAGTAGCGCCTTTAGGCTCTATCTCAGGGAGCTTCTTGGCTTCGTTCCATTTATAGCCAAGAGGCATCTTCGGACTAACCATGATTCCCTTCTCAAACTTCCTGTCAAGGCTCATCTTGATTCTCTGGCTAGTTTTCTTGGACTCCTCTTCATTGACAATAGACATAACGCTAGTGGCAAAAGGATCAGTAGTGTCATCGGTAGGAGTAAGCGTGACTCCGAAAGAGGAGAAGTAAATCATCGCCAATTGCTGAAAGGCGGAATTCCGGCTGAAGCGATCCCACTTGAAGAAAATGATTTCGTCAAAAAGTCCAGCTTTGGCATCCATCATCATCTGCCGGAATTGGGGGCGCTTGTTGAGATCGAAGGCGACGCTAAAGAGATCGCCGCTGATTCCAAATTTAAGCGTGTTGTGCTTGATGCTTGCAGAGCGATCATTCTTGACATCCTCATCTCCCTGATAGACCTTGACCACTTCTCTGCCAGTCTCTTGGCAAATGCGCTTGAACTTGGCTATCTGAGCCTCAAAGCTAATGCCTTCCTTCTCCTGTTCTTCGGTGCTGACTCTAGGGTAGATGGCTGTGCGAATCATCATGCCCTCAAGAGAGTCTGCATCGTGTCAGGCAATTGATTGCCCCAAGAATCCCACCCTTCCCGCCTCTCTCTTGAGAAGAGTTCAATCTTTGGATCAAGTCCAAACTTTTCAATTAAGCTATATACCTCAAATGGCTTCCTGCTATGCTTGCCTACCCTGCTTTGAAGGAAGTTGGGACTCTGCGATCTGAACGCCTTGACATCGCCTCTAATGCCCAAGAGCAGGACTTCCACCTGCCCCCTGAACCAATATCCCATGCCTAGCGACATGATCTTCCTCCAATAGATGGCTGTCTTATATCGAAAGCCCCATGCCTCCAAAACCTCAAAGGCTTCGGGCAGGAGGGGAGTCGTAGCCCAGAGAAAGCAAGCGCAATCCTTTTCGCAGATAGCTGGAATGGGAAGGCTCTTAATCTCCTCCAGAGACAGGGTGGGGTATTTGGCTTGTGCCCCAGAACTGAATGAACCGCCCGTGTTCTTGTTCTTGTAACTCCAGGGTGGATCAGCGTAAATGAGCCGATATTTCTTTGTGGGGAGTGGGATGCCCCCCCCCGATTTAACACTTCTGTCATTTTGCGCACTCCAAAAATGTCGTTTTCTTACAGAAACGTCCCATACCCCCCTCAGAGCTATAAAAAATGCGCTTAGAAAGGTTTACAATAAATTCTGCCCACAGAATTAAATAGGTGTTTATCGTCGAGAGATTCACCATTCGTCCTTCACCCAGAACGCATATCGGGACATCCCCCGGCTGTGAACATAATCATACCCCCACCGCTCCCCCAAATTTCCGTAAACTAAGACCTTAAAAAGCTGTTTTGTGAAATTCGATCCGTCCGTTACCCACCCCTGAGCGCTGTATGTTCCTGCCCCGTAGTGCGCCAAGAGCCAGTATGCAAGCGTCCTTTCGTCACAGACGCTTTTTAATGGCACAGAAACCTTCCCTAATGGCTTATAGACCTCTTTTTTGAAATTAGAGCGGGCTTTGCGGCTCAATCTCAGGAAGCCGGAGTATGACATTCTATTCACTCGATACAAGATGAATGCGAACTTGTTTTCTCCTGTCATTTTCCCTTTTTCTGTTTTGGTGGCGGAATTAACAATTTTCCGGGGGTTCCCTGTTCATATATTCCGTGCTATATAACTTTTTGCATCTCTTTTCCTGATTAGCAAAATTTAACGTTTTACGGATTTACGGCTTTTTCTTCTGGCCTACTCTCAAGGGAGAGGAAATCTTGGAGGACGCCCTTAACAGTGACGTGGCTCACCTTGTATCCACGCCTCGTGGTTTCCTCCGCCACCTGCCTGGTGCTTGCCTTCTCCCCTTTGGCCTTGAGTTCCTGGAACACCTTGACAATCTCCTGATCCCGTTTGACCTTCTCCTCCTTCTTGCGCTGCGCATCTTCGTCTCGTAAAAGTGCGATTTCTTCCCTAGTCTTCTCTACCGAAGTCTTCTGCTTTACCTCACGCCTGATCTGCGATTTCCGGCGCTCGATCTCAGCCTTGAGAAGTTCCTGGTATTTTATGGATTGCCTTTTGGACTCCTCTTCTGCATCCTTGATGATTTCGCTGTAATTTCTGAGCTTGTCAGGGAAATATTTTCTATACTGAATAAGGAAGTCCTGGTCAGGGTGCTTATGCCCGTGCTTCGGGACTTTAGCTAGGATCGCCTTCTTCTCAAACCCCTTGACAACATATTCCCCTGCCTCAAGATGCTCTATTGTGACCTTCTCCTCAACCCCTATCTTGCCAACCTTGACGAACTTGAGCATATCATCCGCATCAATGTGGAATAGAATCTGCTTCTTGCATTCCGCCCGGACTTCCTCAGATATCTCACTCCATGCACGCCCCACCATAAAAAAGCTGACTCCCCGCCCCGTCTTTCGGACAGTTCCGGCGATGTCACCAAGTCTTGCGGCAAGAACAGAGGAATAGCCCTGCGCCTTGTATGGCGCTTTGCTCTGGATTTCCTCAATGACCAGATTGACCGGATGCTTCGCTTCTCCTATACATCTCGTGAACTCATTGACCAAATGAAAGAACACAAAGTCCCTCAGCTTCGGGTCTTGCATAAGCGCCTTGTAAATGAAGATGTGCCTTCCAGGTTGATTCAATATCTTCTTCATGTTCAGGTTGTGCTTGAAATTATGTGGCATCACAATCCCTTCCCGCTCCAAGATCGCCAGCGATCCAATCCCGTCCCTGAGATCGCTGGAATCCCCGATAGCAGAATCTCCGGTTTCGACATCCTTCCCAAGATAACCGAACCTCTTTTTTGAGATCAATCCTTTCCCATAGCTTTTGAGGAAGTCTAGGCTCTCATCGTTCTTGAGCATTTCTCCGCAGGCAAGCATAAGCCGCAATGCTTTGGTTTCTCTCGGCGTCTCAAGGAGATACATCAACTCCTCTCTTCTGAGAATTGACCTTGCGGAAAGCGTGAAGACTTCCATCTCAGGGAGCTTCTTACTTTTCTTCTGCCAGTCCTTGAATCCAGAGCCTAAAACGCACCAGAGCTTGACGTTCTTAGCTGGCTGTGGGTCTTCCAATTGCTCCGAAAGGCGCTTGAGGTGGGAAGGATCATCAGCCGGGAACATCGCAAAACCAGCCTCTATTGTGTCTGTCTGATCCACCATGAATAAAGATGCTGAGTTGGGAATATTCTCTTCATTCTCAGAAACCATCTTCTCAACAAGGACGGATTTCCCAGAGCCGGAACTGCCCACGATGAGGAGGGGTTTCGGGCGATAGATTCCATCCTTGTCCAAGAGGGAGTTATGAACATAATTCTGCGACTGCCTAAAGGTGACCATTTTTAAATCGCTTCTCTCTCCTCAGTCCTTACGAAAGCATCGGGAATCGCAGAGGATTCTTCCGGCATCTTAATCTCTTCCCTCAAGACATAAGAGAAATAATGGTGGGGGATCGTTGTTTTCTCCAAGTCAGTTCCTAATCGGAGAAAATGCCATAGCTCATCAAGGAGGAAAAGATTAAGAAAGCATCGTGAAAGCGATTTTTGATAATTGATAAAACGCAGGGAAGTGACATCCTCCCTGGAAAGAACCTTATTGTCAATGTCGGATTTATAGCTGACCATTATTGCAATATCAAGCTTTATCCTGTCGAGTTTTTTGAAAATATCATCCCCAAATTTCTTCTTGAAAAGTTCATCGAATTGCGCTCTGTCAGGACGGATGCTCAAAAGCAAGCTAATGGCATCGAGCCGCCCCTCGAACTGAGCGCCATAGGATGCCACTGCAATCCTGGCGCAGTCCATCTCGAACCTTTGCCTTTGTTCGCCTGTAACCGGGAAGATGTCTACTTTGGTCACTCTCTCGTCTCCTTTAGCGCCTTAATCTCCTTGTTTTGATTCTCAAACCGGAGATTGGGGCTAATGAGTAAATTTAAGTCTCGTCCATATCTCCCGATAAGGCGATAGAGCGTTGCCTCTAATATTTCCTGCGTTGTGTATCCAGTGATGGTTATTGTGGGCATTCTTCCTCCTCATTCATCGGTTACCATAAGATTGCCCCTTCAAAACACCTATGCTCCATTTCTGCCTGATGTCCGGATAGACCAGTATCTTCCTGGTTTCAGAAGGATCAATCTTGAACTTTTTATAGATGCTTGAAAGCAGATTCTCGTCCTTCGAGATAAGGGAATTCATCTCCTGAATAATTGGAAGAGTCAGGGAAGAGTATCTCGATTTGGCCTCAGACAAGAATTGCGCTTTGGGGATATCGCCCTGTGTCTTCGAGATGGCGGAGCGGAGAGAGTCCCAGATATAGGAATAAACGAGGTATTCCCGAAGGCTTTTTTCCCTCTTGGATAAAACACACAATTCAGCATTTGCGACGCTAATAGCCTCGAAGAAAGGCATCGGAGAAAAACGGTTATTCTTGAGTCCCAAGAAGAATTCCTGATGCTTCCTGAGCACAATATCTTTTATGAGTTCCATTACTTTTTTCTCCCAAACGCAATGATCGCATCATAATTTGCGAATTCCATCTCTCCAAAAGATTCTTCTTTCCGTATGAATAGGTTAAAGAGGTTCATTTGTTCTTCGCTTCTTCAATTTCCAAAAGGTGTTTGAGTTCATTGATTCTTATTTTTAAGTCTTTAGCGGAATCGGGAGCCAAATCAATTACTAGATTATGTGCTTCAATAAAAGCCGTAAACCTTGAATGCGTCCATTCAGAAGTTCTCATCTTTCATTCCCCCTTTAATTCCTTTATCTTCTTCTCGATTTCATCTTCATCGGAAGTGGAAGCTCCGAAAAAATTATCAAAGACCAAACTCGTAATGAAAAGGATAAACTTGCTGTTCCGCTCGAAGATTTTGCTGAGTCGAAGGAGGGCGATGCTTTTGAGAGGGTTGTTCTGAAATTCAATAACGAGATTCATAAAACTCGGCTCTCTGAGATAAAGATAAGAGCATTCACGAAGAATGCCGGAGACAGCGGGGTTTCTGAGGTTTCTCAGGAAGTTCACGGCGTGGAAATAAAGCAAGCAGTATTCATAGATATTCTTTTTATCCCTAAGATACAGGGGGTGAAGGCTAATTATAGAAGCCGTATCTACGGGAGATTTCTTCAATTCATCAATCAGGTTTTTCCCGACTGATTTGATTTCAAACGGATTTATATTTTCCATAGTTCCTTTTCTCTATCTCGTGGTCAAGATGCCGGATCACTTCGGAGGTGTCTGCGATGATGCCCTTCTTCTCAAGCTTCTCCTTATGCTTGATGATAATGCTAAGGGCGTTCTCATCGAGATTTGTGTTTGCCATTTTAAAATGTAAATGCTATGGATGTGGCTTCTATTTAAATGTATCTTAAAAATATATTTTAAATGTAAAAAAAATAGATAGATTTATATATTAAGAACCCAATAAAGCGTTTCTCAAGGGCCTGATACGTCCATCACAACGCTGTTGCCTAAGAGGGAATGGTGGGAGGATGAATCTCCTCACAAAGAAATCAAACCTCCCGCCATCTTCAATTTTCAGAAGTCGAATTAAATGTTTTCTCGGCGAGTGGGATAGCGCCTTGCAGGAGGGTTCCCTGAATCAGATTGCCATTCACGATATTGACGATAGTATAGCTCACGCCCTTTAATGGAACGAGCGCAAACTGAATCTGCGAAACCCTTTCCTCGGCGGTATAGCACTTCTCATCAGGCAATCCGCAATTATAATCTGAATAGAGCAAGACCAGAGAATAGCTCGACTGGAAAAAGAACATGAAAGCAATAACCAAGAGCACATTCGTAAAAACCGAAGTATTGTTCAGGAAATTAAAGAACTTCAAAAGAAAAGTGAACATGATGTAAATGAACCATCCAGCGCCGAGGATTTGCAAGATAAAATGTGTCTTCGCCAACACGCTCTTGAAGTCATGCCAGAACCCTTCCGTCTCATCCGCTTTGATGCTCTTTGACGGCAATCGCCAGTCATTTGTTTCGATGGTCTTGACTTCACGATAAAGCACCTCATCGGCGGAAAGAAGCAATCCGCCAGCCTTCGTAAAAAAAGGCATGGCATTCTTCTCTTGAATAGACTGAAAGACCGCTTGGCTCAGGAAAATTGCGAGGAAGATGATTGTGATGGTTCCTTTCCAGTTTAGGAAAAGTGCGCCGAGGATCGTGAGAATCGATTTCCAGAAGGTTTGGAATATGCCGCCGATGTTGCCGAGGACGCTCATTAAAGAACCTCCCAAGAAGAATGAATATTTAAATCAATCGAAAATGTCATGGAAATCATGCTCCCTCACGAATGTGAAGTAATCGCTCTCCATATAAAGCTCCTCAACCCTTTTTCGGTTATAGTAGAATCCTTTTTCATCTTTTTTCAGTATGCCGGAGAAAACAAGCTCCTTGATGATCTCAGCTAGTCTTCCACTGCTCTTCTCGAACATGGACATGATCTCATAGACGCTTTTCCAATATTTCATGGAAAGAATACCGTCCTTGCGGTTCTTGTTTAGGAAGATGAGAATCTGAATTCTTTTCGGGCAGTCCACGTCAAGAATATTGCTCATTAAGAGCCTTTTACTGAAAGGAGTATTTAATCTTTGCGATTAAAACTTTTTTCAGTCCTAAAGTTTATATAGTCAACAAGCCGCAACGGGAGAAGATGGAAAGAAAACATAGAACGGCATCGGGAGCGTCATTACCGAAGAAAGCCGATAGTTCTGCCACGACCCCTAACTATGTTAGGAGAGGTCATCAAGAGGTTGAGAATAATGAAAAACGCAAAATTTAACGTCAATACTGCACTTTTGGCGATTCTGGCGATTGTAGCGGTAGGAACCGCAGGATGGATGACCGATTGGGGCGGTTTCGCTCCATCTGCTACGGGAACTACCGGAGATTCGCCACCTCCATCAAAAGAAGGCGATCTTGGAACACTCAAGGTCAAGTCGGTTTTCCAGCCAACAGCGTCGAGCGATGTCCAGTTCCCAGGAACGGGCTTTGCTTGGGACGTGAGCACTCCGGGAGAATTGATTGAAACCGTTGATGGCAAGGCTCTGAGTGCGACTTCGGGAACGACATTTTCCCCGGCATATCGTGGACACAAGTATGCGGCAACAGCCTTCGGAACTGGCTATTACTGCAACACGGACTCCAAAGATATGGTGGCGGAGGGTGTAGAACTCAAGGCCACTTGCAAGAACGAGACGATTGTGGGAAGTGAACTCACGCTGACCCTCTTCGAGAAGGGAACTGCTGAGACAGTAAACACAGGAGCTTTCGCCTTGCCAGCCGATAGCACCAAGACCTTCAACAAGTTCGGGCTTGAACTGAACCAGTCCAACAGATATTTCAGAATTGCTGCCGCTTGCATTGGAAGCAATGTTTCCAATAGCCACGTTAGTAATTGGGGTATCGATGGATGGAGCAGTGTTGGAGTTCCGAGCAGCGTGAACGGCGCAACGGATGACTTCTGTGTAGAAGCACCCAATGGGGAAATTGCCCTTACGCCGAACAGCTACAAGGAATTCGACGCTTCAATGAGCTTCGAATCTGACGCAACAGGGACAGGCGGAGCAGGGAACGAAGCGATGACTTTGGTTTTCCTGCCGAAGTGCCAGTTCGTGTCGAAGGCTGATGGAACTATCAAGGAAGGATGGTTCAAGGACGACACAAGCAAGACGCTCTGTAGCGGACAAGAACACAACTATACCATCACTCTGACGTAAGAAGGAGGATGGTATCTGCGGACTAACTCAGTCCCCCCATTTTTATGGAAAGACAATACAAAATACAGGAAAAGAAAAGGCAGACACTCCACTGCGCAAAGTGCGGCAAGACAACAAACCAGTATCTTGTTCTTGAACGGCACGGATTCCATCACGGAGTAGTTTTTCTGAAATGCGGCAGGTGCAAATCGAAAGTTATTTATGGAAAGCTCATAAGGCTTCTGAACATGAGCATTAGGAGGCAAGCCGATGCAAAACTTCAATAGGTTTTATCAAAAACAGGAATTTCGGCATAGTCCATTAAACTTGTTTGAATGCGACTCGTGCGGAAGGAAAGAATGGATGGTGACGTCCACAGAATCGGTTATCCTGACATTCAAGGGACGGGGTAGTCGTAATCTAAAATTAAAAGCAAGGAAGATCATACAGGAACCGGAAACGGTTGATTTTCGTAGAAAGAGAAAACGCCGATGAAAAGAGCAATCCTTCTCCTCTTGATTCTTCTCACTCTAGTCGCTTGTAAGCCAAAGGTGCAGGAAGACACAGATCATTATATCACTCTGCGACTGAAACCTGAAATGAAGGTGAACATCAGCGTCGAGATAAACAACTCTCAAACAGAAATATCCATCCAAGAGTTGGAAGCATCCTGGAACGATATCAGGATGCAAAACAAGGCGGGAGATTACACAATCTATTTCTGGAATTCACGCCATTACGTTGATGAAATAAAATTTAAAGTAAACAATATCGGTGAAGATCAGATTATCCATAAAGAGATATCTCTCAGGAAAAAGAAGGCGGAATTGAATTTGCAGTTGATTGGGAGCATCACAGACAACCCGGAAATCTCTATCGGGGCCAAAAACGGCTCTCTGCAATATCCGTTCCTCTGCATTTACAGGTCAGTAGGATTCCTCAAGGCGCAGCCATTGGAAGATGCCGCTTTATGTCAAGAGACATGGCGCAATGAGACACCATCCGGCAACCTGACGGATGGCAAGCAGCTATGCAGCTATCTGCTGAAAGGGTGTGGATCGGTGAAGGGGAACAAGTGCATTGAGCCAGTTGAGCCGATACCTGCGGAAGTGAAGGCTGACAAGTGCTATTTTCTAGGTGAGACGATAACGGATTCGGAAAAGATCATACCACTAGAGACGAAGGTGATTTCCTATTACGATGAGGGCGATTATCTGCTTTTGACGCTCGGCGATAGAGACAGATACGCCCAGAACAGGATCATAAGCGGAGAATGGGGGTATGATTATTCGGCGTTGTGGAGCGCAGAAATAAGGTAGATTTAAATAGAGAAAAACCAAGAGAATATAAAAATGTCAAAAGACGACGCATTGAAAGATATTTATTATGCGATTGGACTATTTGTTTTTATCGTCATCGAAGTTCTAATTGTGCAATTGGCGCTATTCTCTGGTGGTGGAGCAGAGAAAGAGGAGAATCTTTTTGTTGTGCTAATTTCATTAGGGGCGGGGATATTCGGTTCGATAGCAATATTCCTCCTGAAATTGGCGCAATTCTTCTCAAAGAAGTTTAATGGTGAGAGAAAATATGGTTGGATGGGTTCTATCGTCCACGATCCTGAGATATCAGATTTGCCGATAGAGAAAAAGGGGTTGAGATGGCTAAAAAATCCCTTTATAACCGCATTGGTATTCCTCATCCCGACTTCAATTCTTGGAACAATACAGGTCTATCAAAACCAATTCTGGACTGCGATACCTGCGAGAGTTGCGCAACAGATAACCGAGACGGCAGAAGGGATACTCTCAACATTTCCGGCGGATCAGGAAATCTATATCCCACTAGCTCTCTGCGGCTTGATGATTTTTATTTTCAGGTGGATGAAAAAATACAGGAAAATAGACGAAAGCACAGAGAAGCTTTTGCAGTATCTCATAATCCCGATAGCCTTCGTCGCCTTCTGGGTTCCAGTCCATTATTTCAATCATGGGACATCCGATATAGCGTTGAGGTATGTCTTCCTTTTCGGAACCATCTCAGGGTTGCTCTTGGCGATTTTCAAGTCAATGATTCCGGTGTTAATCTTCAAGGTTACGAACAATCTCTATGCTTGGCTCAACGGATTTATCGGCTCGGATGAAAGGGTGCTGCTTATAACTTTCTTCTTCAATCTATTCCTTGTTATCATCCTTGCGCTAATATTCTCGATGAGGGCGAAAGGAGCGGAAACATGAAAAAAACAATTCTTCTTTTCGGAATTGGGGCATTGATCATCATGTTGGCGAGTTTCGCATCGGCTATATGCTATCAGACCACCAAAACATTCGGAGGTCTTACAACAGCCACAGAGATATGCTCAGAAATCGGGAATGACGGCAAGCCCTACATTGATTATCGCTGTTCTGGTGGGACATTGTATCTAGGAGGTGATGCTTCAAGATGCGATAGTGACGGATGCAATGGTGTGGCTTCGGGATCGGAAGAAAGGTATTATCCTGCCGTTGGAGAGAAAAGACATGAATCCGCTTGCTTCTCAAAGAAAAGCAGCAGCGATGCCTATGTTTGGGCAGCACAAGGAACAAAATGGAATCTTGGCTCTGATTATTTTCCACAGTCGGGATCAGTCTCAGGGTATGTTCTAGATTCATGCACGGGGAACCCTATTGTTCAAGCGTGGGTATATACTGAATTTGTTGATACTAGAAATTACGAGAACGGGGTTGTGACGAACCAACAGGGCTTTTACTCTTGGCAAGGCATTTCGTCGCAAGGAAATAAGGAATTTTACGTTCATGCGGGAGGATACGCTGATGTATTTGAGAATAATTTTATAGGCAGTCAAGCATTAAGGTTGGATTTCCGTTTGGAACCTCAGAGTGGATGTCCGGGCTCAGGAGGTTCAGGAGCAATAATCATTCCAACTCCAATTCTTATTCCGCCAGATTCAGGTTCGATATCAAACAATGCCAGTTCATCAACGCCAAGTGATGAAATCTCCGACGATTCCGATATCGTTGTAAAACCCATATCCGCATGGAAAAAAGTCTGGGAAAACGTAAAATCCTTTTTCAAGAGAATATTCGGCTTTAGAAAAACAACGGCGCTCGTAGAATCAATGCCCACAAATACATCGAATGGGGGGGCGAAGATGCGATGAGAAAGCAAAACATTATCGTCATAGCCATAATCGCTTTAGTCGCAATAGTAGCCATATTCTCAGTGCAAAAGACGGAAGCCCCAATCTGCGGAGATGGAATCTGCTCTCAGGAAGAGTTGGAGTCCTGCCAGTCAGATTGTATTCAATCCTGTGTGGCGACGGGGGGAGACATTGGGCAAACGGAGCAGAAATGCTCAATCGGATGGCAAGCGTCATATACGAAATTAGAGAAAGAAGGATTTATACAGAATAGTTGGCTCAGAGAAACAGAAGAGATTGACATCAGCAATCCAAAAATAAAAGAATTAGCAAAAGAATTGAGAAAGGATACGCCAAAGGAGACGGCGAAGGCGATTGCGAAGTGGACATACAACAATATTAGATACGCCTCAAGCGAAGGCTATTTCGATTGCTACAGTATCAAGGCGTCGGAAGTTATTGAGCGTGGAACGGGAATATGCTCAACGATGTCGAAAGTGAACATAGCGTTGTTAAGAGCGAATGGTATTCCAGCCTATTCTATTACGGGATGCTTTAAATTCAACGAGGCTTGCAAACTAAAGCAGACCTTCTTCGGAAGGCTGCCGAAATTCTCGCCGATTGAAGTAGAGCCGAGCGGTTATGCCCCAACAAAAGGATACCTCCACAATTGGGTGGTGATACCTCTATTTGACGGGCAAAAGATAGAAAGCGTCATTATAGAATCAACTTCCGGCGTTCTGTTCGAGGACTCCTGCATAAATTACAGGGAATATTACGTTGCTCCGCCGGACAGCCTTACTTGCGGATTGCCCTCTTTCGATTCAAATGTGAACGACTGCGAGGAATGGCAATGAAAAAACAAAACACAATAGTAGGGGTGATAGTATTCGCTTTATTGTTTTTTTCAGTATGGTATTTTGGAGTGCAAAAGACGGGCAACAACTATCCCCATGAACCGTATGTCTTAAATTCAGTAGGATACGAATGGAAGTGCTACGCAAGCGAAGGAAGCCTAGCGTCGGGATCATACCAACAGAAAGACGGGACTTCCGATGAACGTGGAAGGACGATGAATTATGCGGTAAGTCCAAGCTCGACGGGATTCTCAATGAACATTGGTGGCGGAGGCGGAAGATTGAGCAATTGGGGCATATCTTCCTATATGCAGTGCGTCCCGACGGATTTGAATCTTGATGAAGTCGAGAGGATTGTTATCGGATTGAGTGGATCTGCAAGTCTTGGGGGAAAAGCCGTGAGCAGTCCGCCCTCAGCGTATGTTACCATAGCCGGACTGAGATATGAAGTTTCCGGGGCATCGGATAGGTATTTACAGACAACAGTCAGGGTGGTGGACATAGAGATCAAGAAGACGGCGGCAGGGAATTGGATTGCAGTGGATTCCGCAGGAAAACAGACGTTCATAGACAACGTTTATCTTGAGATTGGCTTGAGCGGAGGAGAATATCGGGGCGGGATGAGCGGAGCTATCAACGTAAATAGCCTTACAGTGACGAAGAAATCAATGCCCGCAGAGCCAGCGAATCCAGAGGGACAAGATGTGATAAACTTGCCTCCAGAAACAGGAACCTCAACGTGGCTTGTGTTAGGGGGAATCCTCCTCGTAGTCTTAGGTGGGGGATATGCGCTTTACAGGGCATACCGGAAAAAATAGGGAGATGGAAAAATGTATTTTTTTATTTGGCTAGAACTGATGCTCACATTAATTGTCATCTATAGTATCACAGCGATAGCCTATTTTTTGACGGATAAAACATGAAAAAGAGAACAGATTATCTTGGAGTGCTCCTCATCCTTTTAAGCATCTTCTTTATCTTCGTCCTCTACTCCGTCTATGCGAAAGCGATTGTCCTCTACTGGTATGGCTTCAATGAAGAATTCAAGGAAAGCGATATTTCAGCAGAAAAGAAGGTAGCAGAGGAATTAAATCAGTATTTTCTAAATAGTGAAGGAAAGGAATACGCAGGATGTCTATCTGTGAAACGGGTGACAACCTTTTACAATAGGGAGAATAATATCAACGATACATTCATTGTGGAAGCGGCAACCGGAATAGAATATTATGGATATGATTACTCGAAGATCGGCGGAACCTGCGGTGGAGGCAGCATCCATTCGCATCCGAAAGGAACCTGCGGATTCTCAAGGGGAGATATCGTGTCTTTCAAGGAGCGGATACGGGATCATGGAGACATCGTGATGGTCATCCAATGCGGGGAAGATAAGTTTATATCAATAGACCGGAATGATTTTGAGGCGAAGCTGATGAGGATTGCATGATGAGCAAATTAGTTATTCTATTCTTCATTTTTATATTGGCGACTATAAGCACATATGCCGATATGTCCAGAACTCGATCCGACTATCTGAACAGTTCGACTTACTATATGTATGACGACGGCAACACAACCCTGGACGGAACAGTCGCCGCCTACAATGATACGCCGAGTCAGCACGGATGGAATAGGACTCTTGGAAGCGGTTTGGAGCCACGCTACCAGAATGATACGGCTCTGAACGTCTCCTATCAATACGGAAAAGCCATTGTATTTAATAAAACAAGAGAAGGAGATGTCACTTATGTTCTATATGATTCTCCGGATAATGCGACATTTTACGGGGCGATAAAACTAAAGTTCAAGATTTTCACGAATTGGTCGGGGGATAACCAAAAAGCAGTATTTGGGATGACTATATATAATTCCAGTGATGTTACTATACACCAAATTCAATATTATGGTGCTTCGGACTTCAGTGTCCCCGGGCAATATAGAACACCAGGAAAACAGATGCAATTAACTAATCTCTCTTTTGACAATCTCAACCAAGTAAACTTAAATGAATGGAATAATATCACTTTCAATTTTTCTGATGTGAAAAGTTCAGTTTATAGTTTCAATGGAGTGGCAATAGAGAATATATCATCTGGTGGTTTCGGGAAATTTCGGGTTTACTTCCATCAAATTCCAGATGACATATTCGCAGTAGTAGCATTGGAAGACATCGTTATTGAAACGGGGATACCACTTGGCGATATCTCAGCGCCGGGATTCCTAAACCTGACGAACACTTCAACTTTCTCCACAAGCGCCAAGATTTTCTGGGAGACAAACGAATCAACGAACACTTCATTTATCCTATTCAATAATTCAGCAAGGACAATAGCCGTCTTGAATTACTCAAACTCAACGTTTAGCACGACGAAAGAGTCTTACTTTGAAGGCTTGAAGCAGAACACAACCTATTTCCTAAACATCACAATTTTTGATTCATCTGGGAACATAGCAAAAAACGAAACATTCAATTTCACGACGCCAGCAAACACGGATGTCACGGCGCCAGGGATAAGCGGCTACGCATTGTTAGCCACAACTTGGTATTCTGATGAGTATGTAACCTTCTACTTGAACTGCACAGACAATTCAAGCATAGAATACACAAAATTCACGCTAGATACAGATGGCTTGAACAGAACGATGACGGCAATTGTCGCAAATTCAGAATACGTTTACAACTCCTCGACTTTCGGAGTAGGAGAATATAATATCACCGACGTTTACTGTAAAGATATAGGGGGCAACATCAATCATACGATTACGAACCTACCTTTCTCAGTCTCAACTAGGCCAACAGGGACAAGCGGGGGCGGAGGTGGCGGCGGATCAGCGCCGGAAAGAGTCTGCAATGTCTCAGGCAAGGTATGGGATGTGCGAACAACCTTCGGGCAGTTGGGCTATACATTCGGCATCCCCTATCAGAACGCAAAAGCGGTAGAAAAGGATATCATGCTGACGAATTACGGAACTTCTGAAATAAATATCAAGTTATCCTGCGAAAAGACCGACGAGAATGAAATAAATATCTGCGATAGCATCCAGCTTTCAAACTCATCTTTGCAGGTGCATCAGAATGAGCAAGAGCCGGAGATCGTGAAGATGTATGTCTCCTACCCAGAGGATGCGACGACTGACGATCAATTCTCATTCAACATCATTGCGGACGATAAAGAATCTTGCATTTTTAAATTAAACAACCGGGCATATGTCACGAGATTCTCTTTCTCGAAATATAAGGTTTTCAACGCAAGCGCATTGAAAAGTGATTGGGATGATATCACCTATCCGGTTGTTGTTCCTGCGATGATCGTATGGCTTTTGTTCCTGGGAATCGGAGTGCAGGTGTCAAGGAGGAAAAGCTCTCCCTTGCTGGGGATATTCTTCATAGGCATCATCCTGGGCGGCGCAGCCTTCGCAATCAGCATTGTACTTTAACCTACAAAATGGACGTAAACTAAAAACAAGGAGCGAAGAACATGGAAAGATTAAATAACCAAGAAGTCAACGTCTCATCTATGGAAGTAAAACAAGTAGTGATGGCAAGCGGTAACGTTTACGACTTGCTCTGGGACGAGACACGGATAACGAAAGGCGAGTATCATCTTCTGGACTTAAAGAAAGGCTGGGTGAAGATTAATCGTGCCTATATCAGCGAAGAATACTCACTAGGTAAATTGAAAAAACATACCCCCCTCCAGCCACAAATCAAGGCATTAATCGAGAAATACTATGGGGAAGAAGCATACGTAGAATAAAACCACTACTTTTTCAGCTTCCTTCACCCTTCTTGAGAATCTTCATTTGCGCAAACATCTGAGCAATATTCTTTGTCAGTAGCGATAGCCTCGCCACAATTTGGACAATGTTTATGGCTACTTGCTTCCAAAAGTGCAACCCGCCTCTTCAAGCCCTCGATTTCCATGTTCTAGCGATCCTTGACTTCCAGAAGCAGCCTTCTCACAGCCTCTTTGATGAATTCCGGTCTTGAGCGGTAGCCAAGCTTCTTCATGGCAACCATCTGGTCAACCTCTTTGATAAGCTCATCCGGCAGGGCAATCGTGGTGAAGTTCTTCGCTCCCATAGGAAAAACACCTCTCTTTTAGGTAGGATTGTGTAAAACAATAGAAAAACTTATTTAGGTATGGCTACCTAACTCTTTTATGCGAAAAATCGGGGACATCGCTGTCTTTGCCATCATCATGCTGTTGCTATTGGCCATTGGATTCGCTTTAGGGAGGGAAGTCTATACAGTTGAGTCGAGTGAGCCGTTACAGTCTTCATATGCAAATGGCAGCGCCTTCGTCACCGATTACGCCCAGCCAGCGCATTACGCCGATGCGGCTAATTTCTACCCTCAAGCTTTCACCAACACCTTCTTTTCGGTTTATGGAAGGAGGAGCGAACAGCCACGGCATATAGTGAATAATGTCGCTAGAACTGGTAAGCACAACGTCAGGATTGAGACTGTGTTCTCCAAGATTAAGGACAGGACAACTGACTTCCGAGGGTTGAAAGCGTTATGGAGCGCCCCCATACTTATGGCTGGAATCGTACTCCAACACAATTTCATAGAAGCGCACACAACCACCGGAAGGATTCCGGCGGAACTTGCAGGAATAAAGATAGAAACGGGCGCTAATCGCTGGCTCGGAATGATACAAAAAAGCAGTTTATTACCTTATTGAAAACAAATAACCAGGTATTGGTAAAGGAATGGGTGGTAAATAAAGGGTGGTAAGAAGCGGGTGGTAGGAGCTTTGGCTATTTACCCGCTACAAACCCTTTTTTGAAGTCGTAAGAGAGCATATTCTCGGCGAGAATCGCCGAATTGAAGCACACAATCCGTGCTAGAATCTCATTCTCCTGCGTCTCTAGTTTCTTGCACCTGCAAAAGTCGCCGAATTTCCGTTTCAGGGCAGAAAACGTGGATTCGACATTCGAGCGCCGATGATAGTGCGATGCGAAAATAGGTTGATACCTCTTCCAGAGCGTGAGCATCGCCATCCAAGGCGTATCTCGCCCTTTTGACGGAACAAAGGTATTCTTCTTGCCCGGAATGAATGGAATAGCGCCCATGTTCGCAATCGCCTTCACGTTCTCTTTGGAGAGATATCCAGCGTCTGCGCTTACCTCCCTGAGATTGAATCGTTTGGAAGTGTCCGCAAGAAGCTCCTTGAAGAACGGCGACTCGTGTGCCGTTCCAATCGTAATCTTGGCTGAGACAATGGCGTTGGTCTTCACGCCGGAAATCACGTTTAGCTTGACATACTCCCGGCGCTTCTTCGCTTCCTTCTTTGTGTGCCTTACGGTCTGCCAGCGCACGTTTCCATACTTCTGCGAGATTCCGGTGGCATCTGCGGCGAAGAACATTTCAATCTCACTTAACGGCTCGGCAATGACCTTGTAGAGTTCGTGCAGATACTTCGCCACCAATGGGCTTTGAAGGTATTTCAGAATCGTGCTTCGCTTCGGAACCTTATCTAAAACGCCCATCGCCCGTGCTATCATCAGGTCGGACTCTGTGCGCCACGAGGACTGGTTGTGATAGGCTTTGATGCAGACAGCTTTCAGGATGTCAGCGAGGTATTCCGGCGGTCTGCCGTTGCCTTTGTAGGCGTATTCGATGCCTAAGAAGTCCACAGCGTCTTTCAAGATACGAAAGAACATCAGCTTTTCGGTTGAGCAAGCTTGCTCGTAGCGGGGCCAGTCCTGAGGATACGTTCTCTTGCCGAAGTCCAGGATGGTTGTCTGGGTTTCCGGCCTGAGATAAAGCGACCTGGCGAAATCGAGCAGCTCGTGATATTCCTGGGCTTCGGTCATTTTCCTATCTCCAAAACGAACTCAACGAACGTCTTGCAGAGGTAACGCATCCTAGCTACATCATGTGGGGTGAACTCTACGTGCTTCCTGGCGAAGATGCGCTTCACGTCCAACGGGAGGTCTTCTGTTTTCATTTATTTTTCCTATATTTTAGGACTAAAATGGTATACTTCTATTTAAATCTTATGAAAAGTGTAAAGTATAAGGACTAAAAAATAGATATATTTAAATAAAATAAGTGCTTAAATATGAGCAATGGAAGATGACTATATAAAGCCGAAGGAATTCCGGCTTCCGGTTATTGAGTCGAAGAGCCAATTAAAGGGGAAGAAGGCAGTCTACAAGCAGTACTCGGTCAAGCTCCCGAAGGGGCTGGTCAATCTCCTAGATTTTGGGAAGAACGATGAGCTTGTATTCAGGTTCTCTCCAATCAGGGGCGAAGAAAAATACCCGAAATTCGAGGTTGAGGTGATGAGGAATGGAAGGCAAAAGAAGGGCTAAACTCAATGTCTATGAGGAGAGAATCCTGCGCATCATGCGGGATTATTACGAGTGGAAAAGCATCAACGAGATCGCTGAGGAGAGCGGCATCCATTGGAAGACTGTAAAGCATCATCTCTCGTCTTTAGGAAGGAAGAAACTGGATGC
>Ga0208957_1000742_pt1 | contig 21296 bp, 17 predicted proteins | sample RifOxyA1_FD_184029 | JGI IMG/M metagenome (GOLD analysis project Ga0208957, IMG submission 184029) | Groundwater microbial communities from Rifle, Colorado - Rifle Oxygen_injection A1 (SPAdes) | ecosystem: Environmental > Aquatic > Deep subsurface > Groundwater | place: Rifle, Colorado, United... | reverse complement strand
AATCTGTGTTAAAATTTAGCAATGGTGAAAAAGTTTATAACAGCATTCAAGAAAACCATGGGCTTATCGCCCATGGATGAATTGAACGCTGATATGTCATCCTCGTTTAGACGGGGAAACCACGGGCATAAGCCCGTGGAGGATGTCATAAAAGAGTGGAAATGGGTGATTTTAGGTGGAATCGGAATCGTCTTTTTTGCTTTGGCAATTAGGTTATATAATTTGACTCTTCTTCCCGTCTTTGCCGATGAGGCAATTTATATTCGCTGGTCGCAGGTAATGAATGCCGAACCTACCTTAAGATTTTTACCTCTTTCTGACGGCAAACAGCCATTATTTATGTGGTTTTTAATGTTTTACATCAAATATATGAATAATCCTTTGTTTGCCGGACGTATTCTTTCGGTTTTTTCAGGTCTTGGCACAATGATTGGCATTTTTGCTGTTTCACATATTCTTTTTAGGAATAAATTGGTTTCTTTACTCTCTGCTTTTATCTGGGCAATTTGTCCCCTAAGCTTTTTCTTCGATCGGATGGCTTTGGTTGATTCTCTGCTTGCCATGTTTGGTGTCTGGACTTTGTTTTTTGGAACTTTGACCGCAAAAACGAAAAGATTGGATATGGCATTAATCACGGGGTTTTCTTTAGGTTGCGGAATGCTTACAAAATCTCCGGCGATTTTTTTCTTACTTCTTCTTCCTGTAACCTGGATTTTTATTAAAAATTCTAAAGATTTAATTAAAATGGTTCCGCTTTTTGTTGTTGTGACGGTTGTTGGCTATGGAATGTATAATATTTTGCGTCTTGGCCCAAATTTCAATATGATTGCCAGTCGCAATCAAGATTATGTTTTGCCGATAACCAGAATATTAACTTACCCCACCGATCCATTAATTCCTCATTTAAAAGACGTTTTTATTAAGTGGTTTCCTAAAATGGGTCCATGGCCGATTTTTGCATTGATTTTAATTGGTTTACTCGCTTCATGGAAAAAATATTGGAGGGAAAAGACAATTATTATCATCTCTTGGTTTGGACCACTTTTAGTTTTGGCGGAGTTCGGAAGAGCATTTACCGTTCGATACATTCTTTTTCTTTTTCCGGCTCTCTTTATTCTTATGGCTTCTGGAATCTTAGTCAAAAACAAAATTATTAAAGGCATATTTTATCTTTTCCTGGTTATATTTACTGGAATGTCTTTAATTTTTGATTATCATTTGTTGACAAATCCTGCCAAAGCGGATTTACCCCGCAGCGAAAGAAGCGGATATTTGGAAGAGTGGACGGCGGGAGACGGAATTAAAGAAATTGCCGACTATCTCAAATCTCAAACCTCAAATCTCAAATCTGAGGAAAAGTTGGTGGTTGGAACCGAAGGATATTTCGGAACGCTTCCTGATGGACTTCAAATGTATCTTAACAATAATCAAAAAATTATTGTTATTGGGGTTGGACTTGATTTGAGTAAGGTTCCGGAAAGTTTACAGGAATCGAAAAAAGCGGGTAATGAAACATATTTAGTAATTAATGAATCAAGATTTAAAGGAGATCCCGATAAATTAGGCCTTAAACTTATCGCTAGCTACCCAAAGGTAGCCAGAAGGGACAAGACTTCAAAGGAATACATTACCAAAGGTCCCCAAGAAGTTTTGTTATTCTTTGAGCTTAAATAATGCTACAATTTAAGCGTGGAAGGTGAAATTGAGCTTGATGTTGTTAAAAAAAGAGCCGTCAAGGGGGTTGCTGTTTTAACCGGAAGAACTCTTATTCTTAATCTTATCTCTTTTGTTTCTCAGGGTCTTCTTTGGGCCTTTCTTAATCCCAGCCAATTCGGAGTGTTTTTGATAGTTTCGGCAACCGTGAACTTCCTTTCCTATTTTGCCGATATTGGTCTGGGGGCGGCACTTATTCAAAAGAAGGAGACTCCTCAAGAAGAAGATTATAGGACCGTATTCACTGTGCAAGAAATATTGGTTTCGATCATCTTTGTTATTATTCTTCTTTTAGGTCCAGTTCTTACTAGGACCCATTCTTTAACCCATGAGGGTCTTATTCTTCTATATGCCTTAGGAGGATCTTTTTTCTTAGCCTCTTTAAAAAACATTCCTTCGATCCAGCTTGAAAGAAAGCTTGAGTTTGGCAAGTTTATTATTCCTCAGGTTTTAGAAAACATGGTTTATAGCGTAGTTGTGGTATTTTTTGCATGGCGTGGGTTTGGAATAACCAGTTTTACCTATGCGGTGTTAATTAGAGGAGTGGTTGGTTTAGTTGCAATATACATCCTTAATCCCTGGAAACCGGGATTGGGATTCAATTTAAAATCTTTCAAAAACCTAATCAAATTTGGAATTCCGTATCAGCTTAATAATTTTTTGGCAACCGTAAAAGATGATGGAATGATAATTGTTTTAGGAGGAATATTAGGAACGGCAGGGGTCGGAATTTTGGGGACTGCCAAAAAACTTGCAGAATACCCATTAAGATTTTTTATGGACAATGTAACTAAAGTAACATTCCCGGCCTTTTCCCGTATGCAGGATGATAAAGCCGAATTGGAAAAAAGCCTGACAAGGTCAATCTTTTTTATTTGTGCCTTGGTTTTTCCCAGTTTAGTCGGTCTTGCAATTATTTTTCCAATCTTAATAACCGTAATTCCGAAATACGCAAAATGGTCCCCGGCCTATATCCCTTTAATTTTTCTTTCCGTAAATTCTCTTTGGGCCGCGGGATCTACTCAACTTACCAACTTTCTTAACTCGGTAGGGAAAATTAAGACAACATTTAAATTAATGATTATGTGGACAGTTCTAACCTGGGCTTTGGTTCCCATTCTTTCCATCAAGTACGGAGTTAATGGTGCGGCCTTTTCCTATCTTTTAATTGGGTCTTCTTCTGCAGTTGTATTTTATATAGTTAAAAAGTATTTGAATTGGTCTATATATCATTCGGTTATTGTTCCTTTTCTTTCCTCAATGGTTATGGGTATGGTTCTTATTATTCTTAGAGGAGTTTTAACTATTGATGTAAAAACTCTAATAATTATGATTTTTGCAGGTGGAATAACTTATATGGGGACTCTTTATCTGATTCTGGGAAGTGGTTTAATAAACGATGTTAAAAAAATCTATTTTAGTATTCTTAAAAAATAACTTAAGTTTGATATCCATACTTTTATGGGGAACCATCTTTTGGTCTATTACGATGGTTAAAAGCGGGATAATTTACCCCTTTGGTATGGGGTTTTGGGGAGCAAACGGACACGATGGGATTTGGCACCTGGCCTTAATAAATAATATATTAAAGGGATTTCCAATTGAGATTCCGGTGTTTTCAGGAAATTTACTTCAGAATTATCATATTGGTTTTGATTTATTGGTGTCGCTAATTAACCAAGTAACTAAGTTGCCAATAACTATTTTGTATTTTCAGATTCTACCTCCTGTTTTTGCTTTTCTCATCGGCTTATTAACTTATCTATTTACGCTAAACTGGACAAAGTCTAAGCAAAGTGCCCTATTATCCTCCTTCTTTATTTACTTTGGCGGTGGATTGGGGTGGTTTGTTACATTTTTAAGAAACGGTAAATTTGATGGTGAGAGTATGTTTTGGTCTCAGCAAGCAATTTCGACCTTAATTAATCCTCCGTTTGCCCTGTCTTTGATTTTTATTCTTTTGGGACTTATCTGTTTACACAAGAAAAAATTATTTTTGGCAATATTATTTTTTGGTGTTTTAGTTGAAATTAAAATTTACGCAGCAGTTTTAGTGCTCATCGGATTACTTTTGTCCAAAAATTTCAAAGTTTTTTTAGGTACTCTTTTTCTTAGTTTTATTTTATTTGTGCCGCTTTTGGGAACTTCATCTAAACTGTTGGTTTGGCAGCCGTTTTGGTTTTTGGAAACAATGATGGGTTTATCTGATAGATTCGGTTGGATGAAATTCTATTCTGCAATGACCACATACAGGATGGGAGGAATTTGGGTTAAGGCAACTCTGGCTTATGGAGTAGCTTTTTTACTTTTTCTTGTTGGAAATATGGGAACAAGAATTATTTTTATTAAAGACGCTTTTAAGAAACTCGATTCAATAAAAATATTAATCTTAAGCATAATTTCAGCAGGAATTATCATTCCAATGTTTTTTTTGCAAAAAGGAACTCCTTGGAACACAATTCAATTTTTCTATTATTCATTATTCTTTTCGGCAATTTTAGCCGGAATTACAGCATCTCGCTTCACTAAACTTTTATTGATAGCCGTAGTTTTGCTAACTATTCCAACTACTATTGGGGCAATGAAGCATTATCTACCTAAAAATCCACCCGCATATTTATCAAATGCTGAATTGCAAGCTTTGGAATTTTTAAAAAATCAATCCAATGGAATTATTTTGACCTATCCTTTCGACGCTACTCGCGCCAAAGAAGCGGAAGCAAATCCGCCAAGGCCGTTATATTTATATGATTCAACCGCTTACGTGTCGGCTTTTGCCAATAAAATCACTTTTTTAGAAGACCAGGTGAATTTGGATATTACCGGATACGGATGGAAAGACAGGAGAGTTGAGATAGAGAATTGGTATAAAGAAAAAGATCAAGAGAAATCAAGAGAATTTCTTAAAAAAAATAACATCAAATATATTTATTGGCTAAAAGGCGACAAACGTTTTCTTTATGACATAGAGCAAAGAGCTTACTTGGGTGAAACAGAACTTGGAATAGAAAAGATATTCGATAATAAAGAAGTAGGTGTTTACGTGGTAAAATCAGAGATATGATATCGGTTGTAATAAACACACTAAATAACGAAGACGAGATTTCTAGGGCCATTAACTCTGTAAAGAGTCTTGCAGACGAGATAGTTGTTTGCGACATGGAGTCTTCAGACAATACCTCTACGATTGCCAAAAAACTTGGAGCTAAAGTTTTTTCCCATAAGAAAGAAAATTATGTGGAACTTGTAAGAAACTTTATGGTTTCCAAGGCAACTTGTGATTGGATATTCATACTGGATCCAGATGAAGAACTGCAAAGCAGTTTGGTTAAAAAATTAAGAGAGATAACTAAAAAGCCGGAAGCTGACTATTACAGGGTTCCCAGAAAAAATATTATCTTTGGAAAATGGATTAAACATACCAACTGGTGGCCTGACTATAATATTAGGTTTTTTAAGAAAGGGTTTGTTTCTTGGAATGAAGCAATTCATTCTGTCCCGATGACTCAAGGGAAGGGTGCAGACCTTCCGGACAAAGAAGAATATGCCATTATCCACAATAACTATAAAAACATATCTTCATATCTTGAAAAGATGCTTAGATATACAGATGCGGGAAAGGATAATCTTTTAAAGGGCGGCTATGTGTTTTCTTGGAAGGATTTGATTAAAAAACCCGCTAATGAATTTTTAAGCAGATATTTTGAAGGGGAAGGATATAAAGACGGTATTCATGGACTAGCTCTTTCATTGCTACAGTCATTTTCCCAACTTGTTTTATATCTTAAGGTTTGGGAGAAACAGGGGTTTTCTGATAAAAATCTGGAAAAATCTGAAATAAAAAATGAGTTAAATAAGACAGTTTCAGATTTAAGGTGGTGGCTTAGGAAGAAGTTCTCATGGTTAAAGTTTCTTTAATTATCCTCAACTGGAACGCCAGGGTTATGGCTCAAGAACAACTTGAGAACGTGTCTGAACTTGACATAAAGGGTTTAAAAGTTGAATGTGTAGTTGTTGATAACGGATCTACTGATGATTCGAAAGATATGCTTTCGGATTACAAACTTCCTAATATGAACTACAAGTTTATTGAAACCGGAAAAAATTTAGGTTATGCGGGAGGAAACAACTTTGGGCTTAAATATTCTTTTAAAGAAGGCTTTGATTATACGATTTTACTTAATAACGATGTGATACTGCCAAAAGACATCTTAATTAAATTAATCGGTGTTGCCGAAAGAGACCAAAAGATCGGACTTTTGGCTCCAAAGATGTACTTTGCTAAAGGGTATGAGTTTCATAAAGAGAGATACAAGAAAGAAGATTTGGGAAAAGTTATTTGGTATGCGGGAGGATTTATCGATTGGGATAATGTTTATTCTATTCATAGAGGGGTGGATGAGGTAGATAAGGGGAGATATGATCAAGAAATTGAAGTAGATGCGGCAAACGGGGCCTGCCTTCTTATTAGAAATAAAGTAATGGCCGATATTGGTTTTTTAAGAGATAAATATTTTATGTATTGGGAAGATGCAGACTATTGTATAAGGGCAAAAAAGGCAGGGTGGAAAGTTATTTATACTCCTGAGACCCGTCTTTGGCACAAGGTTTCTTCTTCTTCTGCAATAGGGAGTAACTTAAATGATTATTTTTTAACCAGAAATAGATTGGATTTTGGTTTAAGGTACGCTCCAATAAGAACAAAAATTGCATTAATTAAAGAAAGCTTGGGATTTATTATTAGAGGAAGGCATTGGCAGAAAATGGGAGTCAGAGATTATTATTTAGGAAAGTGGGGAAAGGGATCATGGCCACCGGCCCATAGGGCCTCTGGCCCGGAGGGAAATAAAAAATGACAGTTTCAACAATTGTATTAATCGGAGGTAAATATGATGAGATATTGTTAAAAAGATGTTTAGATTTGGTCAAGTGGGCAGATGAAATAATAAAAGTAGAGACAGATGAACTTTCGGGAAGTTTTTCCGAGTGGAGAAATTACGGTGCCCAAAAAGCTACAGGAGATTGGCTTTTTTATGTTGATTCAGATGAAGAAGTCTCAAAAGAACTGAGAGAAGAGATAGAGATAGAGTTAGAGAAAGAAAGATTTTGTGCTTACGCGATACCTAGGAAAAATATTTTATTGGGAAAAGAGATGAAACATGGAGGATGGAAACCGGATTATGTTTTAAGACTGATTAAAAAAGAGGCTTTGATAAAATGGGAAGGGGAACTTCATGAACAGCCAAAAATAAAAGGGGAGATTGGTAAATTAAAACAGGCTTTAATTCATACTTCTCATAGGACGTTAACTGAAATGGTAGAAAAAACCAATAAATGGTCTGAAATCGAAGCAGAGCTTCTTTTTAAGTCAGGACACCCCAAAATGAATTTGTTTAGATTTTGTTCAGTCGGTTTTAGAGAATTTTGGTACAGAGGTATTAGAAAGCTTGGATTTTTGGATGGAACTATTGGAGTAATTGAAGTATTCTATCAGACATATAGTAGGTTAATTACCTACGCAAAATTATGGGAAAAGCAGCAATCTTTAATCCGTACTTAGATACTCTTGGGGGTGGAGAAAGATATACCCTTTCGTTTGCTAAAGTTTTAGCAGATGAAGGCTGGGTTGTGGATGTTGAATGGAAAGATATTAAAATTAAAGAAAAGCTGGAAGAAAGGCTTGGTATAAATTTATCTAATATCAATTTTGTTCCTGATATCAAAAAGGGTTCTGGGTACGATCTTTGTTTTTGGGTTTCTGATGGATCTATTCCGCTTCTTCATTCGCGGAAAAATATCTTGCACTTTCAGGTTCCGTTTCATGATGTTGATGGAAGATCCCTTTTTAATAGAATGAAGCTTATCAGAGTAAATAAAATAGTATGCAATTCTAAGTTTACAAAAAATGTTATCGATCGTGAGTTTGGTGTAGGAAGTATTGTTATTTATCCCCCTGTTGATGTATTCAAAATAAAGCCAAAGAGAAAAGAAAATATAATTTTATATGTAGGAAGATTTTCCAAACTAGTTCAATCCAAAAGACAAGATGTTTTAATTGATGCGTTTAAGAAATTTTCAAAGAAGGTTCCTGACTGGAAACTTGTTTTGGTCGGCGGAAGTGATATTGGAGGTAAAGAATATATTAAAGAATTAAAAGATAAATCTATTGGATATAATATCGAGATTTTGGAAGGAATACCTTACAAAGAACTTCTGGATATTTACGGTAAAACAAGATTTTTCTGGTCGGCAGCGGGATATGAAATTAATGAAAACCTTCATCCGGAACAAGTTGAGCATTTTGGCATAACCACCGTTGAGGCAATGGTGGCCGGAGCTGTTCCTTTAGCTTTTAATGCCGGAGGATCAAAAGAAATTATTAAATCCAAGGAAAACGGATTTTTGTGGAAAAGTATAAATGAACTTATTAAAATAACCATGGAACTTTCGGAAGATAGGAAACTTTGGAAAAAATTATCGGATAAAGCGAGCGAGAACTCTTTTCTTTTTGGTAATGAAATGTTTTCCAGAAAAGTTATCGGTTTATTGTAATGAAAAAAATTAATTATATTTTTCTTTTGGGAATATTTATCCTGACTTTTGTTTTAAGAGTTCTATATTTGCCAAAAAATTCTTTAACTTTTGGTTACGATCAAGCAAGAGATGCGATTGTTTCTCAACAAATACTCAAAGGAGATCTTAAAATTCAAGGACCACCTGCTTCCACTCCAGGTCTTTATCATGGTGTTTTTTATTATTATCTTCTGGCCCCGGCATATTTGATAGGCCACGGTAGTCCTGTTATCGTTGCCTATTGGATTGCATTTTTGAATTCCCTGACTGTCTTTATAGTTTTTTATTTAGGCTATTTGTTAACCAAAAAGACCTGGGTTGGATTTTCAGCATCATTTCTTTTTGCAATTTCCTTTGAAGCCACGCAGTATGCAACCTGGTTGTCAAATCCAACAATTGGAATTTGGACGGTACCTTTAATTTATCTAGGTTTATGGTTGTGGATATCAAATAAAAATAAATTTGGCCCGGTTCTTTGTGCAATTGGTCTTGGTCTTTCAGTTCAGGCGGAAATTTTTCTTATTTATCATCTTATTCCCATTTTAATATGGTTATTAATTTCTAAGAAAAATATCAGCAAAAAACAATTAACGGTTTTTACTCTTTCATTATTAGTTGCAGTCGCGACAATGATTCTTGCCGAATTTAAATTTGGATTTAGAGGTATTGAGGGAATAAAAGCTCTGGCTTTGGGTGGAGAAGCAAATCTGGCATATGCAAAATCAATTGGTGATTATCTTATTCTTTACCTTAATCAAATCGGCAGAATTTTTGCTTTTAATTCATATCCTGGAAATATCGGCTGGGGAGGGGGAGTAGTTATTGTTTTGGGAATATATTCCTTAGTAAAAAGGGACAAGGTCGGAGCATTTTTGGCAACCTGGTTATTTGCCCATATTTGGGTGGTAACTGTGGGTGGGGTTAGTACCCCATTTTTAATGGTAGGAATTGGTCCTGCTGTATCTCTAACAATTGCCTACTCCCTATCTAAATTAAAATCTTGGATTCCGATCGTTTTAATATTATTTGTTTTACTCTTTGGAAATTTATCAATGATTTTTAAGGAAAACCCCAAAGGATCTACTTTATTTGCGATTCAAAAAGACTTGCTTCTTACTAAAGAGATAGCGGTAATTGACTATACTTACAATGAGGCTAAGGGAGCCGAGTTTAGTATAAATACCTTGACTTCCCCCCTTTGGATTAATCTTGTTTGGAGTTACCTTTACAAGTGGTATGGACTACCTAAATATGGTTATCTGCCTTCCTTCCATGGTCATGATCAGATTGGACAAATCGATTCTCTATCTCAAGTCTCAAAGCCGCAAGGTGTTTCTTTTCTCATTATCGAACCCCTGGATGGGATTCCTTCTCAATATCTTAAGCTGACAATTGGAGAAGAAGATTCAAAAACGAAACTTATCGCTGAAAAATATTTTGGCGGTATTCGTGTTCAAAAACGCACTTCCGAGTGGTAAAATGCGAGAGTGAACAAGAAACAATCTCCGGTAAATTGGTACGATGAATCGATTAAAGTAGATCCTTTCCAACGATTTTGGCACAAGAAGAGATTTACTGAAGTTTCCAGGATAATTAATCCCGTTAAGGGCAAGGTTTTAGATGTTGGTTGTAATGATGGGACTTTTTCAAAAATTATTTTTGAAAGAACAAAAGCAAATAAATTAATCGGTATCGATGTTTTACAAACTTCAGTAGATTGGGCTAATAAACATTGGAAGAATCCAAGAATGAAATTTATAGTTGGAGATGCCCACAATCTTAAATTTCCTGGAGGTTATTTTGACGCCGTATTCATCATGGAGGTATTAGAACATGTAGCCAATCCGAAACGTGTTCTAAAAGAAGTTAAGAGAGTTCTTAAGAAAAGCGGTTACGCCGTTTTTCTTGTTCCTTCAGATAGTTTCCTTTTCCGGTTGGTATGGTTTTTTTGGCTTAACTTTTATCCTCGTGGTTGGGTTTGGAGAGAAACGCATATCCAAACCTATCGGGGAAATTTTCTGCCGAAGATATGTAAAAAAGTCGGGTTTAAGGTTGAGGTGGATAAGAAATTTAATTTAGGCATGCTACACTTAGTAAAGGTAAGGAAAATATGAAAGCTTCAATAATAATTCCCAATTTTAACGGAGAGATGCTTTTGGCAAAGAATCTTCCTTATGTGATTTCTGCGATGAATAATAAAGAAAATAATATTTTTGAAGTTATTGTTGTCGATGATGGTTCTTTGGACGGAAGCGTCAAACTCCTTAAAGAAAAATTTCCGCAGGTTAAAGTTATAAAACATAAAAAAAATAGAGGTTTCTCGGCAACGGTTAATACTGGAGTAAGGGGATCAAGTGGGGATTTGATAGTTTTACTTAATTCGGATGTTCTTCCAAGCGAGGATTTTTTGGTAAATACATTACCCTATTTTAAAAACCCCAAAGTATTTGCAGTTTCTCTTCATGAAAAAGGCTATGGTTGGGCTAAGGGAGGATTTAAAGATGGTTATATTCAAATTCTTTCCGGTGAAGAAGGAAAAACATTTCACGAAAGTTTTTATGTCAGTGGGGGAAGTGGGGTATTTAGAAGAGATATTTGGATGGAGTTGGGGGGAATGGATGAAGAACTTCTCTCACCATTTTATTGGGAGGATATTGATCTATGCTACAGGGCTGCAAAAAGAGGTTATGTTGTAGGCTGGGAACCAGAAAGTCATGTTGTTCATAATCACGAATCAACGATAAGTAAGCTTTCTAAAAGTTATGTTGCCAGAATAAAAGAAAGAAACCAACTTCTTTGTCTCTGGAAAAACTTAACTAGTCCAACTCTTGTGAGAAAACATATTGCCGGACTTTTTGCGAGACTTGCCAGACACCCAGGATATTTAAGAATAGTTTTAATGGCGCTAAGAAGATTGGGAATTGCTTTAAGAAAAAAGAAGAAAGAAGTCAAAGAATCAAAAGTATCCGATGAGGCAATATTTGGCAGATTTTCTCAATAAAAAAATGATTGATTTATCGATAATTATCGTTAATTATAAAACTCCTGAACTCACAAAAGCTTGTGTTGCTTCGGTCAAAAAATACCCACCAAAGGTTTCTTACGAGATTATAGTAATTGATAATAGTTTTGATAACGTTGGTTTTGCCAGAGGAAACAATAAGGGGATTAAAAAAGCTAAAGGTAAATATATTTTGCTTTTAAATTCGGATACTGAGGTAAAAGAGGGATCAATTGATAAACTGCTTGAATTTGCTAAAGGACATAAGGATGCGGGGGCAGTTGTTCCAAAACTTTTAAATCCAGATGGAAGTGTACAGGCATCCGTTTTTAGGTTTCCGACTCTTTGGAGAGCAATCAGACAATACTTTTTAAGAAACAAAGATTTGTTAGATAAGTATGTACCCAACACAAATATTATTGAGGTAGCAATTATGGCTGCATATTTAATTACGCCCACATGTTTAAAAAAGGTTGGATTATTAAATGAAAAATATTTTATGTATTTTGAAGACTTTGATTACGCCAGAAAAATTAAGAAAGCTGATTTGAAAATTTATTATTTGGCTGACTCTGAAGTATTTCATCATCATGGAGCGAGTGGTAGAAGTTTAGCAGAAAACAGTAATCAGTGGAGAAGGCTAATTCCTTCAAGCAAGATTTATCATGGCGCATTTAGGCATTATTTAATTAATGCTATCATTTGGTTAGGTCAAAAATGGGCATTAACAAAAAAAATATTGTTTGGATAATCCTCGTTGTTATATTTATCATTCCTACTTTTTGGAAACTGGTTAGACCTGGCTTTTTTTCTATGCAGGATGATCTTCAGGCTTTTCGGGTTTACGAAATGGACAAATGTTTTGATGACGGACAAATTCCCTGCCGATGGGTTCCTGATGCGGGTTATAAGTATGGCTACCCCCAATTTAATTATTATCCGCCCTCGATTTATTACGTTGGAGCCGTAATGCATAGAGCCGGTATTCAATATATTGATGCTGTAAAAATTCTTTTTGTTCTTGGATACATTGCCTCTGCCTTAACAATGTTTTTACTGGTTAATTCGTTTTTGGGTCCATGGCCGGCATTTGTATCTTCTATCCTTTATTCCTATGTCCCGTATAAGGCGGTTGAAGTATTTGTCAGGGGGGCTATGAGTGAATTTTGGGCCCTATCAATCTTTCCTTTAATTTTTTGGGCGGCGTATAAGCTTATTAAAACCGAGAAGAAAAAATACTTTATCTGGTTTTCAGTTTCGATAGCTCTTCTTATTACCACCCATAGCTTGATGACCTTAATTTTTGCTCCGGTTGCCGTTCTTTGGGTTATTTTTTGGATTTCGGTTGAAAAGAAGTGGCGATTTCTTTTAAAAGTTATTTTATCCGGACTTTTGGGAATTACCCTCTCTGCTTTTTTTCTTTTACCTGTTATTTTTGAAAAGAAATTTGTTCATGCCGAATCCATGCTTTCCGGGTATTTTGATTACCGTGCTCACTTTGTGAGTTTATTTAAGCTTTTTTTCTCCCGTGAGTGGGGGTATGGTTCATCAGGATTTCCCAAGGAGCTTCTTAATCTTTCGACAGGGATGATCCAATGGGCAGTGGGGATTGTTGCCGTTATTTTGGGAATATTAAACCGTAAAAAAGAAAAGAAACTTACCTTGTTGTTGTTTATCTTGGCCGGAGCGGAACTAATCACTCTTTTCATGATGCATATGAAATCCAGCTTTATCTGGGCAAAGTTGCCGGTACTGTGGTGGCTTCAATTTCCATGGAGATATCTTTCGGTCAGTATATTCCTCCTTTCCGTTCTTTCCGGACTGGCTGTTTATTTGTCTTCTAAGGCAAAATATTTTTTGGGAGGTTTGGCAATTATCGCAGCCATAATTTTAAATATTGGTTTTTTTATTCCCAAAGATTGGTTGCTGATAACCGACTCGGATAAATTTTCCGGAATTTCATGGCAAAAACAAATGACGATAAGTATCTTTGACTATCTACCTATTTACGCCAAGCTCCCGCCGGTAAAGGAAGCTCCAGCTTTGCCGGAGGTAATGGACGGAACGGCTAAGTTTAGCGATTATCAAAAGGGAAGTGATTTTCAAATTGGGAAATTGGATATTACCAGTGACGCAACCATTAGACTGCCAATTTTTGATTTTCCCGGAATGCAGGTCAAAGCAAACGGACAACAAATTAAACACAATCATGACGACTGTCGGGGTGAAGAATTTTGTTTGGGTCTTGTCAGTTTTAAACTACCAAAAGGAAATTATTCCATTGAAGTGAGGTTAACAGACACTCCTGTAAGGAAAATTGGCAACTACCTTACTTTAACTGGCATTATTGTTCTTGTTTGGTTAATGATTAAAAGAGATGAAAAGTAAATATTGGCCGTTACTGCTGATTTTTGGCTTGAGTTTTTTGGTTACCTGGCCGTTTTTGAAGAGTGGTTATTTTTCTCATCAGGATGACCTGCAGGTGATTCGAATTTTTGAGATGAGGCGGTGTTTTACAGATCTGCAAATTCCTTGCAGGTGGGTACCGGATATGGGATGGGGGAATGGCTTTCCTCTATTTAATTTTTATGGAGTCTCCCCTTATTATTTGGGGTCAATATTAAGTTACTTAGTGGGCTTTATTAATGCTTCAAAAATACTTTTTTTTATCTCTCTAACTTTCGGAAGTTTTGGAATTTATCTTCTTGTTAAAAGTCTTTGGGGAAAGTTGGCGGGATTAACTTCAGCTGTTCTTTATCTTTTTGCTCCCTATAAAGCTTTAGATGTTTATGTCAGGGGTGCCCTTGCCGAAAGTTTGGCTTTGGCTATAATCCCGTTTGTTTTTTACTTTAGCTATAAATTAGTGGTTACTACTAAGACTAAGAAATACAGTACTTTGTTTACCCTTTCTTTGTTTGCTTTTTTAATTACCCATAACATTATGGTGATTTTGTTTTTACCGTTTCTTTTGGCGTGGCTTATTTATTGGCTGGTAGTTGCCAAATGGGAAAATACTAAGTTGGTGATACTATCCTCTTTATTGGGTTTTGGTTTGGCATCTTTTTTTCTTTTTCCTGCCTTTTTTGAGAAAAATCTGGTTCAGACGGAATCCCTGCTTCGATTCGAATTGGATTTTAGGGCTAATTATTTAAAGGTTAGCCAATTGTTTATTGACAGGGTTTGGGGATACGGAACTTCAATTCCGGGCCCCGAAGGAGGGATGAATTTTCAGGTTGGTTGGCCACATTGGTGGCTGGTTATCGTTTCAGTACTTCTTTTATTCGTTTTAAAAATTAAAAAAAGTTCGAAAGTTCTTGTTGCCGGCGTCATTGCCGCCTTTATCTTTTCGGTGTTCATGACGCATAATAAATCAACCCCTGTTTGGATCCATGTAAGTTTGCTTAAATATTTCCAGTTTCCCTGGCGCTTTTTGTCTCTTTCAATTCTTACAGCATCTTTATTGGGGGGATTTGCGGTGTCAGCTCTAAAAGAAAAATGGCAGATTTACGTTGCCTCCGCGATTATTGTTTTATCAGTTATTTTAAACTGGAATTATTTCAGGCCGAAAATATTTTATTCAATTAATGACTCAGAAAAACTATCTGGTGAACTTTGGGACCAGCAAAAAAGAGGTGCTGTTTTGGATTATTTACCAAAAACAGCCTTAGAGCCCAGAGAGGCTGCTCCGGAAAGTCCTATTGTAAGATCCGGTAGAGCTGAAGTTATCAATTTTATTAATCGTTCAAACAGATGGGGATTTAATATTACTGTTCAAAATAGGGTAGAAATAGAAGTTCCTGTTTACTATTTTCCGAACTGGGAAGTGAAAGTTGACGGAAGGGAGTATCCGTTTTCCTACAATAATCTTTTAGGGAGAATTTCATTAATTCTGGAACCTGGTAATTACGAAGTCGAAGGGAGTTTTAAGGATACACCTATAAGAAAAATAGCCAATTTAATTACTGTTTTAAGTGCAATAGGGCTTGTTTTTTATATAAATGAAAGAAAAAAATAATTTTATAAAAAAGATATTAAATAAGTATTTGTTTATCTTTATACTTTTTTTGTCCATTCCCGCCGTAAGATATTTATTTGTCCATGGTTTTTTTGGAGTTTCCGATGATCTTCATATCGGCTGGCTTTATGAAATGGATAGGGTGGTTAAGATGTTCCAATTTCCGCCCCGATATGTACCTGATCTAAGTTTTGGCTTCGGCTACCCGCTTTTTAATTTTGTTTATCCTCTACCTTTTTATATAGGCGAATTAATTCATCTTTTGGGTTTTTCTTTGGTTAACAGCGTCAAAATTGTTTTCGGGTTGTCAATTCCGTTTTCGATGTACTTCATGTACAGATTTTTGAAAGAATTCTTATCTAAAGAAATGGCATTGGCGGGATCTGTTCTTTATGTCTACGTGCCTTACCGGGCAGTTGAACTTTTTGTCCGAGGGACAATCGGGGAGATTGTGGCTTTTGTCTTTATTCCTATTATTGCTTTAACAATAACCCGCTTAACAAGAAAAGAATCTTCCCTTAAGTGGGTGGGGATTACTGCTTTTTCAACTGCGGCACTGGTATTATCACACAATATTATGGCTTACATGTTTCTGCCGTTTGCACTGGTTTTATTAATAGCCAGACTTATTTTATTGACTAAAAACAAAAAAAGAGTAATTTTACACAGTCTGACAGGATTAATTTTGGGTCTCTTGATTTCTGTTTATTTTTGGTTTCCCGCAATTTCTGAGAGCTCACTTATGCATTACGATACCGTATTTAACTTCTATGACCACTATCCTACCCTTAAGCAGTTTATTACCCCTTATTTTGGCTATGGAGCATCAGTACCCGGTCCCTACGATACAATGTCTTTTTATTTTGGTCTAACAGGACTTTTGGTTGTTTCTCTGGGCTTAATTTCTTTTTTTATTAAGTTTAAAAAATTTTCAAAAGAAGAAAAAATATTTTTTATTTGGGCAACCTTCATTTTTTTTGTCAGCATCTTTATGATGAATCACCGCTCTGCGTTTTTGTGGAGAAACATTCCTCTTTTGCCGTATTTTCAATTTCCTTGGAGATTTATTTCGATGATTGTTTTTTCTTCCCCGATATTCCTGTTGGGTTTTTCCAAGTGTCGATTTGGAAAAACAATCTCTTTAATTGTTGTTGTTTTAGCAATTATTCTGAATTTTGGTTATTTCAAAACCAGTGAATATTTGGGCAGGGAAGATGGGTATTATTTGAATAGACTTATTCCTGTTCCTTCCGCGTCTAACGAATATAGAAAAACTTCTGAAGAATATTTAAGATTACCTAAGGATACTTTAGTAAGACCTTCCGATAATTTTACCAGAGCCTATGCCGATATACCTGCTATCAAACAAATAGATGAGAAAAATGCTCTAAATGCGACAGTTTTAACGGATTATAAAGAAAAGTTTATTCTTAATTACAATAAGTACTATTACCCTGGTTGGTTTGCTAAAATAGATGGAAAGAAGGCAGAGATTATACCCGGAATACCATATGGGCAGATAACAATATCGGTTCCTGAAGGGGTACATACAGTTGAAGTGGGCTATGGGGAATCACCTGCAAGGCTGGTATTTGATCTGATTTCTTTAGTCGGTATTGGTATAGCTGCGCTTTTTATCTTTAAAAAATAATGAGAAAGACAATTTCCATAATTCTTACCATCGGAATAGTTTTGAGGGTTTTTTTATCGTTAACCACCTATCACTCTGACGTTGCTCCTTTTGACTTTGCGGGAAAAGTAATTTCTCAAGGAAATATTACCAACTTCTATGATTATTTATGGAAACTTCCGGATAACCATCCTTATTTAAGGGTGTATCCCAGAAATTTATTTAATTATCCGCCCCCTGTATATTTTTTCTTAGGGGGAGTTTCATTATTAACAACCTGGATGGTCAGCCCTGTGATCCATGCTAATTTCATTCTTGATTTCCCTTCAACCCTCGGAAATATTCAACTTAATCTGCTTCTATTTCTTCTGAAGCTGCCTTACTTTCTTTTTGATATAGCCATTGCCTATATGCTGATGTCTTTTTTCAAAGACGAAAAAAAGAAAATGTGGGCCTTTGGTTTATGGATTTTTAATCCTATTAATCTTTATGCCACCTATATGCTGGGGCAATTTGATGTTATTCCGACCTTTTTATCTGTTGCGGCTTTATATTTAGTTGTTAAAAATAAAAACAGGATTGATGTTGTAAGTTTAATTCCAAGCGCAGTTCTTTTAGGGTTAGGGGCAGCTTTCAAAATATTTCCTCTGTTATTTATTTTTCCGTTGGCGCTTTTAAAGAAAGATTGGTGGGGAAGAATAAAGGTTTTGGGAGCAGGGGTTCTGACTTATTTTATTCTGGCTTTTCCGTTTATTTTTTCAAAGGGTTTTCGGGCTACGGCGATGCTTGCCGGTCAGACTACAAAAAGTCTGTATGCTCAAATTCCGATTTCCGGAGGGGAATCAATAATTCTTTTTTTGGCAGCTGTTATTTTTTTGTATTTGATATTTATTTACAGAAAAGTATCAGCAGAGGATTTGTGGAAAAGATTTTTCTTAATGATACTGACGTTTTTTGTCTTTACCCATTATCATCCCCAATGGTTTGTCTGGATTACCCCGTTTTTAATAATTGATTTAGTGAACTCAAACTTTAAAAATTGGGTCGCTTTGGGAGTTACCCTTGTAAGCTATTTTGCTCTGATTACTTTTTTTGATCCGGGAATGACCGTTTGGTTATTTGCTCCAATTAATCCGCAACTTTGGGGCCTTCCCGAGCTTTGGCAGCTTATTGGACTAAACCCCGATATTAATGTGTTTAGAAGTATTTTCCAAACATTATTTGTCGGTGCTGCCTTATACTATCTGTATATTCATTTTCCAAAAGAAAGGGAAAATACAATATGAAGAAGTTGTTATTGATCGCAATAGTTTTAAGACTTTTGGTTTCTGCCTTTTTGTTTCACCCCGATATTAAAACCTACAATTTTCAAGCATCTTTCTTAAAGAAGGGCGTCGTTAATATTTATTCCTATCTGATAACAAATAAAGCCACGCTACCCTTAAAGGATGAATTTGTTTATTTTCCTTTAACCTATTTTATTCTTGGAGGGTATCAGATGGTTACCTCCGGGATTTTGGGAAGCGGATTTGATTCGTGGCTCGCTGATGCCGGTGCCGGTTCGGTGGTTAATAATCAGAACATTTTTAAATATTTGGCAATCTTGAAGTTTCCTTATTTGATTTTGGATATTGGTATTGCTTTCTTGCTGCTTAATTATTTTAAAGACAGGAAGAAAGGTGAAAAGGCTTTTATCCTTTGGCTTTTTAATCCTTTTACAATTTTGATTATTTACGCTTTTTCAAATATAGATATATTTTCGGTCCTTTTGACTTTAATTGCCTTTTTGTTTATTAAAAGGGAAAAACTTTGGAAGGCCTCAGTGTTTTTGGGACTAGCTTGTTGTTTTAAGCTTTATCCTTTGCTTTTTATTCCTTTCTTGTTTTTGAAAGGAAAAGACCTGAAGGAAAAAATATTGGTGAGTTTAATCCCTATTTTTATTTTAGGAGCGGTTATTCTACCTTTTTGGTCTCCCGCATTTGTTCAGTCGGCTCTAATTTCCGGGCTAACAACAAGGATTTTTAACCCCGGATTTTCCATCGGTTTTGGTGAATCGATTATCGTCGGGTTTTTTATTTTGTCGGCATTATTCTTTTATGGTTGGCTTACGGATAAAAAAAATAACCTTTTTAATTATTGGACCGTGTTTTTGCTTCTTATTTTTTCATTCTCCCACTTTCATGTAGCCTGGCTACTTTGGATTGCTCCTTTTATGGTTATTTTGGCAATTAAAAAACCATCGCTTTCTTTGCCAATATTTATTTTGTCGGCACTGGCAATTGCTATCCCGATGTTTTATCAGGACAGATCAATGACAATTTCTTTATTTAGGATTTATACGACGTGGTATGATCTTTTGCCTACCCCGTTTGTTGTTTTGCAGAAGTTATATGATCCATATAACTTTATGAGTGTTTTGCATTCGACTCTAGCAGGCGGGTCGTTAATAATCAGTTATCATATTTTGAAAAAGGAGGAAGAAGAATGGTAAGCGAAGCTTGAAATAACTTATGAAAAAAATGATTTGGTTTACCACAATTTCGATTTTATTTATGTTGTTTATCATGCCGGCTATTATGGCTTCGCTTATCAAAATGACTCCAGCTGACGATCAGCCTGGGTATGGCCCGAGAAGACTTTCAATTTATGGCATTAATGAGTTGTCACAGAAGTTTATCTCAAAAGAAAAAAATTTAACAGCAATCGGAACAACTGTAAAAAATCCTAACTTAAAAAATAAAAAGGAAGTTGTTCTTGATCTTTACGATGCGAATAGTAATCTCATAAGAAAATCCATTCTTAACGGTTTTAATATCGGAGACGGTGATTTTGTAAAATTTGTTTTTGATGCGATACCCGATTCACAAAACAAAGAATATTCACTTACTCTTTCTTCACCAACCGCCGCCGCCGATGAAATAATTGAAGTTTTTCTGATGGATAATACGGCGAACGGGATTATTGAATATACTTTTGCAGAAGAAACGCATCAAGGAGGAATTCCAATGGTTACTTTCCATAAACCCGAAAACAAATGGGAAATTATTAAGGAAGTTTACTCTAATTGGCTTTCCAAACTTCTATCTCCTCATTCTCGAAAAACAGAGTAAGACCGATACTTTTGGGATTGACCTTCGGCTGTAAGACTTTAGGAAAATACAAAATATTTGATTGGGTTTGTAAAAATGCTGTTTTTACTTTCTCCTGATCTACGCTTTCAAATATAATTTTTTTAACCTCTTCTCTTGGTCTCCAATTATAATTCATAATATCTGCCTGTTCGTAATCGTCAAAATAAGTTCTTCTGGAAGATGTTACTGAGACATATGAGGTATCAAACCAATCCCAAATATTTGGAGTTATCCCGCCGAGATTAAGGTATTGATTATATGGTGGAGTAACAATTACGGCTTTTTGATCTGTGTTGGTTTTAATAAACTGCAAAGCCTGAAGTTCGAAGGAGGATATTTTTGCAAAAGCTGGCCTTGAGTAAAATTCGCGCAAAAGTCCGATTTGGGTTGGAACCATCAAAATCAAAATAACTGGCGTCAAAAATTTTAATTTTGCTGTAACCTTAGCTGCCGTAATCCCTGCTAAAATTCCAAAAAGAAGAACGAAATATTGCAAAAACTGACTGGTATTGCTGGCAACACCTTTTTGCAGGAAAAGAAGGGGAAGGACAAGTGAAAAAACAATTATTGCCTTAAATATAATATGAGACTTAAGAAAATCCCAAAGACCTATAAATCTCATTCCCAGATTACCGAAGAAGAAAATAAAAAAGCCCATTCCTTCAAGCCAAATAACTCTTTTTAAGTTATGTTCATAGATATAAGTTTGGCGCCTGAGTTCCCAATCCAGAAGATTTAAGCGGGATGGTTCAACAATCATGGTTCGGATATACCACCAGGGCTGAAATATCAGAAAAGAGGCGGAGTTTGAAGTATTGGGTAAATATAATACCAACGCCAATATTCCGCCCACTAAAGTAAGGATAAGTAGTTGTAATTTTCTTTCCTTAATCAGTTGCCATATACCTGCTATCGCTAATCCGCCGAAAATAACAACGGCGGCATAGACTTTAAAACTAACCAAAGTTCCAATAAGAATTGTACAAATTGCGAAAATAATTTTGCTTTTCGATTTGTTTTTTTGTTCACCGAGTGGTATCACAAAATAGATAATTGCTAAAACCAAAAAGTCAGAAATAATCTGGGGGGGGTTGCCGCCTGCACTTTGAGGCTGGGTTGCCCAGAAAATACTTTCTCCTCCAATTGTTTTATTTTTAATGTAGGTAACGATAAACCCAAAACTTCCTGCAAAATATGTAAAGATGGTTGCCCAAATAGAAGCGGAAAAACTTT
>Ga0208957_1000738_pt1 | contig 21450 bp, 24 predicted proteins | sample RifOxyA1_FD_184029 | JGI IMG/M metagenome (GOLD analysis project Ga0208957, IMG submission 184029) | Groundwater microbial communities from Rifle, Colorado - Rifle Oxygen_injection A1 (SPAdes) | ecosystem: Environmental > Aquatic > Deep subsurface > Groundwater | place: Rifle, Colorado, United... | reverse complement strand
GGCCATAAGGGGGGTGAAGCTACCTATGAAGAGAAGGTTACTACGCACTACGGGAAATCTGATTGTGGCGGGGAGCATTTCTTCAAACCCCTTCAATTGGATAGCCTGACCAGACAGGTAAAGTTGACGGCAGCTATTCACCCGTCTTTTGGCAAGTGGAATGATGTCCAGATCAGCATGGCACCACGGGATCTGTTTCCCCTCTTTTTTGTTATCTTCAGCTATGCCTTTACGATGTGCGATGACGGGGCAGTGGCTATCCCTCTGGATGCCGAAACCTTTAAGGCAACGGATCTTTTGCATAGGAGGTTTATCCGTAAGGTGGAGCAAGGGGCAAGTAGTCAATGGTTTGACGGCACGATTCGGTCGATTCCCGGAAGTGCCAATCTTGCGGCTTTCATCATGCTATCCTTATTGGATGCTCCAGCTAATCGGTTCTATGACCTGATCGTTTCCAGTGATGATCAGGATAAGAAGAAGAAAAGTATTGAAATCATCGCCTACAGACACCTTGAAAGTGGTGATGGGTCTTTGGAAGCTTTGTCTGCCAAAAAGTTGATGGACTCAATACGGGCGTCTATGGTTTTGGCTGATGCCAAAGATATGCTGTGGGAAGTGCGGAAAGTCCCCTTACAGGTGATCAAACGGACTCAGGGTAAGAGTACCAAGGTCACATCAGTCTACGATCATGTGCTGGGGAACATCGGGGCAAAGCGGGCTTGGTATACCGACCTGGGGAGGATTTCAAGCCTTTGGTCGACAGGTAGGAGTAGTGGTAAGAGTAAGGACGTTTTCTTTGGGTTGTACCCTTCGGAATCAGTGGCTCTGAGTGTCCTATTCAACAACATGGGGGAAGAGATGGACAAGAAGATTGTGAATGAGTTTAGGAGGGTTTACAGGAACTACATGGGGAAGGTCAGCGAGTCGTACAAGAAGCCTTGGGAGAGGGCTTATGAGGATTTTGTGACGACTAGGCTCTCCAAGGTGGCATCAAAGGGGCAGTTGATGCAGGCGTTGGCTGAGATTTCCAAGATGGTGGGAGGGGGTCTCTTCACAGAGGAGGTTTCGTTTGAGATCCTTGCCCGTGCAGATGACAATCCCCGGCTGCTCCGGGATTTGTTGATCTTCGGTGTGTCATTCATTAACCCGAGGAGGGTCAAAGTTGATGCTGAGTCCGGTAGTGAGGCTACCCCGGAAGGTCCGGTGGAGTCTGATGTGGATAGTGCTGTTGCTGGTAACAACTAGAGAAAAGGGGAAATGACGATGAGTAAAGAGTCAAACAAGTATCTGGGTGTCCTGTTCATTTCACGTCCGATGACGGGTTCAAACTCCTGTGGGGAGACCGATGGCGGTAACGGGTCTCGCCTTCAGTTTGTGACCATCGGAAACAATACCTACTCCGTATTGAATGGCCCTGCCATCCGGTACGGGATCCGCAATGCCCTTCAGAGGATGCCGGAAATCAAGATGTGGAGGAAGCACACCCCGGATGGTTATCTGTATGGGAAAGACAGCGTCAGGACGATGGTTGAGGCCAAGGGGGAAGTGGCCGACGAAGCCAAGGCCATTCAGGAGTATATCGATCTCCTGTTCTTCGGCTACATGATTGCAGCAGAAGGATCCGGCAAGAATGCTGTGGCGGATGGGGAAGAGGCTACGGAGAAGGGAGCCGCTGGCAAGAAGACTCCCAAGCGTCGTGGTTTGATCCAGGTGAGCATGGGCCTGTCCACGTCACCTTTCCTGGGGGACACGTCTTTCAGCCTTGGGACTAAGGCCAAGGATGGGGAACTGTGCCCGTACACCGGACAGCGGCACTTTACCCGCTACTACTTCACGGTTCACTTTGATCTGGAAAGGCTTCGGGAAGAGGGTCTCATGGACAGGCTCCCTATAGTGCTTCAGTGCCTTCGTGGCCTTCAGGTGGGTGGCAAGCAGTCTGCAAATCTGGCTGAAGTGGTGCCTGAGGCTCTGGTGTGGCGGTTCTTTGATGTTCCCGGTCAGAGTGGCCTGTGGGTCTCCCCGACTGAGGTTTCATGGGAGCCGGAGAAGAAGTTGGATCTTCAGCGCCTGTTTGACTCAGCAGCCGATTGCGGGTACACGGTGAATGTGGCTGGTAATGCTGTGTCAGGCACCAGCATTGATGACGGTCTCAAGGCTATTACGAAGGCTCTTGGAAAGGTATAGCCATGATCAGTCTACTCGTGAAGGTAGTGAGTGGGCACTACAGGATTCCAGGTGTAGTGCCTACTATGATGTTGGCTCGGACGTATCCGATAGCCCCACCGTCTACGATGGTGGGGTTTATCGAGTCCATGTGCGGGAAGGAGCCGGGGGCTTTTGCCAACTCTAACTCCAAGTTTGCTTACGGGTGGTTCAACAAGCCCGGTGGCAGAGGTACTTTGTTGAGACTAGACCACGTCTGGACTTCTGACAAGGTACTCAAGAAGACGACAGATCATGTTCGTCCGGTCAAACGGGATGTCCTTTTTGATTTGTCCTACCGGATGGTGGTTGAGGGGGCTTTCGAGGAACTGATCCGGGAAGCCCTTGATGGTAAAGCCAAACGGTATGGGCTGCTCTACCTTGGTGAGTCAGACGACATGGTGTACTGGGTTACCACCAAAACTGCCCCAACTAAGTGGGTGGTTCCTGGTAACAGCATGGCTTTGCCAATAAAAGCGGGACGGGGATTTGGGACGTTGAGCCCTATTTACCGTGGCTTTGCTTTCTTGGAAATGGATACTGATGAAGTTCCCGAGGATGCATGGCTTGAGCCTTACCATGAACCTGCCAAGCCGCCCAAGCGGTCACGTAAGAAGATTGTGCGAGCGCCCCGGTGACGGCAGAAACCCCTGGGGGCGCTCGCAAAGTAGTCTAGCTCTTTGAAAACATGAGACATTTTCGGAGAGCTAAACGTGGATTTGGGGTAGTTCTGATGGCGAGATTAGGTCAATTTAAGGAACCTCTCGCAAACTGCCCCGCAACTCCGCATGAAATCTGGACATGCGGGGCACCCACTAGCAATACCTTTTCATCCCTAGAGGATTGGTAACGAGGAGGGCGCAAATGGCTGAGCCGTCGTGCTCGCCAAGGCTAGCAATACCTTTTCATCCCTAGAGGATTGGTAACTGGCGCAAGGTGGGTAGGCTGGTGAAGGCTTCTTTAACTAGCAATACCTTTTCATCCCTAGAGGATTGGTAACTGATTTGGCAACGGACGCCAGATTTCAGGCGTCGAAGCCTAGCAATACCTTTTCATCCCTAGAGGATTGGTAACACGATTGGCGGGGAATCAATCGTGTGCTCCGGCTTCCTAGCAATACCTTTTCATCCCTAGAGGATTGGTAACGCTTCCAAGGGGACCGGCTCCAAAACGCAGGGGGGCTAGCAATACCTTTTCATCCCTAGAGGATTGGTAACGGGAGTCTCCGTCTCCACTTCCGTTTCCTCTCCTTCCTAGCAATACCTTTTCATCCCTAGAGGATTGGTAACGTGGCGATCGGTGGATTGCCTGCTTCCGAGGCTTCCCTAGCAATACCTTTTCATCCCTAGAGGATTGGTAACATGTTGGTTGCCATTGGCTACCTCTTCAACACGACCTAGCAATACCTTTTCATCCCTAGAGGATTGGTAACGGGTGGCTGATTTCAGTGCCAGCACCCCGCCGTCCTAGCAATACCTTTTCATCCCTAGAGGATTGGTAACATCCCTTGCTGCACCCAACAGTAATTGACTTCCTTCTAGCAATACCTTTTCATCCCTAGAGGATTGGTAACTGTGAGCAGTAGGCATCTTCATCCGGTTCAGTGCTAGCAATACCTTTTCATCCCTAGAGGATTGGTAACGCAGGATTTCACGGCTTTGGCTACGGACCAGAGACCGTGCTTCCTAGCAATACCTTTTCATCCCTAGAGGATTGGTAACGGCCCCGACCAAGGAATAGTTGAATGGCTTCTGGACCTAGCAATACCTTTTCATCCCTAGAGGATTGGTAACGAAGTCAACCACATTCCCAAGGCGTCTATCGTGTTCCCTAGCAATACCTTTTCATCCCTAGAGGATTGGTAACAGACATTTTCTGCCGTTTCTGTAACAGCGAAAGACCTAGCAATACCTTTTCATCCCTAGAGGATTGGTAACGTCTCCACAACTTCAAGACCGGCAAACTTGTTGGCTAGCAATACCTTTTCATCCCTAGAGGATTGGTAACATGATGGCCCCCAGACCACCACTGATCTCCACTCCCGTCTAGCAATACCTCTTCATCCCTAGAGGATTGGTAACCAGGTCGGCTGCAAGAGGATCCCGAACCCGTGAGCATCCTAGCAATACCTCTTCATCCGCTAAGGATTGGCAACGAGGTGTTGGCACCACACCCCCGCCCCCCAACCTTCTAGCAATACCTCTTCATCCGCTAAGGATTGGCAATAGGAGTTGACGGAGCCGGTTCCGGTCAAGAAGGACGGTCTAGCAATACATCTTCATCCGCTAAGGATTGGCAACTCACATCCCCCCAGCACCAAAACTGGTCTCCGGGGTCTTTGGCAATATCTATTCATCCCTAGTGGATTGGCAACACTTCAGCATTAGGCCCGGAGAGATAGGTCACGACTCCCTAGCAATACCTGCAAATCCCTAGAGGATTGGTAACTCGGTACCTACACTACCTAGCGGCCGGAAAACGTACTAGCAATACATCTTGATCCCCAGAGGAGTGACAACAACGGCCACCACATTTACTACATCGGTGCGGCCGATCTAGTGATACCTGTTCATTCCTAGAGGATTGACAACGAGTTTGAAGGTGGGGACGTTCCAGAATCTCAATGGATTGGTAGTGTCCTCTCTGGTGTATCGATACTACAGCCCCAGAATCTTCCTCGCCCCACCTACCCATCCGTCAACTGCCTTTTGGGCTTGCACTAGTGCCTCAGCATCGGACACCAATTTGTCAGGGATTTCTACATTTTCAGCCAGCACCTTGAAATCTCGGCCGATGTTGGCACCCGGTACTACTACCACTTTGCCATCATGGACACATATTGATAGGTAATCTCGCTCAGGAAAGACGATCCGTTTGAGCATCCATCCCCCGCCATGTACATAGTCCATGACCCCTTCATAAATCATTTGCTGCACAACGATTCCCTTCATTTCTTGGTCCTCCGTTATGTAGTTGCTGCCCACAGGCGTATATCTACTATACTCTAGTGCACCTGCAAAAGATCAGAGAAAATGGAGTATAGTCTAACAATAGGAGGTGGCTTGAAATGCTCTACTGATTTGATTGGGGCGCAATGCCCGGACATGCTATCTATGATGCTAGGACTATGAGTCAGGGTGGTGCTCCCGCCTGTATGTTGGGGGGTAATGGGCATAAACTGGCGTGGCAGACGAGAGGATCCTTACGGGTGCAGGTTCCCTGGGGGTCCAGTGGTGATACCCGGGAGTTTGTTCAGAGCAATGCACAGAGCCGCTATGCCTGGGATGCTTCCCAGCCTGCATTGATACAACTTGGATTTCTGCATCGGGAACAGAAGAATCCCTTAAATTCCGCTGGGGGCACTCCTCTGTCGTTGCAGGTGGCTAACAGATCTTGTTTCGGATTTGCACGTTTCATAGACCCACTTCCTTTGCTAGGAGTTCGAAAAGCTGTGGACGACTTCTTTTCCGGTTGGTCCAAAGGGACTCCCACCGGGCAGTGATTCAATGCCATCCGTTTTTCCGACAGGTCACATTTTACTGGGATCGCTTTCATATTTGTCTCCTTTAGTGGTCATCACATCATCCACCCTATATCCTGCACTATACTCCGCAACTCGTTCTCCAACTCAAAGAATGCTCTCCGTAGTGTTTCCCACAGGGGCGTTCCCTTGTACTTTTTCCGTAGCTGATAGACCCCGGCGTCCCAAGCGTTCAGATGGTACTCAGACCCCCTGCACTCCAGACTACTCGTTATCCATACATCATCCAGTATTGTCAGCATCATCTTTGCCTTATCCGTCAAACCGCTCAAATTAGGCAGCAGCCAAGCCAAGTACCTATCCCCTGTACCTTGCCAGGGTTGGACGTCATCTGTGCCGTCTATGCCCATTTCTGCGCTTACAAGAGGTTCATCAATGGCATCCTTCCAGACCGCTTCATTGAAGCGTGCAAAGGTGTCCATAGTTTGCTGTCGAGTTCGCCAGAAGAAGTGGTTGGCTACTCGCATGTTGCCAGTCCGCAGAGCAACACAGTTGTTGTAAGGATGCAGCAGTGCATAGATTACCGCATTGGCTTCAAACACCTTCCAATCTCGATGTTCCACGTCCGGGATCAGGAATTCGTCTTTGTCGTTGAGCCACCCGCACTTGACCAGTTTGCGGGCAGCAAAGTAAGCACACCCCCTAGCAAAGTTCTCTTGGTTCAAAGGTATCTGAGCGTACCCGTGCCCTGCAAAGGCACCGGAGAGCATGAATACCCATTGTAACGATTGGTAAACGTTATTGCCTTTTGCCATAAGGACCGTTAGTGTATCCACAGGCAAGGTGCCTGTCCCGTCTGTCTGCAATCCGCTTGTAAAGGCAGGCACCTTGACCATCTCATTGCTGATGTTCCGACTTGCCACCCAATCGGAAGCCCGTCTACCGTCACTGTCATAGAGTTGCTTGGTCCCTATGAAGATGGGTTTCCCGTGGCTATCGAGATCCATGACATCACAGTGCAGCGGCTTACGTTCCGTGACCCCGGGCGTCTGCCATAACGTGAAACTTATGCCCCATCGGGAAGATAGTTCCTCAAAATGTGAGGCTTGGATCAGGAACCCGGCTTTATAAGCCCAGTTCTGATACCAGAATGTGCGGAAGTGCTCAAAGCCTTCTGAGCAGACAAAGCCCGGTTTGGAAAACACGGCTATGACTGCATCTTTGAATCCGTACTCTTTGACTATCTGGTCACATCGGAACAGGAACTGGGCATAGAGTTGCCGGGTTGCGTCTCCTAAGCCCCCCATATCCATGGATGTTTGTGTACGCCCCGTACCACCCTTGTATTCAGGATCATACCCGGCTCTACCAGCCGTACCTCCGGCTGAGTATGGCGGGTTCATTAGGAATACAAGTTTCGTTCCTGATTTGGCTGCTGACATCAGTTTGACGTGGATAGGCTCGGGGAGTTCGTTGGTGGACTCTATCTGAACGATGGCATCGGGATCTGGGGGGCATAGGAAATCATATTGTGCCACAAGTGCGTCTGGCTGGGTTGCTTGGAGGGTGGGGATGTCAGCGGGGTCAAGGGTGGTCAGGATCAGATCGTTGAAAGCGTGACCTGCAACCATGTTGCCTGTCCCGGCTGCTGGATCCCAGACTAGAGATGTGTCTTTCCAGTCGGAGCCAAGATATTTGGCTATGACCCGAATGGCTTCATCGGCCCATGGTTTTGGGGTGTAAAAGGCACCTTGCTGACGTTGGGTGGATTCGTTCAAGTGGGTTGTGCTTTAGTCGTTACCTGCTTTTTCGCAGTCTTTCTCAGATCGTATCCACAGTCTGATGTCGGGATTGTGCCGCATTTCAATTCTTTCAACATTGGGGATCAAGGTCGGGTCACCTGCTCGTCATAGGGCATCTCTAGCAGGGCTGACACCGCCTCCCCTATCTCTAGGGCTGCCTTTATGTGGGTTGTGCACTCTTCGCCAGATTCCTTAGCTGTTTTGGCCATTTGTGCCGATCGAATGGCTGAACCTAACAGCTGCTTCGCAGCTGTTACATGAGTTGGGACTGCGTCCCCCAATTCGTCTAGTTTTGCTAGAGCGTTTTGGAAATGTGAGATAGCACTACTGATCTGTTCCATCATGAGTTCGGTGTTCATTCTATTCCCCTACTTTGTTATTTGGTCACGGAGAGCAAGTAGGGTCACAAAGGCTTCGCGGATCGTGGTTTGCTTTTCAAGGGTGAATTCGTCAGTTCCAGAGCATTTCTCTACCACGATTTTGGACACGGCGTTCCGTGCCTGCCGGATATGGTTTCTGACTTCATCCAATGATTCGTCCGCTTCTGTCTGGTAACTCATGGCTTGTTATCCCTTCATGTATCCGGCCCAAGTGTCCCTCATCTGGATCAAAACATGGAAGCTATCTCTCGGAAGTTCTCATTGTAGTTCCCACAGCCAGGGGAGTTATTTACTACGATGGCAGAGAGAGCATCTAAGGTCGCTTGGGGGTTCTCTTGGGCCTGAGCCATCTTTAACCCTGCTTCCGTGATTGTGATCGGTTTCATTTTCGGGTTCTCCTTTTCTTGAATGCTGGTTTTTCGGGTTTGGCTTCTTGATTCGTCCACTCTATCAGATCAGCAACGGTTAGCAGAGAGTCTTCTGTTCGGTTGATATGGTCCTGCAGTTCCTTGAGGCGTGCCTGTAGGGCTGTCCGGCATCTTTCTAATTTAGCACGGAAGTCCGTGAGTGCTTTCAACTTGGAAACTGAGACAAATCCAGTGACGGGCTTATAGTACGGTTTGTGGTACGCTATGTAGTCATTATTGTTTGGGTCTAGCGACGCCCAACCTATCAGCCATCCTTTTTGCTTTTTCATTTCGTTTTCATCCCAAACAGTTCGTTGCCACTCCAAAAGCATACTTTACCACCATACAACCCTAGAGTAATACCCTTTTTCAGCATTGGGTCAGCGACAACTTTGACAGCAGGACTCCCCACCTTGGTCGGAAATATCTCCAGAGCCTCATTCTCAGTGATAGATGCTGTTACCCCCGATTCAAGAACGACAAAGTTCAAATCGGTTGGAGTAATGTCATTGACTTCCCGGACATCGTAGGTCTTCCAATCTGCCGTGTTAAACCGGAAGATCAGCCGGTCATAGGTGGAGTGTCCTTTCTTCTGGCCGACTACCATAAGGACATTTCCTTCCATGCGGGCGTCCATGATCCTGTAGGCATTGAGCTGGGGCATCTTGACTGTGTAGGACTCCCCACTCTTGGGAAAGAGTACGGCAAAGATCTCTCCAAGCATGTTTTGAAGAGCGGCTCCCCGGAAGCATCGGGTGGCCTTCTCCATGCAGTTGGCTACATGGTTGGTTGAGAGAAAGAGTTTGGTTCCTGTATCCGCAATCCCAACCTCATGGATACGGGAAGATTCCTTCACATAGAGTCTATCCCCACAGGTGAAGACATCTTCGGTCACCAAAGGGAAGTTCAGGTATGTTTTGCTGGTAGTCCCGAATACTTTGAGGTTGTTTCCATCTTTCCATGCCACGGCTATCAGGTTGGATTTAGGATCGGTAAATGCCCCTACTAGCGTCCCGGTTGGTGGGACGTCTCCTACTTTAGCCCTATTGAGCCAGATATCTGTATCGGTGACGGCTAGGGTTGACCCGTAGCTGTCATAGAAATAGCGGATGGTATCGGATAGAGACCACATGGGAGTGATCTCCAATTGGGCTGATGATGCGTACCAGGCTGTTATTGTCTGAGCCATAATGGCTACAGTGGCTACCAGATCAGCCGGAGGCGGGTAGCGTTTGCGGTCGACAAACAGGGCTTTGAACCAGTCCATGTAGACGGGTGGGATGGCAGTGAATGGGTAGATTGTACTCTGGGGGTATCTTACGTCCTTGTCAAAGACAGAGATGCTATCCTGCATCCTTCGTCTGGTGACAGCAAACTGGTCATTTGGGTCGTCTGACGGGAGTTTCTGTCTGTAGCCCTCTATGGGGCCGTGGTACTTCCCTCGATAGGGGTGAAGTCCAATGAACATCTGGAAAGCGATGATGGCAAAGGAATACCAGTCGGAAAGTTCGGTCCACTTGTTGCCCTTGATGGTCCAATCTCGGATGCTTTCCATGATAGCGGGGGCTGGGTAGGAACGGGTCTGGTATGAATCCGTGTCGATACCGTAGATTTCCTTGTACTGCTTGTCTGTCAGGAAGTTCAGTTCGTTGAGATCCACGGCAAGGATGTTTGCTCTATGGATGTCTGTAGTCATGCTCTGCAGGATCCGGACCAGTTTGAGCATTTTGTCATGGGTGATTTTGTTACGTTCCCGATAGCCCTTGGTGAAGATTTGGCACAGGGTAACGGGGTCGGCTATGTAGCGCATCTCGTAGCCGATGGGTTTACCGTTCTTGTCTACGAGCAGACGGTTAGGTTTGATGACGTTGGGGTTAGTTATGGCTGAGAGTTCATTGATTTTGCCGATTGGTAGCATTTTGTTGGGATCGTGGTAGACTTTGTAGGCTGATGAGCCTATGACGTAGACTGATCCTTCCCCGCCCGATGCAAGGAAATTGTTGGTATTGAGGTCGACGGTGCTACCACCTTTGATCCAGACTTTCATCTAGTCCTGCTTGCCAGGTATGGTCCTATGAATTCTGGCTCAAATCCTTTGGACAGTAGGGTGGCATTGACCTCTAATTTGCGTTCCTTGGGTGGAACCGGGAGTTGATTTCTTAAATGGCAGTGACAGGTGGGGCCACAGCACCAGTTGAAGCGGCAGGATTTGCAGTCATATTCGTATTTGGGGGCCTTGGCTTCGCTCATTTGGTTGGCTCTCCGGTACCATCAATTACGAGATCAGGATCATAGTCGTCGATGTTAGAGTTGTCCTGATCTGTGGAGATGCCCGCTTCAGTGTAGACTTCGGTCCACCAGTCCCTTTGGCCGGGTGTCGCGGTGTCCGATAGGTCATTATCATCTGAAGCAGTCTCACACCGGTCCCTAACAGCTTTACGTGCTAGGTCTTGCGCCTCTTCTAAAGTGTATGCCTGCACCTTGACTCTGATGTCCGTGCTGCATTCTTTGATTACCTCTACACCCACTTGGAACCACTGCTTCTCAGGGGGTGGGGGTTGGTCCGGGGCAAAGCTGGGGAGTGCGGGGTCTTTTGGGTCATTTGCCATGGCTACTCCAAGGAAATGTAGAAGTTGATTTCCCGGTCTGACAGACCGAGTTTGTCACGCAGATCTGTCAATTGAGTAATAGCGCCTGTAAGCCACTCGACTTTCCTGTTTACGTTGAAGAGGGTATGAGTTGGGCCTTCAGTCAGGAGGATGCCTAAGCGGTCGTAGTCTTCCTCAGCATCGCCCCTATTTGACCGGAAGATGCATAGGCTACCTGTGGCGTTGTGGTTAAGGTCGTAGTCGTCATGGCAGTTTTCAATTAGGGTTTCCCAGACGTCACCTGGCTCAAGATCGAGATCGTTTTCTCCAACTGTCATTCCAGCGAGTTTCTTGAATAGAGCGGTAGGGGTGGTGGCAACTGGGTGTCTGGTAGGGCTTCCACAATTAGGGCAGAATTTGGGGCGTCCCTTTATAGGGCATCCCCTGGGGCAGGCTCGTACTTTGGAAGTTCTTTCGGCCCAGAAGTCGGTCCGAGAGATTGGGAAGCCAAGCCGGAAAAAGACGGTTGGTGTATCCATGGTTAGTAGTCCCACCCATTGTCTTCGTATTCAACATAATGGATCAGGTGCATCGCAACCGGCCTGTCTCTGTAGTCCCAGACGGGGAGTCCATTGAAGGATTCATGCAGAAGTTGGTGGAGAGCCTGGAACACCTGTGCTATGTCGGATATTTGCCAAATGGGGGTGACGCCATTAATGTTTGTCCCCGCTTCGCCCAGGCGGACGCCCAACATATGGGGCACTGACTTGCTAGGTGTGAAACGGCCACTTTCTTCCATCTGCACGGATGCGGAGTTAAAGAGCATCAGCGTATAGGAACCTAGGGGTAGCCCCAGGGAGTTAAGAGACACCCAGACTTGATTAGGTGTGAGGCCCGTCTTATCGGCCAGGTAGTCCAGGATTGGGCTCGGTTTACGGCCGGTGATGCGAGTTACCTTTGCCCCACATTCCGGACAATACTTTTCGTGCCCTTTGAGGGGGTGTTTATCCGGGCAATGAGCCGATTGGGATTTGTCCTTTTCAACCCAGAATTCCCCTTGGTGGGTAGAGAAGCCGATGTATAGCTGTGATTTTGTAGCGCCCATATTCTCCACCGTCTTACTTGTGTTCCGCCTGTTTCTCGACCATCTTCAGTCCCTTTCTGTGCAGAGCGATCTTGTCCTGATGCTGTTTGATCCTACCAGCCTTGTATTCCTGGTACAACTTCAAGGTCTGTGCCTTCGTGGGTGAAAGACATAGACTGTGGTCTCTGTTCTCGTGCCCAGAAATAATCAGGTAGTGGGCATCCTCGATCTCAGGCCACACATGGAGGCTGTAGTCAGTCCAAGACGAGTCAGGCTTCTTCAGGTTATACTGCGACCTATAAACGTAAAGAACTTTGAGGCGGGTGAGTCTAGGTTCTTTGGTGCCGCACTCGCGAAGGATTGCCCAGCAGTAGCCAATGGGTTTGACCTTCTCCTGGTCCTCTCTGTGGATTTGACGGTTGATGTACCTGTGCACCTGCAGGATGTACTCCACACCATTCGTTTGGGTGAATTCACCTGCGATGGCATAGGGTGTCCTTGAAAGCCTTCCAGTCGATGTGTATTGAGTGAAACTGCCCCGCAGGTTGATTTTGTACGCCTTGTTGCCATTAGCCCAGACCCAAATTTCGTCTTCCTTTGGTGGGGACTGCTCCTCTCCACAAGCGACCCTGTAGGCAGAGTCCACCGATGAGATGGACTTCTGGAATTTGGATCGTTCTATCATTCGATCGAGCCATGGGATATTTTTGCTAGACATGTGGCACATCTCCTTGTCAATACAACCCGTACTACTCTGAACGCCATGGGACTAACAGTTTGCATCCTCACATTTTTGACTTGTCATTGCGGCCATACTCACATCGTCTGTGTGAATCCATCTGTGGGCTGGACAGAAAGTGCGAAAGAACTTCTGTGCCCGTCGTGTCACAAACTCGCCTGTCAGGGACTTGAATGTCATTAACTCGTTGACGACTTCGAGCATGCCTACAGGCTCATAGAATTTGGGTCGAGTTTCGCATTTGAAGGATTCTACACCATCTGAGAAGATGGCAACGACAGCAAAGGTGTCCGTAGGGAACTCAATGCCGTAGTCGTAGTTGTTCCCGTCTATGTTGTGGACATTGGGGTCCGGGTAGGTAATGTCTGTTTGGAGCACACCGTTTTCCCAGGTGGGAATGCGACGTTTGGCATATCCAGATTGGATGTAGTTGGCGTATCGTGTGGGGCTGGCAAGGTAACTGGGATAATTGGGGGCCGATCTACCATCTGGTCCAGGTTCGAGCTTGAATTCTATGATGGATAGGGTCCCATCATGTTTCCGAGCTGCAACAACCCCATCTCCAGCTACATAAGCTTTTATCATGTCACCAGATGTAGTCAAGGATAAGAGTGTGGCATCCCCACAGAATGTAGTATCCAAGACTTTGGAGAGAGGGTGGAGGATCTCTTTGACTCTGGGGGCTATGCGTTCGATCTGGTGGATGCCCCCAAAGACGGTTAGGTGGTCTATCGCAGACAGGGTGAGGATTCGGGCACCAATGTCCGAGTCGGGCGAGGCACTACACCCGTCAGAGACGATGGCGTAGGGGATATTCTTACCATGGTGGGAGACTTCACCGTGCCTCGCATAGTCTTGGCAGACACGGTGGGTCTTCCCAATGGTGAAGTAGGAGTCCGAATTCATGCGTCAGCCTTAGGGGTGGTGTAGCGGAGACGAGCATCTTTCAGGGGGTCCGTGGCTTTCTCTATGGCTTCCCACGGTGGTTTGACCCCCCGTTTCTCCAATTCCACCCAAATTTTACGCATGGTGTTGCATTTGAGGTAGATTGTCCACGGATCCCATTCTTTTGAGATTGCAGTCCCCATCTCCAGGAATTTTGCACTGAGGGATTCAGTGGTGTCCTTGCTCTTGTCCTTCATCTAGATCCCCAACGAGTTGGGGTCGATTGCCTTGGACGGCCCACCTGATTTCAGCGCAGATGACTGGCTGCTGACGGACTGTGACACGAACTTGGCAAGCTTGGCCAGTGTCCTTTCAGTGGCGTTATTCAGTTCAACGTACTGGTCGAACTTTCCAGTGACCTTGAATTCTGCGAGCGCCTTTGAGACAGTAGGATCAGTGACGTTGACTCCTACCAGGATGGTCACCAGCGACTCCAGATGCTCCCCTTTGACTGCACCGTCTCTTGCTGCCGCAACCTCATTGGCAGTCAGGGCGGTTGCGTTGTGCAATCCGTCTGTGAGGATAACTACGATGGCATTGGCATCGAAGTCCTGAGCGGTGAGAGCCTTCCCGTACTGAGAGCAGGATTCAATGGCATTCTTGGATGCATCATACAAGGCCGTCATACCTCCGGTCCTGATGGATCCTGTGTACTTGTCCAAATCGCACTCCATGAGAGGGCGAAAACCGTGGATCTCACGTAGAGTCGAGTGGAACGTCGTATATCTCAGCATGAGGTTGTCTGCCCGGGGGCTCCTGCGGCAGGAAGTGACTACTTCTTTGACACAGGCTTCCAGTCCAGCTGCAAAACCTTCTGTGGACCCGGAGTTGTCGCAAGCGATTACCACCAGCGTGTACTCGCTTGCCCCAAGGTCCTGTACCCGTTTGGCAGAATATCCATAGTGACTTCCAGATATCTTATGTTCTTCCAGAGTGTCGATTTTGGGCATGATGCTTTGCCTCCTTGAAAGGGAGTTAAGGTTATGGTAACATATGGCTCTTCTCAGGTACACACTGAGGAGTCATTGAGACAAAAATTTGTCAGTTGTAGTGAACGTTACTCCCATGGATTTCATCCGGGCATAGAAGTCGTTAGCGGGTTTGCTGAACAGGCCAGGGAAAGGGGGCGGGTCCGGGACATAGGACATGGCGTCTTCGAGGACGACCATCTTTTTCACGTAATCCGGGTTGGCAAATTCGGTTACAATGTCTTCGAGGGTAAACCGGACGCAATGTGTCCCAGCTTCCCCAGCGATGAGGATGATATCCGCTTCCGATCCCAGAGTGGAGATGAGGCGGGTATTGACCTGAGTGGACGGATCAGCCGGATCAGGAACCTCAGCCTTCACACCGGAGAAGTGTTCGGTCCAGGGGTTGCTGCCCTTGGTCACGTAGTCTACCTGACAGTAGTGCATTCTGCACCAGTCAGCAAGAGCCTTACGGATGTCTGACTGAATGGCATGTCCACGTGTGCCAATGAGGCAGTGTTCCGGCCAGATGGTATGTACAAAGCGATTACCCGCTTTGAGCGCCTTCGTGTATTCCAGAGTGCGTTTGAAGCACCCAGGAAGTGTGGTGGTCCATTTCCCCGATTCCATGTCTTCCGGGGGGATCAAGGTGAAGGGCGTGGGATGCATGCCACCGGGATCCTTGAACCACATCGGATGGGAGATGTCCATTTCCTGGTGAGAGTCCACCGTTACGTGGATATCGTCCAGATGTTTTGCCAGCCGATCTATGAGTTTGGCTACTCTTGGAGCGTCTTTCTCTGCCCCAGGGACAAAGAGAGCCCCGGACGGATCGGTGAAGTCGAACTGAGGATCAATCAGGAGAAGATGGATTCGAGTCGCTTTGGCCATGTGGTCACGTCCTTATCATAAGTTACCCGTACTGACCCGTCATCCCCCAGATTGGGGTAGGGGCCAGTCAACCTGTCCTATCCCCTACTACTCTACTTTTTGGCCTCCTAACACTTTTTCTTTTATGGAATCAGGATTTGGTGTAAAGAAGTGTTGTCGTAGGGGGGTCGAAGTCATGCCAGACAAGAAACCGTATCAGAAGCCAATGATCAAGAAATCAACCAGTACGGGGATTACTCTGAAGTTGATCCGGGGGACGTCATCCAAGTGTTCCTGCCGACAGTGTTCAGGTTGTCATGGATGCAGATAGCTCCAGAGTTGTTGCCAACTACCAGATTCGGCAATTTCTGAGGACTGGTAGTACCCTTAATGTTAAGGCGGCGCAATTGCAGTACGCTAATGCCCAAGCCGACTTCACTTTGGCTCTTTCTCGTTTTAAGGAGTTGGATGTTAAAGATCGTGGGGATCGGATACGGGCTCGGCTTCTTTCTGGCCAAGAAACTCCTGATGCTTGGCTAGACGATCTAGACAAAAGATTTACCAAGGCAACTAGTAGGGCAATGGAGCGTTTTTGGTATCAGTTGTCCAAGGCTGCTGTAACGCTCATAAAAGCAGCTATGGCTGAACTGGATATCCCATCCGGTCAGGCCAAGAAATTAGAATTGGCGGCACGTCTCTTCATGGGGGCAAGCAGGGGTCCCCTGAATATCAACAGTTGGTGGGAGAAAAATCGGGAGAAAGTCAATTTTCTTCATGACGTGGCTACTTGGAAGCCCCGTTCCATTGATTTGGAATCCCAAGAGTTCAAGGTTGGTAATCTCAGGGTGCACAACACGATCCAACTATCCGGTCAGGCACTCAAACAGACGCAAAGCGTCCTTGAGGAAGCCATCAAGAAGATACAGATGTTGCATATCCCTAAGGGCGATGCAATCTTGTACGGGGATGTTTTCATCGTTGGGCAGATGAAGAAAGCGAAAACAGCGGCATGGTACGAACCCCGTGAGGATCGTATCTATGTGCGGCCTTTAAAGGATCACCAGCTTCCGAGTCTGATCCACGAATTTGGGCACCGTTATTTCGAGAAGTTTATCGATCCGAGTGCCAAGAAGAAGTGGGTCACCCACCACACAGAATTGATTTACAAGACACCAAGTGCGGAGATCAAAAGACCCCAGCCTGGGGATGAATTGCCTTTCGAGGTGACCAACGCCCCAGACAAGAAAGGCATCGTAGACCGAATCGAGGGGGATCGAGTCTATATCAAAGGGGTACCTACGGGATATCTGTCCTTGATGCAGCTTTTCAGGATTCTCCATAAGGTTCGAGCAGAATATGAGTTTCCAACCCTCTATGCCGCTCGTGGTGGTGTCGAAGAGCATTTCTGTGAGGCATTCTCCTTAGCGGCCATTGGGAAGTTGGATTCATTTCATCTTCACGCCTTTCTTGGCATCTTCCAGTAAGACCAAATCTCCTTTAACCACAAATTGGGGTAGGAGTTGGATCAAGGGGGGCGGTTCTCCTTATCAGATTATTCACCGCCCCTCTTTTGAAACTTACTCAGAGGTACTAGTCATGGTCGAAATCCTTGTTGGGCCTGCAAACGCAACCCTCTATATCTCTGGTGTGGACGTGACCGTTGCGCTCCCAGACGGGACATTCCAGACGGGAATGGAATTAGAGATCATCGCTGGCAATTCTGAAGTGGTCACTAGAATTGTTGAGGGGTTCCTTGTACAGATTAAGAACCCGGTTACCCCGTATATTGTGGATGTGGGGGGAGAGCAGGTATCCGTCTTGAAGGTATTTGTGACCAGGGTTCAGCCTACCATAGATTCATTGGGGAAGGGGCTGCTCAAGGTGAAGATCAGCCTGTCGAACAGCCCTGTCTCGGTTACCCTCGGGGAGAGAGTTCTGGATTCCGTTACTGACTTGTGTTTTGCCGTCTCTGGGGATGACAAAGCTCTAGACAACTTCATCGTCGGGATGGAGGTGACGGTGAAGAAAGAGTCTAAGGCTATGGTGCAGGTGTTCGGGAAAGGCCCCGATGTATCGTTTTTCGAGGGCTTCCCCAGAATGCCCATTGATGAGGAGGGCATAGGGGATCGGATGTATGGGTGTGCTTTTCTAGTGGAGACCGTCACTGACGAGAAGAATGAATGGCTGGGAAAATTGATAGACGCCATGTCCACTGTGCTTACTCGTATGCAGATAGCGTATGGAGTCGGGCTCGAACCTTCATGCGAGGACATTAGTAGCACGATGTGCTATTTTGCAGGCGATCAACCACCAGCGGGTTCTTGCCCCCCACGTTCGATCAAAAGCCGAGATTTACAGGAACGGATTGAGACCGATCATGACAAGATGTGTGTCCATTGCGCCGAATTCAAAACTGAACCATCGCAGTTTCATCTGGGTGATACAGACTGTATCTGCAATGACTGCCTCGCCATAGGGGATCAAGAGGTTCAGGAGTGCTCTAGCTGCCATGGGCATAAGCTTGCAACACGGGAGTATTACCCGGAGTGTAAGCGCAAGTCCAAAAAGACCGGCAAATCGACAGATGCCTTGCGGAAAACTTGTCTCAAGTGCGCTCGTGAGTATTCTCGACGAGTATCTCGTGATGCCAAGATCGCAAAGTTGAGTGCCGCAGAACGCAGTCTCTTGGCAACGGGAAAGTGGCGATACTGCCCTGAATGCAAGGGTATCTATGAAGCAACCGCTGAGTTTTTCAACCCGTCATATTCAACGCAGAGCGGGCCCGGGGGCCTTTCGGTTTGGTGTTGCCACTGTGAAGAGAAAGACACATCGGGTGGGAAGAGAAAGCAGGCTGTGACGTCATCCCGGCGTGCCCATGTGCGGATCGAGAAGGATCGCCCGAAAGAGGACGCTATCGATATCCACAATCTTCATGATGTGAAAGCAACTTCTATCACTGATCCAATGGTGGCCGGTATCGAGTCCAAACTTGCCCCACGGGTCGATGACCTCTCAGGGGTCTTTGACGGAAAACCCAAGAGTTAGGGGCAGTTACTTGACAGACTTCAAGTTAAGGTGTAATCTTCCCTGTGTAACATTACGGGAGGATACATTATGTCCCCTGAACTTGAAGATCCTGGTAGCTGTAGGAGAGCGAGACGGAATCTGTTCAACCTCACGCAGAAGGTCACCAGCCTGCGTAAGATGTTTCCGATGGCAGCGCAGTATGTAGAGAGTCTGCCCCCCGTGTGGGCGATGTCTTCTGAGGACGCAATCTACTACATACGAGTCATTCGAGCCAAGACTGGTTTGGATGTTCCTGAGGATGTAGGGGCCACCAATTAGCTGGTGGCTCTAGTTTTCCTATAGTCCCTGTCCATCTTGTAAGGATGCTGTCTGAGCATCCCACTCTGTTGACAGGGGGGCTCTTCGATGACCGGGATCGGTAAGCACATCATCTTTGATGGGGACTTCAGGTCAGATTCTCCTCTGGCTACGGTTGGTGGTGGTCATAGATTCCTCACGGATTTCGTGACGGCTCTGGGTATGACTATTGTGATCCCACCGTATGTCATCGAGTTTCCAGTCAGTCCGTCCGTGTACGATCGCATAAAGCAGACCCTGAAGGATGCAGGGCTCACCCACCTGGATTTCTATCAAGAGTTGATCAGATTCGATACCGTGAGGAATGGCGCCATCAAGGGTATCTCGGGAATCGTAGGGTTGGCCGAGTCGCACATTGCCTATCACACGGCTCCTGAGCATGTAGCAGATGGATTGCATTTCGTTTCCATTGATGTCTATAGCTGCAAGCCTTTTGATCCTTCTGTGACTCTGAACTATCTCCGACAGTCAGGATTGGTTCGGGGGCATGTAGTGGAGATCAATAGGTTCGTGGGGGGCCCCCAGGAAGTCAAGACGTATCCCTTTGATTGAGGTCTAGGCGGTGGTCAAGAAATCAATTCGTGATTTGCTCCCAAAGGACGTGCAGGAACGGATAGCACCTGAGTTCAACTCTGTTGAAGAAGTGGCACGGGATGATTTCGTGCAGGAGGAACCCCAGGTGAACCTGTGGGCAGCCCTACCTGGAGATGTGGTAACGCCGGAAAACCATCTTTTGGCGCCCACTGAGAATGCCTACTTCACCATGAATCCTATGACTCTCAGGAAGAAAATCCTTGGTGGGGAATTGGACGGTGAAGAATTGAACAAGGCGCTAGAGGCGGCGAAATTCATGGAAGGTGCTATTGGTCAGTCAATCCTTGGTGACAGTGGTGCTGGTGAAGATCGTCCTCCTCCGGTAAATCCTTTGCGTCCTACGTGGTAAGTTCCAGAGTATCATATACGGATGCCATATTGTTAGACAACAATAGGCAGACATAGATAAGAAAGCCAGCACTTTGTGCTTGCTCTCTTGTGCTTACTGTAGTAGAGTCCTCCAAAGAGGATTGATGGATGACTCGCTCATCAAAAACTTCTCTCAAATTTGCTAATCTATCCAAACAGATAGCACTCCAGTCCATCATCTCTGAATACTCCAGACTAACCCAACTCATCATCGATATCATCTGGACACAAGCCAGGCCAATACCTGCCCTGCTCCCAGCCAATATCACCAATGAACTCAAACAGCAAACATGGCTCTCCGCTCGGATGATCCAATGTGCTGCAAAACAAGCTTCCGCCATTGTCCGTGGGACACAGGCCAAACAGAAAAAACGCCTTTTCATAATCGCTAAACTCAAATCCCAAGGCAAACTCAAACAAGCTCGAAAACTTGAACGAATCTACAACGCTGCGGTAACATCTAAGCCAACTCTCGACGGCAGTCTGGTTCCTATGGAACTGGACCACCGCTTTATTCGATTTGACATCGCTCCAAAAACAGTGGCATTCGATTCATGGGTCACTATCACATCAATCGGTGACAAAAAGAAGCTAGTCCTTCCGTTCAAGAAGACCAAGCATATCCAGAAACTCATTGATAAGGGCGGTATCATGGCTCCAGGAGCCCGGATCACAGCCAAGAACATAACCCTGATGTTTGAGTTCAAGGACAAGGAACCTCAGGAACCCCCAAGGGAGATGGTTGCGGGACTCGACATTGGGGTCAAGTCCTGCATTTCTGTTTCGTATAGTGACGGTAGTTTTCGTCAAGTGTCGGAGGATTCTCATGGTTGGAGTCTGGATAGTATTAACGATAAACTCGCAAGGAAAACAAAGGATTCGGGGGCATTTCATAGGGCGCAGACCCATCGTACTAACTTCATAAACTGGTCGATCAATCAAGTAGATTTCCGTGGGTTACGGGAGCTTAGGATTGAGGGTATCAAGAATCTCAGGTTGCGTAAGAGAGTTTCAAGGAAGTTAAGTCATTTTGTGTACCGGGAGATCTTTGATAGGTTGGGGATGAAAGCCGAAGAGGCGGATGTTCTGCTTTCTGAGGTTTCGCCAGCTTATACAAGTCAAAGATGCTCCGTTTGTGGTTGGACTCGTAGATCTAATCGAAAGGGAAAGCAATTCAAGTGTGGCATGTGCGGTTTTACTGCTGATGCAGATTTGAATGCTTCCGTGAACATTAGGTTGGACCTAAAGCCGATAGGCAAGAAGGAGCGACTGAAGCGATTGAACCGGACGGGCTTTTATTGGCCGGTCGAGTTGGATCGCTTTAGGGCAGGAGCGTATAGTCCCTGCTGTCCTGGGAGCTTGGAGTGATAAATGTCTACACTTCAAGTAACTATAGTCATTTGTAAGCAGTTTTTGGCACTCTCCTGGAGGTTCCCCAAATGGATTCTCGAAAGAAGGTTGTGTTGGTTGAAGGTATCATCGGGGCTGGTAAATCGTCCCTATCCAGAGAGTTGGGGGCAGCCCTAGGGCCAACCACACTGACTTTGATGGAACCGGATGATAAGGACAATGCTAATCCCTATCTGACAGACTTCTATAAGGAGCCAGCAAGATGGGCTTTTGTCATGCAGGTCCAT
>Ga0208957_1000733_pt1 | contig 21549 bp, 26 predicted proteins | sample RifOxyA1_FD_184029 | JGI IMG/M metagenome (GOLD analysis project Ga0208957, IMG submission 184029) | Groundwater microbial communities from Rifle, Colorado - Rifle Oxygen_injection A1 (SPAdes) | ecosystem: Environmental > Aquatic > Deep subsurface > Groundwater | place: Rifle, Colorado, United... | reverse complement strand
ATGTCCGGCGTCTGCATCGACGTCGTCGCGGTAATGCCAGCAGCGCTCGCATTTCTTCGCGGCACTCGGGGTGACCTCGATGCGATCGGTGGCGGCGGCCACCAGGCGTGCCTGTGAGGTGATCAGGACGAAGCGCAGGTCATCGCCGAGCGGTGCCAGCAAGGCCTGGGTTGCGGGGCTGGCGTGCAGGGTGACGTCGGCCTGCAGCGAGGAACCAATGCCGCCGGCGACACGCACGGTTTCGAGTTCCTTCTGCACGTCGGCGCGCACCGCGCGGATGCGGGTCCAGCGCCCGAGCAGGTCGGCTTCGCCGGCCTGCGCCGGCAGCTCGTGCCAGGTATGCAGGAATACCGAGTCGTCCTCGCCCGCCAGTTGCGTCCACACTTCTTCGCCGGTGAACGACAGGATCGGCGCCATCCAGCGGGCCAGCGCCTGCGTCAGGTGATACAGCGCGTTCTGCGCAGCGCGGCGCGCACGGCTGTCGGCGCCGCTGGTGTAGAGCCGGTCCTTGAGGATGTCGAGGTAGAAGCCACCGAGGTCCTCGGAGCAAAAGGACTGCAGCTTCTGCACGATGAAGTGGAACTCGTAGGCGTCGTAATGTGCCTGCAGTTCGCCCTGCAATTGTCGGGTCAATGCCAGCGCGTAGCGGTCGATCTCCAGCCAGTCCGTCACCGGAAGCGCGTGCGCCTGGGGATCGAAGTCCGACAGGTTGGCGAGCAGGAATTTCAGGGTATTGCGGATGCGGCGGTAGCCTTCCACCACGCGCTTGAGGATTTCATCCGAGATCGACAGCTCGCCCGAGTAGTCGGTGGTCGCCACCCACAGCCGCAGGATGTCGGCACCGTACTGGTCCATCACCTTCTGCGGCGCGACGACGTTGCCCTTCGACTTGCTCATCTTGTGGCCCTTGCCGTCGACCACGAAGCCGTGGGTGAGCAGGGCCTGGTAGGGCGCGCGGCCGTCGGTGGCGCAACTGGTGAGCAAGCTTGACTGGAACCAGCCACGATGCTGGTCCGAGCCTTCCAGATAGAGATCAGCCGGATACGCGAGCTCGGGACGGCGTTTCAGCACGCAGGCATGGGTGACGCCGGAATCGAACCACACGTCGAGCGTGTGGCCGGTCTTGTCATAGTGCGCAGCGTCGTCACCCAGCAACTCGGCCGGGTCGAGCGCGAACCAGGCCTCGATGCCTTTTTCCTCCACCCGCTTGGCGACGATCTCCAGCAGTTCCATCGTGCGCAGGTGCAGTTCGCCGGTTTCCTTGTGGGTGAAGAAGGGCATCGGCACGCCCCAGTTGCGCTGGCGCGAGACGCACCAGTCGAGACGGTTTTTGATCATCGCCTCCAGTCGCGCGCGGCCCCAGGCCGGGAAGAACTGCGTCGCATCGACCGCCGCCATTGCCTTGTTGCGCAGGCTGCTCCGCTCCCCGCTCCCCGCTCCCTGCTCACCAGCCTCCATGCCGATGAACCACTGTCGCGTCGCGCGGAAAATGATCGGCGTCTTGTGACGCCAGCAATGCGGGTAGCTATGCAGCAGCTTCTCGTGCGCCAGCAGGTTGCCGCCGGCCTCGAGCGTTTCGACGATCAGCGGATTGGCCTGCCAGATGCTCATGCCGCCGACCAGCGGCACGCTGGCGTAGAAGCGGCCGTCGTCGCCCACCGGGTTGTCGACCTTCAGGCCATAGCGGCTGCCGACCACGTAGTCGTCGAGGCCGTGGCCGGGTGCGGTATGCACCGCGCCGGTACCGGCGTCCGCCGTGACGTGATCGCCGACGATCACCGGCACCTGACGCTCCTGGAAAGGGTGCCACAGCAGCACGCCTTCGAGCGCCTGGCCGGTGGTGTGCGCGATGACTTCGGCGCCGTTGGCGAGGCCGTAGCGCGTCAGCGCGGCTTCTCGCAGGCTGTCGGCGAGGATCAGGAGGCCCTTGGCCGTGCGTACCAGCGCGTACTGGAAATCGGGGTGCAGCGCCACCGCCTGGTTGGCCGGCAGCGTCCACGGCGTGGTCGTCCAGATGACGATCCGGACCGGTTCCGCTATCGACGCAATGTCGAAACGGCGCGCGAGATCGGCGGGGTCGGCCACGGCAAAACCGACGTCGATCGCCGGCGAGGTCTTGTCCTCGTACTCGACCTCGGCCTCGGCCAGCGCCGAGCCGCAGTCGACGCACCAGTGCACCGGCTTGGCGCCCTGGTAGAGATAACCGGCCTGCTGGATCTGACCCAGTACGCGCAGGGTGTCGGCTTCGAACTGGAAGTCCATGGTGCGGTAGGGATGGTCCCAGTCGCCCAGCACGCCGAGGCGGATGAAGTCGGCCTTCTGTCGCTCGATCTGCTCGGCGGCGTAGGCGCGGCACAGTTCGCGGAACTTCGACGGGGGGATGTCCTTGCCGTGGGTTTTTTCCACCTGCAGCTCGATCGGCAGGCCGTGGCAGTCCCAGCCCGGCACGTAGGGCGCGTCGAAGCCGGACAGCGTCTTCGCCTTGACGATGATGTCCTTGAGGATCTTGTTCACCGCGTGGCCGATGTGGATGTCGCCGTTGGCGTAGGGCGGGCCGTCGTGCAGGATGAACTTGGGGCGGCCGGCCGCCGCCTTGCGGATGGATTCGTAGCGCTTTTTCTCCTGCCAGCTTTTGACCCAGCCAGGTTCACGCTTGGCGAGGTCGCCGCGCATCGGGAAGGGGGTGTCGGGCAGGTTGAGCGTGCTTTTGTAGTCAGGCATGGCGTCCGGGTTTTATTTAATCGTGGCCAAAAAGTGTTTGGCGTTGTCGACGTCGCGGCTGATCTGCGCGACGAGGCTGTCGAGGTCGGGGTATTTTGCTTCGTCGCGCAGCTTGTGCAGAAACTCCACGCGCACGCGGCGGCCGTAGATGTCGGCGTCGAAATCGAACAGATGCACTTCGAGCACGGGCACGGCATCGGCGCCCTTGACGGTGGGCCGCTTGCCCAGGCTCGCCACGCCGGGCAACGGCTTGCCGTTGAGTCCGCTGAGTTCGACCGCGAAAATCCCCATCAGCGGCGGGCGATTGTGCTTGAGCTGGATGTTGGCAGTGGGGAAACCGATGTCGCGTCCGAGCTTGTCGCCGTGCACGACGCGGCCCGAGATGCTGTAGGGCCGGCCGAGCAGGCGCGCTGCATGACCGAGTTCCCCCGCGGCCAGCGCACTGCGCACCGCCGTGGACGAAGCGCGCTCGCCGGTCACTTCCACCGTGGGCAGGGATTCGGCGTCGAAACCGAGCGACCGGCCTGTTTGCTGCAACAGGGCAAAGTCACCGGTGCGTTTGGCGCCGTACCGAAAATCGTCGCCCACCAGGACGTAATGCGCCTGCAACGTGCGCCCCAGCACCCGTTCGATGAAGGCCTCGGCGGTCAGTGAAGCAAACGCGCGGTCGAAGCGGAATACCTGGAAGCGGTCGATTCCCATGCGTTGCAGGCATTCGGCCTTTTCGCGCAGGCTCGACAGACGCGCGGGCGCCTGCTCGGGCGCGAAAAACTCGCGCGGATGCGGCTCGAAGCTCAGCACGCAGCTCGGCAGGCCACGCATCCGCGCCACGTCCTGCAAGCGGGCGAGCATGGCCTGGTGCCCGAGGTGCAGGCCGTCGAAGTTGCCGATGGTGACCGCGTGGGGCGTGCCGAGTGGACGAAAACCGTGGGTGATGCGCATGGCGTGAGGCGAAAGGGGAAACCGGCGCGAAAAGGCCTAATTCTAGCCGATTCAGTGACTTATTCGGCGGCCCGCCGGACGAATTGCCGCGGGCGGAAGCCCATCAGGCCCAGTGCCGCAAAATACAGCGCGATGCCGCCACCGACCAGCAGCGCCAGCCGCAGCAACCGTTCGTAGGAGCGGGCCGCCAGCCACCATTGTTCCTCGCCCATGGCGTAGTAGAGCATGGCGGCCATCAACGACACCGCCAGCAGCACGCGCAGGAAGTAGGCGGTCCAGCCCGGTTGCGGCTGGTAGACCCCGTGCTTTTTCAGCAGATGCAGCAGCATTCCGGCGTTGAGACAGGCCGCCAGGCCAATCGATAGCGCCAGCCCGGCGTGGCCCAGCGGCCCGATGAAAACCAGGTTCATCAATTGGGTGGCGATCAGCGTCGAGATGGCGACCTTGACCGGCGTGCGGATGTTCTGCCGAGCATAGAAGCCGGGCGCCAGCACCTTGACCAGGATCAGCCCGACCAGCCCGAGGCTGTAGGCCACCAGCGCCTGCTGGGTCATGGCGACGTCATGGGCGTCGAACGCGCCGTAGCGAAACAGCGTGGTGATGAGCGGCACCGCGAGCACCGCCAGCGCGGCCGCGGAGGGCAGCGCGAGCAGCAGGGTGAGCCGCAGGCCCCAGTCGAGCAGCTTGGAATATTCGGCCGGCGAATCGTCGGCGTAATGCTTGGCCAGGCTGGGCAGCAGGATGGTACCGAGCGCTACCCCCAGCATGCCGGTAGGGAATTCCATCAGGCGGTCGGCGTAATACAGCCACGACACGCTGCCGGTGGCGAGGAAGGACGCGAAAATGGTGTTGATGAGCAGGCTGATCTGCGCTACCGATACGCCCAGCGTGGCGGGCGCCATCAATTGCAGGATCCGATGCACGCCGGGATCGTTGATGTGGCGGGTGGGACGCGGCAGCATGCCGATTTTCATCAGGTGCGGCAACATCCACGCCAGTTGCAGCACGCCGCCCAGCGCCACCCCCCAGCCCAGCGCCAGCACCGGCGGGTCGAAATAGGGCGCCAGCCATAGCGCTGCGCCGATCATGGCCACGTTCAGCAGCACCGGCGCGAACGCCGGCACCGAAAACTTGCTGTAGGTGTTGAGCACGCCGGCCGCCAGCGCGACCAGCGAAATGAACACGATGTAGGGGAAAGTAATGCGCAGCAGCGTGACGGTGAGGGCGAATTTTTCCGGATCGGCGCGAAATCCCGGTGCACTGACATAAGCTACCCACGGCGCGCCCACGATGCCCAGCAGGGCGACGGCGACCAGCGTCAGCGTCAACGCAGTGCCCACTTGGTTGACCAGGGTATGGGTGGCGTCATGGCCCTTGCGGCTCTTGTATTCCGCGAGAATGGGCACAAAGGCCTGCGAAAACGCGCCCTCGGCAAACAGCCGCCGCAAAAGGTTGGGAATCTTGAAGGCGACGAAGAAGGCGTCGGTGAGCATCCCTGCGCCGAATACGCGGGCGATGATGGTATCGCGCACAAATCCCAGGATACGGGAGAGCAGGGTCATGCTGCTGACCGCAGCGAGGGCTTTGAGTAGGTTCATGGATGGACCGGGTTTTGCGCGCATTGTGCGGGGCGCCGCGCCGCGCCGCAACTCCATTCGCTGCGGACTTGATTTTTTATCGGGTTGTCCCGTACAATCGCGGGCTTTGGTGAATCTGCCCCGTTTTGACGGGGCGCTTCAGATTTTATTTTTTGCCCTGCCGGTAGGTGCGGGGTGCCCAGATAAATTCGCCTCGCTCATCATGCGGGGCTTACAGGAGCAGAACATTTATGGCGAACTCCGCCCAGGCGCGCAAGCGCGCACGTCAAGCCAGCGCCCAGCGCGACAGCAACATGAGCCAGCGTTCCGAGCTCCGCACTGCGATCAAGAAGGTGCGCAAAGCCATCGAAGCCGGCGACAAGGCCGCTGCACAACAGGTATTCCAGGCCTCCATGAGCGTGATCGACAGCATTGCCGACAAGCAGATCGTTCACAAGAACAAGGCAGCACGCCACAAGAGCCGTCTGTCCCAGGCAGTCAAAAACATGGCCTGAGCGTCGGGCGCTCACGGGAGAAACGACCCGCGCCGCAAAAAACGCCGCATTCAGCGGCGTTTTTCTTTTCCGATCCCCCACGGTTGCTATTCAATCGTCAATCGCCATTCTCGGTGAGCAGTTCGTTGCTCTCGGCAAAGGTCTGTAAAAACCGGTAGGCGTTGGGATCGGTCGCCTTGAGTTTTTTATCCACGACAACGCAGCGGATGCCGTCCAGTGTGGTGGGCTGTACATAGGGCGAATAGTTGGTGCGGTTGTTGGGATCGATGACAGCGAAGGCGCCTGCCAGGCGATCGGCCCAGTCGCTTGGGCGAAACCGCGAACCCTTGCTGGTGAGGCCGCGAATGATGAAGGGGGCGTTGGCGGTGGCGTCATCCATGGAGTGGGTGGGCGGCGGAAGGAATTGACGGATTTTAGCATGCAGGGAGAGGCGCGCTGAGGCGGTCTCGCTTGCGCGTTTGCGGCATTTTGAAGATACTGGCGCAGGTACCTGACAAAAACCGTCAACAATTCATCAGGAGGAGAAAATCATGAAAAATCCGCTCGATTCGCTGTGGGGAACGGTCATCGCCGGTTTTGTGCTGACCGCCGTGCTGTATGTCTTTGCCAGAAACTTTCTGAGCTAAAGGGAGCATAGGCAATGGAGAACATCAATATCGCAGCAGTCCTGGCCCGCTGGATCCATTTCATGGCAGGCGTGATGTGGATCGGCCTGCTGTACTACTTCAATTTCGTCCAGGTGGCGGCGTTGAAAAATGCCGCCGCCGATGGCACGGCCGCCGGCATCAGCAAGCATGTTGCGCCGCGTGCCCTGCTGTTCTTCCGCTGGGCGGCTGTCGTAACCTGGCTCGCAGGCGCCGCCCTGCTGGGCCCGCTGTTTGTCGACGCCTTCCTGTTGCGTAACGGCATGGGCGGGATCGGCATCGGTGCGTGGCTGGGCACCATCATGCTGTTCAACGTCTGGGTGCTGATCTGGCCGAATCAGAAGAAAACCCTCGGCATGGTTTCGGCGACCGACGGCGAGAAGAACAAGGCGCGCCGGGTGGCCTTCCTGGCATCCCGCACCAATACCATGCTGTCGATTCCGATGCTGTTCTTCATGGCGGGCGGGTGGTCTCACCGGGCGCTTTTCGGCCTATAATCAAGGCGCTGCATGACAAGCACGGCGGCTTTGGCCGCCGTTTTCTATTTTGCTGTTTCATTCAAGTAGCGCGGCTATTTCAGGACAGCCTGGTTGGGGACTGCCATGACAACACATTTGATGAATACCTATAATCGCCAGCCCGTCGCCTTTGTGCGCGGCGAGGGCGCCTACCTGTGGGACGAAACCGGAAAACGCTATCTCGATGCGGTCGCCGGTGTGGCGGTGAACGCGCTGGGGCACGGCCACCCCAAACTGGTGAAAGCCATCAGCGAACAGGCGGCATCGCTGATCCATTCGTCCAACCTGTACCGCGTGCTGCGGCAGGAGGAACTGGCCGACAAACTGTGCGCATTGTCGGGCATGGACAAGGCCTTCTTCTGCAACTCGGGCTGCGAGGCCAACGAGGCGGCGATCAAGCTGGCGCGCCTGTATGGTCACGGCAAGGGCATCGAAGTGCCGACCATCATCGTGATGGAGAAGGCCTTCCATGGCCGCACCATGGCGACACTGACCGCCACCGGCAGCCGCAAGATCCAGGCGGGGTTCGAACCCCTGCTGTCCGGCTTCGCACGGGTGCCGTTCAACGATCTGGAAGCGATCCGCCATGTCGCCGAACACAACAAGAGCGTGGTCGCGGTGCTGATCGAAGTGGTGCAGGGCGAAGGCGGCATCAACGTGCTGCCGTCGGAGTATCTCGCCGAGTTGCGCAAGATTTGTGACGTCCACGGCTGGCTGCTGATGCTGGACGAGGTCCAGACCGGCATCGGCCGCACCGGCACCTGGTTCGGCTTCCAGCATTCCGGCGTGATGCCGGACGTGATGGCGCTGGCCAAGGGCCTCGGCTCGGGCGTGCCGATCGGCGCCTGTCTGGCACGCGGCGCGGCGGCCGAAGTGTTCACGCCCGGCAGCCACGGCTCCACTTTTGGCGGCAACCCGCTGGCTTGCGCCGCGGCATTGGCGACGCTCCAGACCATTGAAGAGGAGAAGCTGCTCGACAACGCGCGCGTGCGCGGCGAAGCCATTCGCAGTGGCCTGCGCGCAGCGCTCGTCGGCGTGCACGGCGTGGTCGACATCCGCGGCGAAGGCATGATGATCGGCATCGAGCTCGACCGTCCGTGCGGCGAGCTGGTGGCGGTGGCGCGCGACGCCGGCGTGCTGATCAACGTCACCGCCGACACGGTCATTCGTCTGGTGCCGCCGTTGATCTACGGTGCAGCCGAAGTCGACGCGCTGGTCGCGGCGGTGTCCGGCATCGTCAGAAACTACCTGCAGCAGGCAGCGTGATGCTGAAGCATTTTCTGCAATTCAAGGACCTGTCGCGCGACGAACTGAACTATCTGTTCGAACGCGCGCGGCTGATCAAGTCGCGTTTCAAGCGCTATCAGCCGTATCACCCGCTGGTCGACCGGACACTGGCGATGATCTTCGAAAAAAGCTCGACCCGCACCCGGCTTTCGTTCGAAGCCGGCATGCACCAGCTTGGCGGTTCGGCGATCTACCTCAACACGCGCGACACCCAACTGGGACGCGGCGAGCCGGTGGAGGACGCAGGCGAGGTCATCTCGCGCATGGTCGACATCGTGATGATCCGCACTTTCGAGCAGGAGATCATCGAGCGCTTCGCCGCGCATTCGCGTGTGCCGGTGATCAACGGACTGACCAACGAATATCACCCGTGCCAGATCCTCGCCGACATCTTTACCTTCATCGAGCATCGCGGTTCGATCCAGGGCAAGACGGTGGCATGGATCGGCGATTCCAACAACATGTGCAACACCTGGCTGCAGGCGGCCGAAGTGCTCGATTTCAACGTGCACGTGTCGACCCCGCCGGGCTATGAAGTCGAGCCCGAGCGCGCCAATCTGTACGGCACGGACAATTACGAAAGCTTCGCCGACCCGATGGACGCCTGCCGCGGTGCTGACCTGGTAACCACCGATGTATGGACCAGCATGGGCTGGGAGGCCGAAAACGACGAACGGCTGAAGGCGTTTGCCGACTGGCAGGTCGATGCCGACATGATGGCGGTGGCGAAATCCACCGCACTCTTCATGCATTGCCTGCCTGCGCATCGCGGCGAGGAAGTCACCGCCGAGGTGATCGACGGCGCGCAGTCGGTGGTGTGGGACGAGGCGGAGAATCGCCTGCACGTGCAGAAAGCCCTGATGGAATATCTCTTACTCGGAAAAGTGGAAAGCTGAATATGAACATTGCGTACTTCAAGGACATGGATTCGCTCTATGTCGAGATCAGTCCTGAAAATCCTGCGCAGGCCTGGGAAGCGCACGAAGGCATCGTGCTCAACCTGTCGGAGGACGGCCGCGTGGTCGGCATCGAGATCGAAAAGGCGAGCTTAGCCACCAACCTCGACATCCTGAAGATCGGCGGCTTTCCAGGCCAGGTCGAGATCATCGACAAGAATCAATCCGGTTCCACCCACTGAATCCCCACACCATGAGCGACATCAAGAAAGTTGTACTGGCCTATTCCGGCGGCCTCGACACCTCGGTCATCCTGAAATGGCTGCAGGACACCTACCAGTGCGAGGTGGTGACCTTCACCGCCGACCTCGGCCAGGGCGAGGAACTCGAGCCCGCGCGTGCCAAGGCGCTGCAGTTCGGCATCAAGCCCGAGCAGATCTACATCGACGACCTGCGCGAAGAATTCGTGCGCGACTTCGTCTTCCCGATGTTCCGCGCCAACACCGTCTACGAAGGCGAATACCTGCTCGGCACCTCGATCGCCCGCCCTCTGATCGCCAAGCGCCTGATCGAAATCGTCAACGAAACCGGCGCCGACGCCATCTGTCACGGCGCCACCGGCAAGGGTAACGACCAGGTGCGCTTCGAACTCGGTGCCTATGCGCTCAAGCCCGACGTCAAGGTGATCGCGCCGTGGCGCGAGTGGGACCTGCTCTCGCGCGAGAAGCTGCTGGCCTACGCCGAGACCCATGGCATTCCCATCGACATGAAACATCGCCAGGGCGGCTCGCCGTATTCGATGGACGCCAACCTGCTGCATATTTCCTACGAAGGCCGTCATCTGGAAGATCCCAATGCCGAGGCCGAAGAGGACATGTGGCGTTGGACCGTGTCGCCGGAAAAGGCGCCCGACCAGGCCGAGTACATCGAACTGACCTACGCCAAGGGCGACGTCGTGGCGATCAATGGCGCGGGCATGCGCGCGCACGAAGTGCTGGCGAAGCTTAACGAGATCGGCGGCAAGCACGGCATCGGCCGGCTGGATCTGGTGGAGAACCGTTACGTCGGCATGAAGTCGCGCGGCTGCTACGAAACCCCCGGCGGCACGATCCTGTTGAAGGCCCACCGTGCCATCGAATCGATCACGCTCGACCGCGAAGTCGCGCACCTGAAGGACGATCTGATGCCGCGCTACGCCAGCCTGATCTACAACGGCTACTGGTGGGCGCCCGAACGTGTTGCGCTGCAGACGCTGATCGACCACACCCAGCAGCACGTCAACGGCACCGTGCGGCTGAAACTCTACAAGGGCAACGTCATCGTCTCCGGCCGTGATTCGAAGACCGATTCGCTGTTCGATTCGACCATCGCCACGTTTGAAGACGACGCCGGCGCCTACGATCAGAAAGATGCAGGCGGCTTCATCAAGCTCAACGCGCTGCGCATGCGGATCGCAGCGAAACTCGACGCACGGAGAAAATAAGCATGTCCCAGTTCGATAATGTCGCCGTCACCAAGCAGGCCAACGTCTATTTCGACGGCAAGTGCGTGTCGCACACCGTCCAGTTCGCCGACGGCACCAAGAAATCGGTCGGCGTGATCCTGCCGTCCACGCTCACCTTCAACACCGGCGCCCCGGAAATCATGGAGACCGTGGCGGGTGCTTGCCGTGTCAAGCTGGCCGGCGAGAGCGAGTGGGCAAGCTACGGCGCCGGCCAGTCGTTCAAGGTGCCGGGTAATTCCAGTTTCGACATCGAGGTGGCGGGCGAGCCCTACCACTACGTCTGCCACTTCGGCTGAGACTCGGCATGACCACCGTCACTGTCGTCAGGAAGTCGGGCCGCATCGCGATTGCGGCCGATACGCTGACGAAGTGGGGCGGTGGCAAGGAATCCGCTGCCTACGTGGCAAATCACGAGAAGATCATCCGCGTCGGCGACAGCTTTGTCGCAATCACCGGCTCGGCCACCTTCAAGCTGATCCTCGCGGATTATTTCGCCGGGCTGGACGTGCCGCCGCAACTCGATTCGGTGGCCGACATTTTCAGCGTATGGAACATCCTGCACGGCGCGCTGAAGGAGCATTATTACCTGCAGACCGGCGAGGACAAGGAGGAAGACCTGGAGTCCAGCCGCATGGACGTGTTGATCGCCAATCCGCGTGGCATCTTCGGCGTGGCGGCGCATCGTACGGTGCAGGAATTCTCGAAATTCTATGCCTACGGCAGCGGCAGTCCGTATGCCCTGGGTGCGATGTACGCAGCCTACCGCGCGCCTTCGCTCGATGCCGAGGCGGTCGCACGGCTGGGCGTGATGGCGGCGGCCGAATTCCACGACGAGTCGGGTTTGCCGGTGCAGTCGTTTGTGATGGACGTTGAGGAGTAAACATGCCGAGTTTTGACATCGTGTCCGAGGTCGACAAGCAGGAAGTGCGCAACGCGGTCGACCAGGTCAACAAGGAAGTGTCCACCCGTTTCGACTTCAAGGGATCCGACGCCCGCGTCGAACAGGCGGACTATGTGCTGACGGTCTACGCCGATACCGAATTCCAGCTCGACCAGGTGCAGGACATCCTCGCGCAGAAGCTCGCCAAGCGCAGCGTCGACGTGAAATGCCTGGACATCGGCAGCGTCGAGAAGGTATCGGGCAACAAGGTCAAGCGCAGCGTGACGGTGAAGACGGGCGTCGAGACCGAACTGGCGAAGAAGATCGTCAAATGCATCAAGGACAGCAAGCTGAAGGTACAGGCCAGCATCCAGGGCGACACCGTGCGCGTATCGGGTGCCAAGCGCGACATTCTGCAGGACACCATCGCGCTGGTGCGGAAGAGCATCACCGACTTTCCGCTGCAGTACCAGAATTTCCGCGACTGAACGTACGCGAATATCCAACTCAGGACACGAGGAGGCGCATATGGCCAAGGTTCTGGTTCCGCTGGCGGACGGCTGCGAAGAGCTCGAGGCCGTCACCATCATCGATCTGTTGCGCCGTGCCGGCATCGAAGTGGTGAGCGCCGGACTTGATCCCGGCGTCGTCAAGGCCAGCCGCGGCGTGCAGCTGCTGCCGGATATGACGCTGGATAGCGCCCTGCAGGACGATTACGACATGGTGGTGCTGCCAGGCGGCATGCCTGGCGCGGCCCATCTGAAGTCGGACCCGCGTATTCTCCGGTTGCTGAAGGACATGGCGGCAGCGGGAAAATATACCGCCGCCATTTGTGCTGCGCCGATGGTGCTCGCCGAAGCGGGCGTGCTTGAGGGCAGGCAGGCCACCAGCTACCCCGGTTTTCTCGATGGCTTGCCCGGCGTGACCGTCAGTGCGGCGGCCGTGGTGCGGGACGGCAAGGTGCTGACCTCGCGCGGGCCCGGCACGGCCATGGATTTCGCGCTGGCGCTGATCGAGACGCTGGCGGGGGCCGACAAACGCCAGCAGGTCGAGGCTGCCCTGGTCAGGCCATAGCCGGCCATGCGCCGTCGTTGCTATTATTGATAAACCTATACCAAATACCCAGTCGAACCGGAGACCGCCATGCAGATTCGCGAAATTCTCACCCTCAAAAGTGACACCATCTACAGCATCGCACCTACAGATTCAGTCGCAAGCGCCGTCGACAAGCTGGTGGGCCTGGGAGTCGGTTCGCTGGTCGTGCTCAAGAACGGTGAGATGGTGGGTCTCCTGACCGAGCGCGATGTCGTGCAGGGGATGGTCAAGCAGGGCTGTAATCTCAAGGACGCGGAGGTCAGCACCATCATGGTGACCGAACCGGTGGTGGCCAACGCCGAGGACTCGGTCGACTATGCGCGCGATGTGATGACCAAGTCGCATATCGGACACCTGCCGATTCTCGACGGCAACAAACTGCTCGGCATCATTTCCTTTCACGACGTGGCGCGCGCCTGCCTCAAGGAAGCCAATTTCGAGAACAGCCTGTTGAAACGCTACATCAAGCACTGGCCGGAGTAAGCGGCCCATCCAGACCGGCTAGCGGATCGACTCGATGTCGATCGTCTTTTCCATGACCTTGGGCACGATCAGCGCATAGCCTTGCTGTTGCCAGTGTGCCAACTCGGTGATGGCATTGGGTACGACTTCGATGAAGTCCTGGAAGTCCTCCACCTTGTAGCCGAAGTCCGCGGCCGCCTGTCCGCACACCTTGAACTTCACCCCGAGTCCGGCGTAGTAGCGCATGCGATCCACCGCATCCTGGTATTTCGCCTCGTTCTTTTTCGCCACTGTCACGATCTCGTTGCCGTGGATCACGACGACGAGGCTCAGATCTTCGGGCGAATAGTTGTAAGGCGCTTCCAGCAAGGGGTTCATCAGCGAACGTACCCAATAGAGCGCACTGCCGATTTTCTGCGGGTGGTCCAGATAGAACTCGAACACGACCTTGGCGGGCGCATAGGGTGTGGCCACCCACGTTCCCGCAGCAAGCACCGAGGTGGACAGGCCCAGGAACAGGCCTGCCAACCCAATCAGAAGCGATTTCATGGTCGCTCTCCTTGCCGGGTGGAGGAGCTTGTTTTATAGGCGCTGAGCGGCGTTTTGCTGCAGGCGCCGCAGCGTCTGGAACAGCTTGAGCCGCGACGGATCGATTTCGCCCGCCGCCGCCGCTGCCAGAAGACGGCAACCCGGCTCGGACTCGTGCTTGCAGTCGCGGAACCGGCATAGCCCCAAAAATGGACGGAACTCGATGAAGGCGTGCGCCAGGGCGCTGGCGTCCAGATGTTGCAGGGCAAACTCCTGCAGGCCAGGCGAATCGACCACGGCCGAATCGGCGTCCAGACGGTGCAGACGGGTATGGGTGGTGGTGTGGCGTCCGCTGTCGAGCGCTTCGGAATACTCGGCGGTGACCGCCTCGGCATCGGGAAAGAGCGCATTGATCAGGGTCGATTTGCCCATTCCGGACTGGCCGATCAGCAGGGTGGTATGGCCCTGCAAGGCTGGCCGTAGAGGTGCGACATCGGTCACTGCCGATAATGTGACGAGCGGGTAGCCGATGCGGGTGAGCAGTGTCAGGCGTTCGCGCGCGGCCGGCGTTTCCGGCAGGTCTGTCTTGTTGAGAATCAGCAGGCTGGCGATGCCCTGGTCTTCGGCGGCCAGGATGCAGCGCTGCACCAGTTCCATCGAGAAGCTCGGGCGTGCTGCAACCACCACGGCCAGCTGCGTGACGTTGGCGGCAATGGCCTTGGACTTGAAGGCGTCGGAACGATACAGGAGGCTGGCACGCGGATGCACCGCCTCGATCACGCCTGCATCGCCATCGCGCCGGACGTCGACGCGGTCGCCGCAGACCACGCGCAGGTGGCGGCCTTTAACCTGGCAGGGCAGGTCGCCGTCCGGGGTTGCGACGATGAAGCGGCGGCTGAATGCGGCGGTGACCTGGCCGGTCAGACTGTTCAGAATGGGGAGATCCCGTTGCTGGCCGCCTTGACCTGACCGGACAGGCCGATCAGCATGACATGGGCGCCGATGGTTTTCATCCGGTTCATGATTGCGTCGATTCCCCGTTGGACAAGCTGGAAGACTAAGCGGATGAAAGCGCGCACATCTTGATGCTCACAATTCCAGCAGGCTGTCGACCTTGGCCGCGCAGATGAAATCGTTCTCGGAAAGCCCGCCGATGGCATGGGTCCAGAATTCGACCTTGACGGTGTTATAGCCGACGAGCAGGTAGGGATGGTGATCTTCGCGGTGCGACACCCACATCACGGCATTGGTGAAAGCCTGGGCATGGTAGTGATTCTTGAACGTGTATTCCTTGGCGATCTTGACGCCGTCCCGCTGCCAGCCGGCGAGGCCTTTCAACAAGGGCGCAATCTGCGCGTCGGTCAGCGGCGCGACCCCGCCTTCGCAGGGCGCGCATTTCTTGCGGACAAGTTCTTCGACAATGGTGGTCATGACAGGCATCCTTACTTGAATTTGTAATATTGCTGATTGAGGTAGGCGCCGACGTGCGCCTCGTCCTCCGGGAACCAGCCGGCGCCGGTGTTGGCATTGCAACCGGAAATGCGGGCGGCGAGTTGCTGCGGGGTTTTGACCTTGCGGTCGGCGCGCGTGTAGATCTTGCTACCGTCGCCGCCGTACATGCTGACATGGCAGCTGGTGCAGGCCTTGTCGTGCAGGGTCTTGCCGATCTTGGGGTCGCCCTTGGCAAAAGGCGCGGCGTGGACGCCGCCGGTCAGCAGCGCACCACAGATGAGTGCGGTCACGATTTTCATGGGAATCTCCTCTTGCTTGTCTGACCATTATCGTCACTGGCCTGCAATTGCGCCAGCGCCGAATGCATCGTGTGCGAAAATGGCAGCCTGTTTTTCGAAGGAACGTTGATATGGCCCTGAACCCCACGCATCTGCTTTGGCTCGACATGGAAATGACCGGCCTGTCGCCCGATACCGATCGCATCATCGAACTTGCCATCGTCGTGACCGATGCCGACCTCAATACCGTGGCCGAGGGCCCGGTGCTGGTCGTGCATCAACCCGACGAGGTGATGGACGCCATGGACAGCTGGAACAAGGGCACGCATGGAAAATCCGGCCTGATCGACCGCGTCAAGGCCTCGCAGCTGAACGAAGCCGAGGTCGAGGCGCAGATGCTGGAGTTCGTGAAGCAGCACGTACCGGCCCGAACCTCGCCGATGTGCGGCAACTCGATTTGCCAGGACCGCCGCTTCATGGCGCGCTACATGCCGCAACTGGAAGCGTTCTTCCATTACCGCAACCTGGACGTCAGCACCTTGAAGGAACTGGCCAAGCGCTGGCGGCCAGGCCTGTCCGAAGCATTCAAGAAGTCCAACAGGCACGAAGCACTGGCCGACATCTATGAATCCATCGACGAGATGAAGTATTACCGCGAGCACTTCATCCGCGCGGAATAAAAAAAGCGGCCGGCCGGCCGCTGCAGGAGGAGACAACCGTGAATCTCGTGGAATTATTCTCGAAATCGGCTGGCATCCTGGATGGACCGCCGTAACCGGCGGTTCCCGGCAAGGATCAGGGCTTGATGTAGACGTAACCTTCCTTGGCCTGCAAACGGGCAAGTTCAGCCACGCCGGACGGTACCACCTTGGCTTCCATGATGACCGCGTCAGGGCCCAGTTTGCGGGACATGAGGGTGTTGTTGCAGACGCGGAAATCGACGCCGCGATTCTTCAGCGCGGCGACCTGGGATTCAAAAGCACCCTTGTCATCCTTGGCGTCGTTGAGCAGGAAATCGATACCCTTGCCGTGAGTCACCACGACGATCTTGTCGGTCGGGCTGGCGTTGAGCTCGTTGTTCATATTGTTCATGGCGGCACGGGCGACGGAGGCATCATTGATGTGGTAGACGACTTTTGCCACGTCGGAGGCGGCTGGGGCGGCGGCTTCAGCCGGGGGAGCCGCGTGAGCCATCGGAGCGCAAGCCAGAAACAGGGCGGCAAGCAGCGGGGTGAGAGTGCGGGTCATTAGAGGTCTCCTGATTTGATATGAATAAACCGGCTTTATCGGGCAAGCCTGTAGGTAGGACGGACCTACTGGAACGCTTATTCCATTCCGGAGCGCGCTTTTTTCTGGAATAAAAGGACTATCTTTCCCGTCAACCGGACATGATCATGCTCAGCCGTCTTCTTTTTGGTCCGCCTCGCCCCGGTATTGAAGCCTTGCGCCCGGTGCTCTACCGAATTGCCTTTGCCTGGTGCCATGACGCCGCACTGGCGGACGATCTGGTTCAGGAAGCCCTCTCCAAGGGCTGGACACGGCGTGCTCAGTTGCGAGACGAGTCGTCCCTGAAGGCATGGATGGTGTCGATCATGAACCACTGCTGGCTCGATCACTTGCGCAGCCGGCGCGACTTCGACGATGTCGAGGACTGGCAGGACGAACTCGAATCCACGGCAGACACGCCCGATGCCTGTTGCGATCGCGAGCAGGTGATCGCCTGCGTACGCAAGGCCGTGGAACGCTTGCCGCTGGGGCAGCGTCAGGTTCTGACGCTGGTCGACCTGGAAGAATTCAGTTATGCCGAAGTGGCCGGGATCCTGGACATCCCGGTCGGTACGGTGATGAGCCGCCTGTCGCGCGCGCGCGCATCCCTGAAAAGTCTGCTGGGGCCTGCGATGCAACAGTCGGCGGCCCAGCCACAATTGAGGAGGGTCAAATGAAACCCGCTGTTTCGGATGAGATTCTGCATGCGTTCGTCGATGGCGAACTCGATGTAGCCGAAAGCGAAACGCTGATCGCGCGGATGCAACAAGACCAGGTGTTGGCGCAGCGCGTTTGTGCGTTGCGCAGCCTGCGCAGCATGGTCAAGCTGGCGTACGCCGAGCCGCCGGTCATCGACGCCCGGCCGCCCGTTCATCGCCGGCAGTTGATGCAACGTTGCGCATTCGGCTGCCTCGTTCTGCTCGTCGGCTTGAGCAGTGGCTGGGCTTTGCGTGGACTGGCGTGGCAGGCAGGCGTCACGCAGCCTGCCGCGGTTTCGGACGGGTACGGGTATCGGACGGTCAGCCTCGCACGCGAAGCCGATCCCAATCGCATCATCCTGCATATCGACAGTGCAGCACCGGAAAAGATGCGCGCGGCGCTGGATCGGGCCGATCAGCTACTGGACGATGCGGACCGGCAGGGGCGCGCCATGCAGCTTGAAGTCATAGCCAACAGTCATGGCATCGAGCTCCTGCGCGCCGGTCATAGTCCCTATGCAGAACGTATCGCACGCATGAGGCAGCGTCACGCAAACCTGCAGTGGGTGGCTTGCGGCCAGACGGTTGCCCGTTTCACCAGCGAAGGCCAAAAAGTGAAATTGTTGCCCGCCACCCGGACGGCCCCCACTGCCATCGGCGAAATCATTTCCCGGCTCCAGCAAGGCTGGACCTATGTTCGGGTTTAAGCGCGATACCGTTCTTGCCGTCCTGATGCTGTTCCTGCTGTTGCCCGTCCAGGCGGGCGCAGCCCCGCTGGTCAATCAACTCGCCGATCATCCGTCGCCCTATCTGGCTTTGCATGGGCACGATCCGGTAGCCTGGCAGGAATGGAATGCCGCCACGATTGCGCGTGCGCGACAGGAAAACAAGCTGCTGTTCGTTTCGGTCGGCTATTTCGCCTGCCACTGGTGCCATGTCATGCAGCGCGAGAGCTACAAGAACCCGCAGATTGCGGCCTTGCTCAACCGCGACTTCATCCCGGTCAAGGTCGATCGTGAGCTCAACACCGGGCTCGACGACGCCCTGCAAACATTTTCCGCACGTCTTCAGGGCGCGGCGGGCTGGCCTCTGAATGCCTTCGTGACGCCGGAAGGCTATCCCGCGTTCACGGTCTTGTATGCGCCTCCCGACGCATTCCGCACGCTGTTGACCCAGCTTTCGGCACGCTGGAAATCGGATGGCGCCGGCATTCGTCGGCTGGCTTCGCTGGCTGCGCCGCCGCCGGCCCAGCGGCCAGCGGATGCACCGCTGACGGCTGCGCGGAGCGAACAGGCCTGGGAACGCTTCATGACCGGCGTGTGGCAGGAGGCCGACAGTCTGCATGGCGGTTTTGGACAGGTCAGCAAATTCCCCATGGCGCCGCAATTGCGCGCCTTGCTGGATCGCCAGGCGCAGCAACCTGACGCCAGGCTGGGCGAATTCTTGCGTCTGACATTCGACCAGATGGCGGCACGCGGCATGCGGGACCATATTGGCGGCGGGTTTTTCCGCTATACCGTCGACCCCGACTGGGATACGCCGCACTTCGAGAAAATGCTCTACGACAATGCGCAGCTGGCCGTGCTGTATCTGCGCGCCGCGACGGTATTGGAACAACCCCGTTATCGCGAGATCGCCCGCAGTACGCTCGGGTTCATGCAGGATGAATTGCGGGATGCGCGTGGCGGCTTCTACAGCAGCACGTCGGCGGTCGATGCGACCGGACGCGAAGGCGCCACGTATCTGTGGACGCCCGATGAACTGAAACGGCGCCTGCCGCCCGCGGTGTACGCGGCCGCGCAACGGGTGTGGCGCCTCGATGCGCCGCGCAGTTTCGACGCGGGCTACCTGCCTGCGGAATATGTTTCCCCCACGGCAGACGAGCGCTCCTTTCTGGCCGAGGCCGCGCATATCCTGTATCCCGTGAGGCGCATGCGCAGCCTGCCCAAGGACGACAAGCTGAACGCCGGCCTGAACGGTCTCGCGCTGTCGGCGTTCAGCCAGGCCAGCCGGCTCGATCCGGCCTACCGCCGGGAAGCCGACCGCCTGCAGCGTTTCCTCTTGACGCGGCTGGTCAGGGACGGCCGGCTGGTGAAGGCGTTGGCGCATGGCCAGGTCCTGCCGGATGCGGAGCTGGAGGATTACGCCTATGTGGTGCAGGGCCTGCTCGACCATGCCGATGCCACGGGCAACGCACAATCGCGCGAACGGGCCCGGCAGCTTGCCCATACTGCCTGGCGCCTGTTCTGGCATGCGGAGGGCTGGAAGCGCGAGGCACAGCCCTTGCTGGCGACCTTGCAGGCCGAACCGGCGCTGGACGACGGCGCGCTGTACTCACCCTCCGACGTGCTCATCCTGGCCAGCCTGCGCGTACAGGATCCCGTTTTGAATCAGCAGGCGCGCCGTGCCGCGCGGTGGCGCCTGCCGGCCATGGAGCAGGACCCGTACGCCTATCCCACGCGTACGCGCGTGCTGGCGCACGCCCAGCCGGACTAGTTGATCTCGGGCTCGGGCGCCTGAGTCGATTCCACCGTGCGCTGCACGGGGCGCCGGCCGACCTGGATTTTCAGATTCAAGGTCTGCTGTTTGCGCGCGACGGTCAGTTGTGCGTCTTCGCCCGGTTTCAGCGCGGCAATCAGATTGAGCAGCGATGCGGAGTCGGCCACCGTGTGGCCGTTGACGGCCAAGAGGATGTCGCCTGGACGGATGCCGCCGACGTCGGCCGGTCCCCCTTTCAGCACGCCGGCGATCAATGCGCCTTCCGCGCTTTTCAGGCTGAACGATTCAGCCAGTTCGGGACTCAGGTCCTGTACCTCGACGCCGACCCAGCCACGCGTCACGCTGCCGGATTTGATGATCTGCTCCATCACCTTGCGGGCGATGCTGACCGGAATGGCAAAGCCGATGCCCTGCGAACCGCCGGTGCGCGAATAGATCGCGCTGTTGATCCCGACCAGATTGCCGGACGCATCGACCAGTGCGCCGCCCGAGTTGCCGGGGTTGATGGCAGCGTCGGTCTGGATGAAGTTCTCGAAGGTGTTGATGCCCAGATGGGTGCGTCCGAGCGCGCTGACGATGCCGGCGGTGACGGTCTGGCCGACGCCGAACGGATTGCCGACCGCCAGTACCCAATCGCCCACCTTGAGGCTGTCGGGTTCGGCAAAGGTGATCGCCGGCAGGCCGCCGGCATCGATTTTCAGCACCGCCAGATCGGTTTCCGGATCGGAACCGACCACGCGGGCGGGTACGGTCTTGCCGTTGGCCAAGGCCACCTGGATTTCGTCGGCGGCTTCGACAACGTGCTGATTGGTGAGGATGTAGCCGTTTGGACTGATGACCACGCCCGATCCCAGGTTGGAGACTTCGCGCGGGCGCGCATCCAGCCGGTCGCCAAAAAAGTACCGGAAGATCGGATCCTGCAGGGCAGGGTGGGCCGGGTTGCTGACTTTTTGCTGCGTGAAGACGTTGACCACCGACGGAATCACTTTCTGTGCCGCCGGGGCAAAGGATTCGACGGGCGTGGGTGTGCGGCTGGCGGGTTGCGCGGCCTGCTGGATGGTCAGGCTCGGCGCTTGCGCCTGCCAGCGCAGAAGATCGGGTTTGAACAGGGCAATGATGAACAATACGCCAAGTGCCACGGTGGTGGTTTGAGCGAAGAGCAACCAGAATTTGCGTATATGCATTTCGATTAAATTCAGAGACTTGGCGTAATTTTGCAGCGGGACGATTATAGCCCAGCGCGAGTGGCGATTGAGTCTTTGCTGCAACGGGCTTCCGGTGAGGGCGGCAATTTGGTTAGAATGCCGGTTTTATCGCAACACGTTCAGGTTAGGGAAACATGAGCCAGGAAGCCGATGGGCAAAAAGTGGACACACGTAAACGAAAATTCCTGATCGCCGCGACCAGCGCCGTTGGAGGAGTCGCCGTGGCGGGAGTGGCTGTGCCGCTGGTGATGAGCATGCTGCCGAGCGCGCGCGCCAAGGCTGCAGGCGCGCCGGTTGAGGTGGATATCAGCAAGATTGAGCCCGGCATGCTGCTGACGGCTGAATGGCGCGGCAAACCGGTGTGGGTCGTCAATCGCACCAAGGAAATGCTCGACCTGCTGGGCAAGCATAACGACAAACTGGTCGATCCCAACAGCGAGCAGCCCCAGCAACCCCCGTATTGCAAGAACGCCACCCGCTCGATCAAGCCGGAATTTCTGGTGGCGGTCGGCATCTGCACCCACCTCGGCTGTTCGCCCACCTATCGCAAGGAAGTCGGCGCAGAAGACCTGGGTGCAGACT
>Ga0208957_1000732_pt1 | contig 21561 bp, 37 predicted proteins | sample RifOxyA1_FD_184029 | JGI IMG/M metagenome (GOLD analysis project Ga0208957, IMG submission 184029) | Groundwater microbial communities from Rifle, Colorado - Rifle Oxygen_injection A1 (SPAdes) | ecosystem: Environmental > Aquatic > Deep subsurface > Groundwater | place: Rifle, Colorado, United... | reverse complement strand
TCACCGTGCCCGCCTCCGTCGTTCACACAACCAGCGGGGAGCCCACCACCGTGCGCCCTCATCCAGGACCCACCCCCGTGGATTACACCCCATGGATTGGACGGTTGGTACATCGCGGTCAGTGGGACTCCCCGGCTTTTCATAAGTTCAGCCTTCTTCGCCGATGAGTTGGACTTCGGCCGCCCGTATCCGGAACGGCGTCTTGCCTTCGCGTTTGATCGCTTCGTGGATGGCGGCTTCCGCCGCTCCCGTAATTGCCACGTTGCGAGAACACCAATTGTGCTGCCATTCGCCATCCGAAAACGCCTCAAACGTCACCTTGTAAAGCCGCCGCATTTGAACCCCCTGTAAGAGAGAACCTTTCCTTCAACTCCCCACGTCATCATGAGCCGTGCTTCCGCTCTTGCCATTCTGTTTCGTAAAACGCAGTGCGCTCATCCATGTTGATGTTGTGGACTCGCTCGAACTCGGCGCGGCCTAGCTTCTCGATACTCTGGGGACCTTCCCGATGATGGGCACCCCCACACAACGGCACTGTCCGCTTGTCGGTTGCTGGCGCACCCATTGGCCGGTCGTGATGGGCTTCTACGTAGCCATAGCAGACCCCGAGGCGTCCCACCATACACATCCGCGTCCGCAGCCACGCCAGCTTCTTCGGGTCGCTGTTCCGCCCGCCCTTGGTGCGGGTCCGCTTCTTGATCCACGCCCGCATCTTTGGTGGCTTGGACCGCTTCAGTTTGGCGTACGGCGTGACGGGCTTCCCGCTCATGCGGCCACGTCCGGGGCGGTATCCCGCGGAGTGCTCATCGGATTCTCAGACTCCGACCGCGCTCTCCGACCGTCAGCCCCTCGGGGAGTGCCACCTTCGCTTCGTGGTCCGCTAAGACCTTGGCGCGGTCCAGCGAGTACACGGGTTTCTCCAGGCGGTAGGGCGCGGGAATCTCTTCGTCTTTGCCGATCCACTTGACCGGCAACACCCCGCCGTTCGGCTGGATGCTCACTGTGGCGAGTGGCTTCACGACTTTGGTCTTGCCGGTCTGCTCCATCAACCGGAACACCATCGCCCGCAACGCATCCGCGGACCGCTGGCGCACCGCCGCAAGGTCGGTAAGTCGCCGGGCTTCAAGGGTGGCGGCGGTCGCCAATGATTCCTGGGTACGGATGTAGAGCGCACACCGTTCGACTTTCTCATCGAAGGCGTCGGTAATGGCGGTGAGCTGCGCTTCGATCTCCGGGGAGACTTCGCCGCCGTTCTCCTGAATGGCATCAAGGAGGGCGTCGTAATCCGCGCCGATCTGGTACAAACTGAGATTGCGGGCGGTGGCGGTCACTTGCCGCTCCTTGCGAGCTGTTGGTCGAGGTCGCGCTCGTCGTCAGTCACGGCGTCCAGTGCAGCGGGGCGCTTGGAAAGCGCCGACAGGTCGGTATCCTTGAGCGGAACGCCAGCCGGCGCGGTGGGGCGGCCGACCTCCTTTTCCCCTATCACGGGCCGGGTACCTTCGGGGACCCCACCGCTTTTCTCGCTCCGCTCCGCTCCAAACTCCTGCACTTCTTCGGGCACGTACATACCCGACGTGGCGGCGGGGCAGACCGTCCGCACCCCTTCGCTCACGCACCGGCTCCGCAACATCTGGCGCGGGTACTTGTCGTACATATCCTTGCCGCGCAGCCCCGCCTTCTTCACCCGCTCCATGTCCCATGAGATACGGACACTGCCGCCCTGCGGGTGGGAGAAGGTGGCTTCGGCCTTCGTGTCGTTCAGCGTGTGCCATTCGACCGCACCACCGCTGGCGAGGAAGTCCCGTAGCATCGCCTCCGCTCGCTTCGCGGGCCGCCCCTGGATGATGTCGTAGTCGCGGGCCGCCATCGCGGGGTGCCGTCCTTCGGCTTGCGCCACCAGCATGAGAGCGACGGCTTGCGCTTCGGTCTTGAGGCCGAATAGACCGGAGGCCGCAATCGCTTTCGCCATCCGCTGGAGCGTGTTGAATGTGATCGCGTCGGAAGTCGGCTCCGACCGCTCCACGAGTTCTGCTTTCACCGGAAGGACTTCGGGGGTTTCACTCATGGGGTCGCTTCCTTTCGTGCCGCCCGCCCCTAAAAGGCGAGTTCTGTTTGCTTGATTCGGTCCTCTTTGTGCGGACACCGCCGCAAGTTCTCGCGCACCCACTCGACGGAGCGCCGCTCAACCGTGTAGCCGGCCCGTATCCACTGGGCTACGTCCTTGGCGTTGGACTTCGGGTACTGCGGCTCATCCACTGATGCCGCTTCACAGCAGCCGCAGCCCGAGACGATCGCGACATACGCCATGTGCTCACTCATCGTCCGGTCCTCCACTGTTTTACGGCGTAGTGAATCACTGAACCGAGTATCCAGAGGGTGACACCCCCCAGAGCGATGAGCGTGAGCTTGACCGCGTTCACTTGCCCTCCATGAGTTCGAGGGCGCGTTCGATCCGGTCGCGCATGGCGGCGACGATTTGGATGAGCCCGATGATCTGTATCTGTTCCGTCTCGCTGCCCGTGGGCATCGTCCGCAGCCCTTCCGCGATCTGGAGCGCGTTCCGCAAGTGCTCCTTCGGGCCTTCCGGCTTCACGCTGCGCTTCAGCCGCTCGGTCAAAATGTCCACCACGTCGTCGGTCATCGGGGGTCCGCCCCTTCAGCAAACAGGAGGGCGAGCAGGGCGCGGGCGTTCCGTTCCTTGCCTTCGGGTGCGAGGAATTGACACCACAAGTCCGGTAGCTCGGGGTCGAGTATCGCAAAGAGTTTTTGGCGCATTAGTACCCTCGTTACCCCGTCGATCTGCTCGGCAAACCAAAGGTGGTGGACCGAAACGCAGAGCCCGTATAGGGTTTCATCGCTCTTCGGCCCCAGCCACCACTTGGCGATGGTGCGCCACGCATCACGCTCGGTCATTAGTCGTTACACGCCGGGTCACGGGGGCAATAGCCTTTACCCGCGCACTCTTTCGGCGTCCGGCAGAAGGGATAGGGCGGCGGCTCCGGGGTCTCGTCCTCGTCGCCGTCACCCGGGTATCGATCTTCCATTTCGGTGTCGTAGTCGTCCTCGTCGCCGCCCGTGTCGAACCGTTCTGCGAGGTCGTTCTCCAGCATCAACGGTCGGTCCTCGAAGGGATGGGATGCGCCGCTCATGGCTGCGTCCCGTTGCCGACGTAGCGGGCGAACAGCCAGCTCTGGCCGCTGACGGTGCGAATCGCAAACTCGAAGCCCGGCTTTTTGGCGTATCCGCTGGCGGCCCGGCGTGGAGCTATTTGAGCCCATTCGCCGGGCCGTGACCGTAGTTCCGCCCGCCACGGTGCTTCAGGCCTACCGCCACCGCGCCGACGAACAATCGGTGGCAACACATCCACAAACTTGATTTCGCTCATTCGCCCGCCTCTCGGGTAAACCCGACATCGTGGAGGAATTGCTCGGCCTGGATCGCTTCGATGCTGCGGAAGCCGGGTGCGTGTTCGTGGAGGTAGGGCCGTTCGGCGCGCCCCATTTGATGGCCCACGCGATACCCCCGCTGGTACGCGGCTTCCTCTCCAAGCCACCACGACACGGCCCAGCCAGCCGCGAAGGCCACAAGCACCAGGGCGTAGGTCATCGCCACGGCTTGGGGCTGGGGACCTGAAAGCCGAAAAGCTCGTGCTTCGCCAACCACTGCGCCTTCCGTGCATACCGGCTGCTGCCGGTCGGTTTCTGGCCCGCCGCATATGACGCTCTCTTGGTAGCGCGGGCGTTCGCTCGTTTCGTGCGACGTTTCATCGTCCCGCCTTTCGGGCTTCGAGGACCCGGATCAACCGCTGCCCGTGGGCGACTTCGGCCTGCAGCGCGGCGAGATACCGATCCTCTTGTTCGGGGGTTAGGTCTAGGAGGAGGTCACCGCGGCGCACGTCTTCCGCCGCATCCGCCGCGATCTTGGAGCGGATCGCGCCCGTCCACTCATCGGGCGTGGCGACGAAGGCCCGTTCAAACCGCGCCATCCAGCCCTCGGCCAGCTCGCGGTGTCCGCTCAGCACCATGCCGCGCAGCATGCCTTCCACGCGCTCAGGGTACGACCGCGCCCACCCCCGGATCACTTCGGGCCGTGCATGAAGGAATCCCGAAGCGGCAAGGTGCCATCCGGGGAGCGGGCGTTTGGCGGGCCGGTACTGCGGGTGGAAATTGCAGTCCATGGAAGCGGAGCGAGTGGGTGTGGTCATGGAGCGGTGGTTACGCCGCTATGCCGAGCAGGTCGCGGACCCGCGCCATCACGGCATCCCGGACCAAGTGGGCCTTCTTATACCCGGGCGTCTTGCCAGCCAGCCGGTAGACGGCGGCCTCGATCAGTCGTTCCTCTTCCCGGGTGACGCGCCCGGCAATGACCGACCACTGCTCGGGGTCGCCGGTTGCGTTGTGTATGACGGTTGCGGACGCTACTTCGGTGGGTGTCTGTATGTCACGTGGAGGCATAGAGTTACGCCGCCACTGCGTATAAGAGATGATCTGATAAGCTTTTACTGTGCATATCAATGACCCCGACCGAGAGAAAGGAAGACCACCACTTGCGCCGCCACCGTGCAATCACTAGGCTTACTCGCTCTATGTTCGTGTGGCGTAACACCTTACCGGACCATACCGCAACCATGGAGCGTTGCAGTGCGCCACCAACTTACAGTCTACGGCTGCTGTGTCAAGGGTCAGTTTGACAGTCGGCTCCAAAGGACCCGAATCCAGCCCCGAGCTTCTCGTTCGCATCCGCGAGTTGGTGGACGGGCTGGGGATCAAGACTGGCCACGGGCTCGCCGGCAGGTTGCGCTGGATGGGGGCCAAAACGACCGGCCCGTTGGTCTCGCAGTGGTTTTCGGGCAAGCGGAAGATCAGCTACCAAAGCCTCGCACTCCTCTCCCTCTTACACCCGGCGCCCGCCCGCTGCTTTCAATGGTTGCTCAACGGTGGCACGATGCCCCGTTTACGTGTTTACCCGGCCACAGCCGCCTCGTTAGGGCTGACGCCGGACACGGCACCGCAGCGACCTTTAAGTGGGGAGGGGGAGGAGATGCTGGAAGTCATCGCTCGGGCGGTCGAGTACACGATTCGGGAGGAGGACTTAAGTTACGCGAACGTCGAAGTCCTGACCCGGTCCCTGTACGCCATGGGACAGGAACTAGAGAAGGCGGGGGTAGACAGCGCGCACATCTGGCAGGCAATTTCGTTTCTGCGGGCACGGGCCTTAACACACCGCCGGGAAGCCAAAGACCAACCACCAACGGACGACCCCGGGAACGGGCCGAAAGGAGCCGCATGATGGCACACCGATTGTTCCACGCCGCCGCCCTGCTTGGGCTGCTTTCCTTTATAGGGTGTCGGAATCTCGTGGGAGTTGACCCAACCGACGCCGCCTTCCAGCCCGTGCATGCCTGCTACATGTCGGCGGGGGCTGAACCGGTGGATACCGTGTACTGCCGGCCATGAACCTCCGCTACCTTTTCCTCCTCCTCCCGCTGACCGGGTGCGGGGGCTACGAGCCGATCAGTAGTAGTGAATTGGCCCTCCTCCGCGCCGATGCTGGCGTCAACCGCCGGGTGGGACGCTTTACGTGGCATAGTGAGGGTGAGCGCACCTGGCGCTTCGATACCGTGACCGGCGATGTTTGTCTCCTACTTGCCAGCGAAGCCGCATGGAAAACCAGCAAGAGTCACGCCTGTTGATCTCCCCGCACGGCACGGCGCCTCATCTCTGGGAAGCCCTCGGGGAGGTCGATATGCGGAACGATCCCCGCTACCTCGAACTCCTTCAGATTCTCCGCAATCAGCCAGCCTACCCACCGTTACGGCTAGTGACGGAGGATGAGGACGACCAAGGCCCCGGCGGCCATCCAGGGTAACCCCTTTCGCGCCTGTTCGATCAGGCCCGGGCTCGCCCGCTCGCGCCAGCCGTCCCGCTGCTCAAGGGCTGCCGTCAACGCCCGGCCTTGGGTGGCAATCACCGAATCAGTGACCAGTTGTGCCGCGTCGTGTATGGCGATTTCTCCCCGCAGGGAGCCGATCACGGAGTCCTTCGCCGCCAGCGTGAGACTGTGGGTGGATTGCAGCGAGTCGAGTATCGGCCGGAGGCTGGGCTCGATCGCCCCCCGTAGTTCCACGTAGCGCACCACGCCAGCCGTTTTTAGCGAGTCGGCCACAACGGTAGCCACCACCACTTGCCGCCGCAGCGAGTCGAGACTAAGGGAATCCTGCTGCCGCTGGGTATAGTAGAGTATCGTTAACCGCTCTACCGTGTCGGTAAGCGATACTAAAACAGCGTCTCGTTCCCGGAGCTGGCGGGTTTCATCCCGCGCTTTGTCGTGGGCGGGTAGCCAGCATTGCCACGCCCAGAGCCCGGCGACCAGCGCCAGCCCGTAGCCAATGAGTTTAGTGGTCCGCACTAAACCGCCTAAACTCACTCAGGATCACAAAACGACAACTCCGTCGTATAATCACCGGAGGCTCCACCACGTGCCCACGAAGCTGCCCGCAATCGAAGGAATGAGCATCGGCCAGCCCTGCGTGACAAAGCCCATGGCGTTCACTCCGATAGCCAAGTCCAGGAGCGCGTTGAACGCCAGCACCTTCTTGCGCTCGTGCTGCTGGCGGGCGTCGAAGTGCTTTCCGTAGAGATAGCCGATCAGGGCGTCGGAGACGAACACGACCAGAGCGAGGATCACGCCCGCACCCGCTGGAGGAGTTCGCGTACCGCTTGCTGTCGTACGGTCGGGGTGCCGAACAACGCCAGCTTTTCCAGCGCCACGAGGCTGAGGCCGGCGAGACTCACAGTCGTCTTCCTCTGGCGTGGATAGTCGCGTTCATCCGTCCGTCCTCATCCAGCGTCACGCCAGCGAGTCCCCGCGTTCCGGGGTGGTAGCGTTTCACCGCGCCATAGGTGCCGAAGAATCCGAGATAAGACGGCGAGATGATGACGAACGCGTTCCGCTCGAAGAGTCGGCCGGTCTTCTGGTCTGCGTCGGTCTGGTAGAGCACGTCTACCAGCGGGTTGTGGAGGTGGCCGGTCCAGTAGATGTCGATTGGTTTGGCCCAACTCACGTCTTTCCGCGCCGCCATGCGCTGCGCCCCCGCTGTTTGCGCTGCACCGGACCCGTGGTGTGCGAGGAGCCGGAACCGATTCCCCTTCCATTCGATGGTGCAGACGCAGTAGTCGGTGAAGTAGGGAATCTTTAGCCCCGCCGCGACCCACTGCGCCGGATCGATACCCATCTGCCCCGTACGCGCCTCATGATTCCCCGGCAACGCGAAGAGCATCTTGTGCTGGATCGGCGCGACGGCTTCCATGCCCTCATAGATTTGCTCGTTCGGCGTGACCGTCTGCTCATAGACCCCACCTCCGACTGAGAGCTTCGAGGAGTTGTCGAACAAGTCGCCGCCATTGAACGTTAGGACGTTCGGCGTGCGGGCAATCCAGGCAACGTGCTTCTTGAACAGCGCCGCGTCGTGGTGCTTGTGGCCGAGATGCACGTCGTAGAGCGGGGCGAGTTGGATCGACGCCCACGAGTCAGGGACCGTGACCACCAGTTCGGGGAACTCGCCGCGCTTTCGGCTGAGCGTGACTTCCCGGGGCTTGAAGCGGGCTTGGAGGTCTTCGAGGAAGGTTTCGGTATCGGGTGTCGTCACGCCGCGTCCTTGAGGCGGTAGACCTTCACCGACCCGCGACGCCAGATGGTCCGTATTTCGACGCGCTCGGGGTGGAGTCGCACGAATCGGTAAATGGTCATCTCACTGACCCCCTGTTGTCGGGCAATCTCGGATACGGTGGCGAAGGTCGGATCGACTTCGTCAACGTCCCGGGATAAGGCCTCGCGCCACGCCACGAGTTGACTCGGTGGCCTTCCTTCAAACCCCGCGACGGGCCGCCGCTTACTCAGACCGCCCCCAGCGCGTTCACGCTTGATCCCGTTTCGGTGGCGTGCCGATCTGCAATCGGTAGACGACGCCATGCTCCCGCCGCTGCGGTGGGTTGATGATGGGGTTGGGATTACCAAAGGGGATATGGACGACCGTGAACACTGAATCCGCATCGGAGAGTTGGACGCCGGAGATAGTGAACAACGCGAGTTGGCGCGGCCCGACTACCCCCATGTGCCAGTAGCCGCCGCGCAGTCCAAGCATGATGATGTAGGGCCGGTCGGTGTAGTTCGCCACTTGGAGGGCGAGTGCCCCGGTATCCGGCACCACGATGGAGACTTGGGTCTGTTGCGCTTCGCAGGCATTCGTGAACACTGGCCAGAAGGTGCCGCCGAACGCCGCCGCCAACATGAGGGCGAGAAAGACGACAATCACCCGCAGCCAGAGCGGGTAGTGCCGTTCCCGTTTCTGGAATCTGGAAAACGACTCTTCGGCACAATCCTCAGTGCAAGGCGCGTAACTACGGTGGCCTAACGTTTCCCGGCGGCTCATGCGTCCCGCCTTTCGCGGACCCTCGTCCGCTAAGTAGATCACCAGTACGACCACGAGCAGGGCGAGGGCGAACGCCAGATACAGGGTCCGACCCCACGCCCGGAGACTCACCGCATCACACCGTCCAGTCGCGCTAACCACTGCCGCCCGAGTTCCCGTTCCACCTTCCCGCGATACTCCACCGCGCCGACGGGATTGGCCGGCCAGTTGTAACATCCCGTCGCCAGAGACCATGAGTGCGTGCGTTCGTAGCAGCGCCGCAGGATCTTGGCCCCGCACGCGATGTTCGCCCCGTGGTCCCGGAGGTCCCAGCAGCCGTGAGCTTTGGCCGTGGCGGGTTTGATCTGCATCCGCCCGATTTCCCCCGCCTTCCCGCGCACATCGTTCCGGCCCGAGTAGCCCGATTCCACGGCGGCCACCGCGCGCATGATGGAGACGGGCACTCCGTGGTAGGCGGCGGCGAGTCGGAGTTTTACGTCGTCTACATGACGCGCCCCCACCAACAACGACCAGAGGAGAAAGGCGGCGAGATTCAGAAATCCTCCTGTACTAGTAACTCCCCCGGCTCCCCGTCCATGGCTGACATGAACAACCGGAACGCATCTCCAGAGGACACGACGCCGAGCGAAGCGATACCGCCTACTGTGGGGAAGCCCACCGCGAGACCCGGCGCGATGCAGCCGCGCAACTGGTCCGCGATGTTGGCGACGTGGATTTTGATCTGCGACCGACCCGGTACGTCTTCGACTTCGTACGCCGGATAATCCGCATGCCCACCGGGACCGTCCCCGCCGTAGAACATCCCGAACGTCAACGGATAGGCACCCATCGGGATAGCGGGATGCTCGCCCCACGCCGGACGCTCCAAGGTCCACCAGGACCGACCGCCAACCGAGATGCGGCCGAACGTGCCGTGCGAACCCGTCCAGAGTCGGACGAGCATGACGGATTTCACTCGCCCTTCCCGTTCGTCATGCGCTTAGCGGCGAACTGGGCCACGTCAAGCCCCATCATCGCGCCGAGAAACAGCAGCCATTCCCACGGGGGACTGGTCCAGCTCACGATGACCCGCACGCCCGTTGCGATTGCCAAGAGGATAGATGTGGCAATCCGTGCATTGGTAGACGGGAGTTTGGCTAACCAGTCGAGCGTCCAATCCATGAAAACCCGAACGAGCTTCGTCATCGCCGCAGCATCCACGCGCCCACGGCCACGATGGCGCCGCTGACCGCGCCCCAGATGGCACCTTTCTGCGCGACGTCAATGCGGAGTCGGGTCAGCTTCTCGTCAATCTTTTCGAGTTGGGACGAGAGCCGCTTGAGTTCTTCGGTTACGTGGAGTTCGGCGTGAGACCAGCCGTTGGTGTCGGGGGTCATGTGATGGCATCATAGATGGGGATGTAGCCAATACCCGCACCCGTTTGGTCAAGAATTTGAATTTTCTTGACGACCGTACCGGGAGTGGATGCCGCAACGGCATTTGCCACCCCAAGCTGCCCAGCCTTTGCTACCCGAAAAATCGTGGTTCCGTTATCTTGAAGGCGGAAGAAATCGGTAGCGCCCCCGCCTTCGATGTTGACACGTAATCCACTTCCGCCATTGAGTGCTTGGTAGGTTTCTACGGGCGCATCAGACGCTCGCTTGTGTATGTTGTCGGTCGCTTCGTTCGGTAGGTCGAACTCCGCTCCGTCGCTTACACTTCGGCAGGTGGCCGTGACAAGTACGTGTGTCTGACTGGCGGCTATCTTATAACCCGTGCCAGTGTTCGAGATGGAGAGGCAATTGTCAAAGAATATGTAATCGGAGGTCAGCGCGGGCGAGACGACGTTGGTAATAACGTAGAAACCGTGTCCACCGTTCGAGATAGCCTGACAGCCGGCGCCATAAGTAACGTACCGAGAGCCCTGGCACAAAAAGCCATGTGACGAGTTCCCGAGGTCCGACCCACTTGCAAACATTGCCGTATTGACCGGAGCCGCCGTCCCTCCGCTGTGGCAGTTGACGTAGCTGACGTAGAGCGACTTTTCGGTGTTAAATCCATTGACGTTGAGATAGGCATGGCAGTTGGCAAATCTCAACAGCGTGCATTGCCAATCCGCAAAGCCCGCATTGTATTTCATGCCCCACGCGGTGCAACCAACATACTCCACACTCGTAGAGGTCACCGCCCCAAAACCCGTGGCGCTCTCCGATGCATCGTCGCAAATGGCGTGACAGTTCGTATAGTGCCCATCCGTGCTACCGTTGATTACGAAAAAGTCCGTTTCTCCTGGCGCAGCACTCCCCGTACCGTAGAAGTTTTTAACCGTGACACGATCCGCCCAGAAGCCACGCGTGGCGCCGATAAAGAGGCCCATGGCTTGATTGGGGGCGACGAACGTTTGGTTGGCGCCGTTGCCATCAATCACAACGTCTCGCACATTCAGATTAACGGTCTTCGTCCCGCCTAACGCGGCGTTGTATGGCGTCCACGTTGAGACGATGTGCAACTGCCAGTTACTATTACATCCACTCGGTACTTCGTTCGGTACGGCCGCCAGCTTGACTGTCATGTTTTGGAGGGTCACATTGTCACGGAGCACGAGCGCCGTTGCTACGTCTGGGTAATTGGGATGCACGGCGATGGAGACGAGGTAGGTGTTTTGGATACCGCCTCCGTCCACTATGCCACCGCCCGCACTATTCGCCACATCAATCGCGGCTTGAATCGCCGCCGTATCGTCGGTCACCCCGTCGCCGGTGGCGCCAAAGGCTTTGACGTTGAACACCGCGCCGCCGGTATCGAGGAACCGCCCGCGGACCAGCCCAGTGCCGAAGTCTTGCGCTACCAGATCGTCTTGGGCGGTAAAGGGCTCGGTCACTTAACGGCCTCCACTCGCAAGAAACTCTTGAATAGCCTTGGCGATGTTCTTGTTCCGTCCCGTCGCCGCGTACCGCTGAAGGAATTCCACCGGGTACTGGTCAAGCTGGTAGACGTTCGGCGGCCCGGAAGTAAGGGGCGTCCATGATGGGTGGATGCCGGCCTTGTTCGTGGAGCGCATCCCCCCACCCGGCCCGCGCCATCCTTGGGCGATCTGCTCCGCAATCGTCGCCTTGGCCTTGGCGGCGCTAGCGAACTCTTCCGGCGTCTTGGGATAGGGACGGATCGGCGGTTTCGGAACCAATGTCCTCATGCTGGTCGGGCCGCTCGGCATGGTCTGGGTCTTCGGCGCCAACGATTGTTCGGTGTTGGGGCCTGTCCCGATGCCCGCGTACCGTTTGGCACGGTTCGCGCTCGCCGCTTCGTCAAGCACCTTGGGAACGGGGTTGTGACCGGGACCTTTCTTGAATGGGCCTTGTGTCAATCCACGGTCCCCGACACTCGCCGCCTCTTCGGCGGTCTTCCCGACTTCGAGACCTGTTGCGGTGGCGGGCGCCTGCGTGGGCACTTCATCGGCCGCAATCTTCGACGTAGTACGCGGCTTCGACGGGCGCCGCGGCTGCCGAATCGGTGTCCCTTTCGGGCCTGGGCTCTGGGTCACGGCTGGTGTCTTGACGACGTTGGGTGCTGGAGCCGTGCTCAACGTGCCTTGGGTGGTTTCCATCCCGCTCGGAGTGGGTGCCGCACGCACGGGGTTCTCGATGCCCGCCACTCGTGCCGATTCCCGGGTACCCGTCGCGGTGCTCGGTCGGCCTACGTGTTCGCGGGCGTAAGCGGCTGGAGCATTCGCCGCCCGTGCCTCACCCGCCGACAGGCCCAGTGTACTCCGACCACCACCCGCCTCCCCAATCGGGGGGAATGACCCCTGGGGAGGTATCTCGAACGCGGGAGTAGTCTGACCATGACCATGCCCGCGTGGGGCGACCGTTGGCTGGGGCGTGGCGTTCGGTGCACTCTTCTGCCATGCCTTGATCCCCGCTCGCACCGGGCGACCGACCATACCGCGCCGTCCGATGATCGGTGTTTCGCCCAACATCGCCTTCCCAGCGGAGAGGACCCTCCCGCCCCCTTGGGCTAGCCCTTTCCCAGTCGCCATGAGGCCCCTGGGTCCCATGCCGACAATCGGGAGGGCCAGAGTGCCATACCGCCCCACCATCGACGCGATGGGATGCTCCTGCCCGGCCACGGCGAGCGCCGCTTGCCGGTCCTCGGCAATGGTCTGCTGTTGGGCACGTTCTTCGGGTGACTCTAGTTCGGCCGAACCACCTAGAGACCAGCCCCCTCGGGGAGCCGTAGAGTATCCCGTCAGCGCATCAAAGGCGTGCATCGCCCCCGCCTCGATGGGACTCGTTGCGTCTTCCTGTGGGGCGCTACCGATCTTCGCCCGGCTGAGATGGGCAACGATCTCGTCATCCGACAATCCCTGCTCGATCAGCTTATCGGCAAGGGCCGCCAGTTCTTCGTCGTTCACTTGACCCGTCCTACCAAGGCCCGTGCTCGCGCACTCGGTTCCTTGCGGCTTGGGACTTCTCCTTGTACGCCAGCGCGTTGCCGGACAGACTGGTAGCGAACCCGTCGCGCTTCCCGTTTCTGGCGCAAGCTTTCATCTGATTCTTCCCCGGTCGAGAACAGCGGCGAGCCGTGGGTAATCACTTCGTTGATGGTGAGCTGTTTGCCGCCCAACGCCGGGATGACGCCAGAGATGTACGCCTTGGACGCGGCATACCACTGGGCCTCTTCCGGTGTTAGGCTGTTGATGATGGCCTGCTCGGTCAACGCTTTCTGGTCTTCGTCCGAGCGCGTCCCTGACAGCTTGCCGACGATGCCCGCCGCCACCTTGCCCACGGAGAACTGCCGCGCCCTGTTCGCCTTGGCGATGACGCGGTTCCCGATGCGTGGGTCGTTCGTCTCGATCTCCTCTAGCGTCCAGTAGGCCTGCTCAATCGTCGGGAGCTGGTCTTGCGCGGCAACTGTTGCGGCGGATGGTGGTCGGTCTGGCCCGGGCACCCTGACACCGGGTTTATCCGGTACCCGTTTGCCGGTGACATCGGTCACGAGCGGTTGGTTGGTGTCGGGCCGCTGGGGTGTTGCCCCCCCGCCTGCGACTTTGGCGGGCTCCCATTCGTCCGTCTCGTCGTTGTACTGCAAGAGCCCCAGAGAGGTGAATGCCGTGACGGGGTTCTTGGGCGTTTGTGGCTTCGATGGCAGATTGGTCGGTGTGCGGATCTCGCCCGTCTGCTTGTTGAAGACCACTCCACGGGTCGGGTCGAATCCGAAGGCGTCCGGTAGGGGCTTGGGCCGGTTCCCCTCCGCGATGCGTTGTTCGAGCACCTTCTGCTGGAGAATCTCCAGCATTGCTTTCCTCTCATCCTCGGACCGCTGGCGTTTCCCCTGCTCGTAGCCGGCGATCCCGCCAGCCGTCCCCCGGATTAGGGCGCCAAGATCTATGCCCACGTTAGTTCCCTTGTCCCCGACCGAGGGACCGGAGGAGTTCGGCAATCGCGGCGTTGGAGTCACCGGACTGACCGCTGTACAGATCCGCCAACCCTAAGCCGGTGGGACTGGGACCTTGGAAGCCGAGATTGCCCAGCATGCCGAGCGTGTTAGCTTGCCGCCCGTAGTCCGACCCGAGGAGCTGATCCTGCAACTCTTGCCGGCGTACCTCGTTCGAGATGCCCTGCTGCTCAAGGTCCGCCTGGTAGCCGCGTTCGCCGCGGAGTTCGTTCCGCGCTCCGGCTTCCTGTCCGTATTGCTGGCCTTCGGTATCGAGGAGTTGCCCGAGTACCCCCTGCCGAGCCCCCAGGTCGGCTAGTTCTTGACCGGTGCGGGCCGAGCGTTCCCCGACCTGTTCTTGACGCTGACCCTGACCGATGCCGAACTGCTGGCCGGCGAGACCTGACAACGCGCCCGCACGGTCGAGCGCGAGATTGGCGCCGGCCTGTCCCGCCTGGAGTCCGAGCCCGGACTGTGCGAGGTCCAACCCTCCGAGCCCCTGCGTGACGCCTTGAGCGGCTTGGATGCGGTTCAGGATGTCGCCCTGCTCCTGTCCCGATGTCTGGGCAGCCAACTGGGCTTTGATCGCCGCCAGGTTCGCTTCCCGCTGGCCGAAGATGTCTCCCGCTTCGGAGGTCACCATACCGGACCCGAGTCGACCTAACGCCGCCGAGCGTTGGCCGAGGTCGCGGATCTTGGCTCCGGTGTTCGCGGTCTCCTGGTCCGAGAGGGCGCCGTAGAGATTCTGCGCGGTCTGGCTTCGGCTGGGCGCATTGTTCAGGCTGCCCAAGGCTGAAAGGGTGGCGCTTCGCGCCTGACCCACGTCGTTCCCGATGCCCCCTAGGGGACCGAGTTGGGCTTGCCCGATGTTACTCTGCGCCTGATTGAGTAAGCCGGTTGGCGCCTGTGTCGTGCCGATACCTTGGAACGGCGTCAGACCCCTAAACCCCGCGACGTTCTGCTGGGCCGTGTTCACCTGCCCCTCGGTGGCCTGCAACCGCTGGCTGTCCTGCGGGCCGATCTGCGTCCCGATAAGGTTCTGACTCGGCCCGAAGGTCGAGGTGGCCGCGTAGGGCGTCGGACTGGGGGCGACACCCGGCTGTGGTTGGGGCGCGGGCGCGACGATGGCCGGCCCGCTGACCCCTGCGCCACCGATACCCGGTTGTGGCTGGCCCTGAAGGGGACCCAAGGGCCGGCGTTTGATTCCGGTCGCGTCCCCGATGGCTGGTGTACCGAATGACTGGACCATTAGTAGGCCGTCCGGGCAAAGGGATTAGAGGACTTGAACACGCCGCTTAAATCCTTGGGCTTGTTCGGGAGTTGCCCGAGCCGTTCCTCGAAGAGTCCCCGCAGCCGGCCGCGTGACGCATCCATGGCGCGATTCTGTTGCAGGAGTTCGTCGCTGATCTGGTTCGCCTTGCCCTGCGATTGTGAGCCCGAGAGGAGTCCGGCCCCCGCAATGCCGAGTTTGGCGAGAGTCGCGGGATTACTGAACAGGCTGCCGAGCCCCTGCTGAATACCACCACCCTGTGCGGTGCTGTGCGCGAGCCGGGCGGCCTGCTGGGGGTCCATTCCCGACCCGACCAGTGAGGCGTACATGTCGTTCTGCTGCTGGACGGGCGCCCCACCGACGCCACCGCCGCCACCCTTCAGTAATCCGACCAGCCCACCGATGCCTTTTCCACCCAGGAGGGCCTTGTTGGCCAATCCGCCCGCCGCGCCGCCCAGCCCACCTTTGAGGGTGTTGCCGAAGACCGATCCGAGGCTGACGTTCTTGTTGTTGAGATTGCCTAACAAGCCACCAGCCCCACCGATGATCCCACCGGCCAGTGTGCCGACTCCGGGGATCAAACCAGCCAGCGGGGCGGCTTTGGAGACGACATCCCCCACGCCCCCGAGCACCTTGCCCGCGCCTTTGGCGATCTTTTTCAGGAATCCGAATGCCATAACGTCCTCATTGACACACCCTCACTTCCGCCCACGCACCGGCGGGGCGTTGTACGAGAGAATCGGCCAGCGTGAGACAGCGCGGTGCGGTGGGGGCCGCACACCCGAGCAGGAACACCATGCACAGGGCGCTAACTATGAATCGCATACGCAAATGTCTCTGTCCCGGCCGCCGCGCTCGCATCGGCGGTCGTCACCGCGAAGGAGGTTCCGGCGGTCCGTGCCGAGACGTAGAGACTGGTGGCCGCGCCCATGAGCGTGCCGGCGGCGGCGTTGGTGGGCATGAGCGTGATTACCGACCCCGACTTCACGTTGGCATCAACCACGGTCGTTGTCGCCGCGGCGCCGCAGGTAAACGTCCCGAACGTGGGCCGGTTACTGAGACTGCGCGTGGCGGCGGTGAGGTTATCAATCGCCGCCTTGATCCGATCCGCCGAGCGGAGTACTTGTTCGTCAGCCATCAGGGCAACGCCTGATCGGCGGATTCGAGGTCGCCGCGAACCGCAACCCGTTTCACACCCCAGGGATAATTCCGCAGGGTGCCGCTATCCCGGATCGTGAGCTGGACATTCCGGCGCCGGTCGTGGAATTGATGGACCGCCCGGACTTCCTGCCGGTAGGTCGTGTCAGGGGTGAGCGTGACCGTGCCAACGTCGGTGGTGTTGCTATCAACCAGGGTACTATCGACGGTGCGTTCGGCAACGCTCACCGTGGTGGCTGACGCGCCACTCTTGGGTAGGACATCGTACACGCTTTCAATTTCCTGAAGGGCCGCGACGGTAAAGGGTGGCGCGACATAGGGCGAGAGCGTCAACTGAAACGCCGACGGCGGGTTGCTAGAGCTATACCACGTCGAGGTACTGACCGGCGGGCTACTGAATGTGTAGGTCGCGGCCGGGCTGTCGCTCGTCGCGGCGGTGGTGATCCCGAACCCGTTGTAACTCGCCTCGTAACTCTGGCCGATCATCGGTACGGCCACCGAGGTGGCCATGGCCAGATTGAACGTCAACCGGGCAATGCAGCGTTTCGTTTTGGTCGAGAACAAATAGAGGACAGGGGTGCTGAGCCCCTGACCCGCGTAGTTGGTAGCGATGGCGACCGCGTCGTAGTACGGCATGAGACACGTCCGCGCCACCGTAGTGGTCGGGGTGCCGCCGCTATAGAGCGTGTTGCCGATGAGATCCTGGAGGTCGCCCCCTAAGTGCCTAACCCGACCGCCAACGATGACGCACAATTCCCCTGTCTGGGTATTCGGGAAGTAGACTTCCTCTCCGTTGACCGTGACACCGAGTTGCGACGTGGTGCCTTCCCATGACGCAATCCCGTCATGTACGCCGTCGCTGGAGAACGTGGGCGACACCGCCCCGCGAATCGCCCCGATCCCATGCGCCCGGAAGAAATAGAGGGCGTCGTTGGTGGCGGCGAGGGCATAGAGAGCCCCCGCGCCGCTCTGGTTGAGCGTCCAGGCGTTGGTGTAGCCGCCCGCCTCGTAGCCAGTCGTTGGGTCGTTTTCTTCGCTCCAGATGATCGTGGATCGACTACCGGCTTTGATGAAAAACAACTTCGCGTAGTAGACGACCGGCTGGCCGTAACAGGCCGCCCCCACGTTGGCTAACGAGGTGAGGCCGCCCGCACCAGAGGTCCCATCCCACGAAAACGGGATATTGGTACCGTCACTGACGATCAAGAGATCGTTGTAGGTGGTACACCCACAGAGGGCGCCAGGGCTGAGAGTGACTCCGGCGGTGGCGAAATTGGCCGTCGTGACCTTCAGGGTCCAGGTCGTCCCGCTGCGGGTGTAAATCTCTCCAGCGAAGATGCCGACATTCACGAACCCCGACCGCGCTTTGTAGACGCCGAGATACTGACAGAGCAACTTGTTGGCCGCATCGACCGTAGACTGGCTATCGCCCACCCGCCGGAGATAGGCTCCCCCGTTGATGGGGTCGGCGGGAACCATGTTCAGCGCCTCGTACACAAAGCCCCGATTCTCCCCGTTATCCGAGGGATCGAAGGCATAGCGCATCCCGTAGAAGGGACCCCACGCGGCGAGTGGCGGCGGGAGCTTGGGCATTTATCTAAACTGCCGGGCCAAGAGATACCCCAGACCCGACACCCGTGGCGTCTGGCTGTTACTCGCGTCGCCGTAGAACATGTTCGATTGTTTCAACGCTTCCTGAACTTCTGTCCAGGTCTCCGTTTCCTGGTCGATGAACCGCCGCGGGTCGTTCTGGCTCGCCCGCGCCCAGTAGATCAGAGCGCGATCCACCAACAGCTGACGAGTAAAGGTCGGGGCGAGCGTCGGCTCGGTGGACCCGTCAATCGTGCCGGGCGAATCCACCCACCGCGCATAGGGTCCCGATGGGAACGTACGGGCGGTATTGGTGGTCATCCGAATTTGCGAGCCTTCCCACACGTAGTCGGCGTTGGAATCGCCAAACTGGCCGGCGATGAGCCGCGGGCCGACGAGGGCGGCGTAGATTTCGACCGCCAGCGGCGCGGTCTCGCTCGGGAAGACATACGTGACCCCGCTATCGCTGGTCGTCATCTGTGTGGGCACGCTGAACATGTGATAGGGGTACTGACCCGCGAGTTTCGGTTTCCAGTGCGCCTCAGCGCGGGTTAACCAAGCGTAGATGTCCGCCGTAACCGGAAAGGCGGCAGAGGTACTAATCCGACCGTCCCGGCGCACCCGAGCGAGCAAATCCGCGCTGTCCCAGTCAGCCATTTAGACCGCCACCCGATCAACCGCCGCACTCCGACCTGAGGCGGCCGAGCGGCTGATGGCCGGTGTGATGTGACCAAGGGTAGTGACGATCCACGCGCTGGTGCCGGGGATGTCGTTCGTGCCGAGTCGCCCGTTATCCGGCGTGGTCGCGTCGAAGAACCCATGCACGAGACCCGAGAAGATGCGCGAGGTAACGGAGACACTGACCGCCGCGGCGGCGGTGGCGAAATCGGTGTACTGCGTCACTGGTGGGCCTTCCGATCCCGTGTCGGTTTCCTCGGCATCCGAACCCACGAGACGCACCGGGCAGCAGTTCGATGTCACTTGGTCGAGGGGGGAGAACGAGCGGTAGAGGGCTTCGTTCCCGACGAGACCCACACCGAAGACCAACTCCATCTGCGCCGGGACGTAGGTGTAGCTGTCCTCCATATCCGTGACCGCGCTCCAACCCACGACGGCATCGGGCCGGGTCCCGCCCGCCACTCCGGTAATGCCGCACATCAACGCGAGGTGTCCACCGGACGAAATCCCCAGCATCACCACGCGGGTCGAGTCGATGTTGTAGGTTGCCGCATTCGCCCGCACCCACGTCATGAGTGCCAAGCCATTGTCAATCGCGTCCTGGGGCGTGCCGTTCGCGGGCGTGAAATCGGCGTTGACGACGGCAAAGCCCATCTCTGCGAACTTGCGGGCGATCTGGTTGTAGGCGGGAATGCTCGTCCGGGTATGCGGGACGGCGTCCCACGCGCCCCCATGCAGGATGACGATGCACGGTCGGTCGGCAACCCCGGGTTTCCAGATGTCGCACGCCAGCGACCCTGAGTAGATGACCGCCGAGACAAACGTCGGCTGCCCGATGGCCGGAGCCCGGAAATCGTTTGCGCCAATCGCGGTGCGCGCCACTTACTTGTATCCGAGATTCAGGCTCACGTCGGCCGCCCCAACGGAGGTTTCATCCGTCCCCGACCCCGTGGTCAACACGAACCCGATGCCATTGGGAAAGGCGTACCCGTGCGTCGTGGACCACTTCACGTAGGTGTACACGCCACCGGTTGCGGGCGGTAAAAATATTTGCAACTTGAGCAGGGCGCTGTCCGCTGACGGATCAGGCGCGGTGGCCTTGTCGTAGATTTTCAGGAACCCTAAGGCGGTGGCGTCAAGGTTGAGTGCGACCCCCCCGTACAACCGCCCCGCCTCCGCCTTGATCACGGTAGCGTCCATCCCTGAACCCGTGGCGAGATAGGTAAACGGAAGCTCACCGCCGTCCTGACCCGCAGACGCCCCGGTCGCTACCTCGTCGTTCGTCGCGTCGAGCTTGGACGCCAGATCCACGTTGCCAATGTTGTTGTCGCCCGCCGCAATGGTTAGGACATCCACGTCCCCGATGTTGTTGGTCCCGGTGGCGATCGAGGACACACTGACCGGCTGCGTGGCTTGCCAGAAGGTGCCGCTGACGGGTTGCGTTGCCTGCCAGAACGTCCCGCTAACGGGCTGGGTCTCTTGCCAGAACGTGCCACTCACCGGCTGCGTGATGCTGCTGCCGTCCACCGGCACCGCGGACGCCCGCAACTCCGCATCCGTTACCGGCCCGGTAACGGAAATCCCGAGCGTGGATGAGATCGGTACCGCGTCCCAGTTAGGCATCGCTAGGTTCCTCGGCCGGTCACTGGAGCGCGATCGACACGTCGCAGTAGGTCAGCGTTCCCGCCGCGCTGGCGCCGGTGACATCCACCACCACGTCAATGAAATGCTCGGCGCTGGGCGTGTAGCTGTGTATCGCTTCGGTGTCATCGGTGATGTTCGTCGCGGTAGTGAGTCCGCTTGTAACCGACGAGACCGTGAGGTTGGGGCCGTGGATGTCGGCCGTCTGCGGCACGAGCTGCACGGTCGGCGTTCCGCCGGACACGTTGATTTTGGTGCGGACATCAACGCCGGTCGCACGGGTGGGCACCCGCAGGCGTTCCCGGTAGGTGTTCCCGTTGGTGAGGGTGGCCCCGGCAGCGAGACTCCCACCCAGGCGCACACTCCCGCCCGCGTCAAGCTCGTAGATGAGTGTTGGACCGACGACTGACATGACTTACTCCTTCGCCGCGAACTCGGCGCGGTATACGTCCCAATGGGCTTTGATGTCCTTCGACTCGTTAACGCCCGCCTTCTTCATCTCGGCGACAAACGAGAAGTAGGGCATCGGCTTCTTGACTTCCGCGGTGGGCGGTAAGGCCGGATTGGGCTCAGCGAGCGTGGCTTCCGTCGCGTAGCCCAAGTCCTCCATCGTTTCCTTGCCGAGGACTTTCCGCTGCTCTTTGGTCAGGGCAACGAGGCCGAGGTAGCCCTTATCGCCTTGCAGGGCGGCGTAGATAGCCGCACTCGGCGGGGTCGGGCGCGGGCCGGCGAGGTCCAGTAGCACTTCGTCATCCGCGTGGGTCTTGGGATTGAAGGCGTCCTTGTAGGTCCGCTGGCCCACCTTCGTGAACCGCTGGCGCCATTCCAATTCCTGGGCGCGTTTGGCGTCGAGCCAGCGTTTCAGGCCCGGCACCACGATGAGCCGGTTGCGGTCGGGCTCCCCGAACTCCCCTTTAGGGATGGCGAGGTATTCCTGAGGGGTGCCGAGTGGATCCTCCCACCCGGCGGGGCAGATTTGGCCGGTCGGCATATTCGAGCCGCCCTGTCCACCGGGACCGACTTCAAACGCCACCAACCACAAGCGGCCGAACTCGTCACGCACGTTGCGATCTCTGCGCCAATCGGCCTGATTCATTTCCCGCGCCATTTATTACTCCACGTTGAGGAGGACGGGGGCCGCTTCGATAAACCGCTGCTCGATCTGCTCCAGATCGTCGGGCGGGCCGTCAGATTTGGGGCTGTTGTCGTACAATTCGCCTAACGTGCCTTTCGGCACACCGTCAATCGCTTCCTTGATGCCTTCGGAAAAGAAGTCGAGCATCGCCTGCCCGAACTTGCTGTACTCCTCTTGGATATTCCGGCGCACGTAGAGGCCGGCGGCGGTTTTCGTCTCCCGCTGTTCCGACCATTCGGTCAAATG
>Ga0208957_1000725_pt1 | contig 21777 bp, 31 predicted proteins | sample RifOxyA1_FD_184029 | JGI IMG/M metagenome (GOLD analysis project Ga0208957, IMG submission 184029) | Groundwater microbial communities from Rifle, Colorado - Rifle Oxygen_injection A1 (SPAdes) | ecosystem: Environmental > Aquatic > Deep subsurface > Groundwater | place: Rifle, Colorado, United... | reverse complement strand
TAGAGTCGGCGGATGCTACTTTTGCCAAGGCAGACCGATTAGCCTCGGCCCACTATGGGATAGGCGATGCCGATATTCATCAATATGTCCACGAGTCAGATGCCGCATATCATGCTGGTAACCTAACTGTAAACCTGGAGAGTATAGGGATTGAGCACGAAGGGGGACCTGATCTACCGATTTCCGAAGCCACGATCCAAACTTCAATCAATCTAGTGGCTGATATTTGCCAAAGATACAACATCTTGGCAGACAAAGACCACATTAAACGCCATTCGGACATCAAAGCCACTCAATGTCCAGGCACATTACCAGTGGAAAGAATTATCGCAGAAGTAGCCATAAAGATAACTCCGCCAGTGATTGTAAACCCCGATCAAACAGTGGTTAATCTCGGACAGGAATTGGGTGTGATGGAGGTCGGAGCGATTAGGTCAACCATTTTGGACTTACGTCGGGACATTAAAAACGAGCAGGATAAGCTAAAGGGATTTGTGCAGAAATGGGTGGAGGAATGGCATCTTAACTCAACTTCAACTTTAGTGGACGTAGAGACGGAAATGGCTAAATTACTCGTCTTGGAAGATAGGCTTCAGGAATACCGTGATTCGATTGAGGGGTGTGTTGGTACCTTTCCATCAGATATTGCCCTCCTAGAGGCTCACGGGGCCGTAAAAAAGCAGATAGAGATGCTTGTGGCAGAGAGAGACAGCCTACAGCAAAAGCTCGAAGACGCCCGGATACCGGCAGGGTATAAATTCCTCAAATCTTGGTCATTGCGATCTCTACTATTTAAGTTGTATAAAAGAGACTAAGGGGGTGAGAAGAGTGGAAATATTTATCGAAGCAATTAAAGAACCTCTAAGACTTCTGGTATTAGCTATTATTCCTTTTGCTGTTGCCTGGTTTGCCGCACTTCCTTATCAGTGGGCCGTCTTAGCTACAGTAATACTTAAGTTCATTGACAAGTACCTACATGAAGTAGCGAAAGAAGTGCCAGCTAAAAAGCAAAAAGAGGGTTTATTCGGTCTGCGTGGATTAACTGGATTCTAATGCTCAATGAGTTCCTTAGAACCATTAACGAAAAAATCGCCTTAACGAGGCTATCAGAAAGGTGAAAAATGGTTGATAGATTACGGAGGCTAATAATCAACGCTAGGGGGGAGGAAAAAACCGTCTCCCCTAAAAGTGCTTTCCCTGATAAACATCGGGTAAGAGTTCATCCCCAGGAAGGAAGAAAGGTCATTGAGAAAGCCCGTAAGGTAATGGCGAGAGCCAGTGTATCGCAAGACGAAGCTACTTGGGAACCAAATTTAGAACATCCCAACCTACCTTTCGGAGTTCTTTTAGCTACTGACATTCACTGGGGATCAATACATACAAACTATCAGCAATTGGAACGACACTTAAATATTGTTGAGAAAACTCCTAATTTTGGGATGGTAAGCAATGGCGACGATGTAGATAATTTCAACTCGGCCTTACATGCGTCGGGAATGACAGAAAACCCCCTACCTCCTACTACCCAGGCTGGGATGATAGCGGAAAGATTGAGAAAACTGGACGACCAGGAAAAGATAGGCGTAATGAGTTTCGGGAACCATAATGACTTTACTTTCGAGACCTCTAATATCCAATGGCATGATGCCTTTCTAAGGACTTTTAAGGCCCCTATCTTCGCCGCTGGAGGATTATTGAGAATTATCTTAGGCAAGCAGGAATATAAGATGGGTATAACCCACCAATATTGGGGGAAATCAAAGTTAAATCCAACCAATTCACCTAAGCGTTTAATGGAGTATGAGTTTCCTCAAGCAGATATTGTGTTTACCGGCCATACTCACCAATCCTCTTATGAACATTTTGACAGAGGAGGAAAAGAAGTGGTCGCTGTGGTTGGCGGGACTTACAAGAACTTGGATGACCCTTATGCCAGAAAGAAGGGCATTGGAAGAAGGCCAGGTAAACCTGGGATAACAGCTATGCTCTGGCCAGATGAGAGGAAGATGGAAGTATTTAAAGATATAGAAACTGCCAGGACTTTTATTCAAGCACTGTTAGGAATCAAATGACTAAATTAGAAGAGTGCCATCTTTGTCCCCATAAAATCTGCACCGACATTGGAACTTTGCCCGATTGTGATAGGAACGTGAGAACTGTCATGGAGACTCAGCCAATTGCCCATTTCTTCATTGCCGTAGGAGCGATTAAGGATTGTTGGTTAAGGAAGAAGAAAGCAGATACGACTATGATTGATTTTAGAAAGGCCTGGAAAGACAGGTATGAAGAGGAGGCAGATAAATAGTCCCGGCGGTTTAAACCTCGCAAGCGGGGTCGGTAAAGAACTCTGTCCAACACTCTTTACCATCCCGCCGGGGGACTTATAATATTATATCAGCCTTGCGCAATTATTTGCATGATTATTGCGGGATTGCAAAACTTGACGAGTGGGTGTAGAATAACGTCAGCTAAGCTTTGTTTGGCTCCCCGTTTTTAGCGGTAGGCTTGAGACAAAGCCTCGGCCTACTACTAGAGACGGGGATTTTTTATGATTTATTTCGTTTTATTTTGTCTTTCTCTCTTTTACCGTTTTCTCTCTTTCGGGGGAAGATCTTAGGAATCCTACAAACTAAATATAGAGTTAGTTATATAGGGGACCAGGGGGTTTAAGGGGGAGATATAGTTTGATATAGTTATAAACGGCGCGCTTGCATTATCGAGCTCTCGGTGTTAAAATCAAGTTATGGATACCAGAGATGCCGGGAAAATGACATACCCTGTCCTTCTTAAGAAATACGGATCTGACTATATGAAGAAACTGAGCAAATTGGGGGTCAAAGCAAGGGAAAAAAGAAAAAACGAGGCTAAAATTGGTGCTTGACAAACCGAGGCCTCGATGTTAATGTTATTTAATGAGCTACATCAAAAACATCAAAAAGATGTTCGACTCTTACATGAAGCAGGTAAACAAAGCCGCGAAGGTTTGTAAACATGACGAGACTATAGACGTTGGGGATGAGGAACATATAGTAGTTGCCTGCACCCAGTGCCAGAAGATATTAAAACCGGCGATACTGAAACCTATACTTCATCCTATGCCTTTCTAATATGAACGACGAAGACAAAATACTAATAGAGGAAGTAGTCGAGGAAAATGTCCTCCCTGAAAAGGAGCATGAGTTACCGGAGGCTCCCATTAGTATCACAATCAAGGGATACTACAAGGGCTTCTCGGTTCTTTTGACCAAGAGATTAGACGAGCGCGAGCTGACTCCACAAATTGTCGGGGTCATGGCGGTGATTGACAACATGATTAACAAGGGATTTCAACCTAGCTGGAATACTGATACAAACGCTAAGGTAAACGGTGAGAAGCACTTGTGCGATAAGTGCGGAGCGGAAGCTGAACTCAAAAGCGGGACTACAAAGGCAGGCAAGACTTGGAAGGGATTATTCTGCAAGAGCGATAAGGAACATGTTAAATGGCTTCACGAATAATATGGACGAAGTTAAATGCAAATTATGCGGCAAGGTGATGGGACCCGCCAGGTGGACAAACGGTAATACCCACAAGGAATGTTATTGGGCATGGGTGCACGGTACTCTTAAACACGACGCTGGTAATTATCCAAACGAGGGTCATCAAACGGTGGGGCTGGCCCCTGAGAGTCAATTGACTCGCTAGTCACCAGAATAAGCTGGCCCCACTCGTAGCAATATGAAATTAACACAAGCCAACAACATTCTTGAATACTTGATGGGCCATCCAGAGGGACTGTATGTTTACGAGATGATGACTCCACAACCTAAAGGACTGGGCATCGCCCAATACAATGCCCGGATTTTTGAACTGAGGCGCAAGGGCTGGGACATACGGAATGACAAGCCGGGTCACTTTTATCTGCATACAGAACCGAGACAGGACCCATTAGCATTTTAAAATGAACGATGAAACACTTGAAGAAAAACTCGAATACTGGCGAAGTAAATGGAAAACCGCTAGCCCAAGAGGTAAAAAGTTAATCGAAGGCATGGTTAAAAAAATAAAAGAAATATATGATTTACATAAAACAATCGAATCAGCTAAGGGGATTTTTAAAAATGACAAGGAAGACTAAGTTATATCTCATCTTTCCTTTCAGCTTTATAACGGCCTTCATTCTCACGGGGATAATAACCATCAAGATATCAAATTTCTTTGACCTCCACCGGCTTAAATTCAACCAGCCGGTTCAAATTAAGCTACTGACCCCGGTGGAGGTATTGAAAAGGGAACCGGAAGTAATTACCCAAGTAATCAACATTGACTATTCTGACGAGATAGACACTCCGATAGAGAAATATATTTGTGATAAATTTGGCCTTCTGGATTGTAAGGTGGCATTAGCCATAGTCAAGGCAGAAAGCAATTTTAGTGAGCAGGCAATCCATGTAAATGATAACGGGACCGTGGATCTAGGTTGCTGGCAGATAAACTTTCCAACCCATAAGGAAACAATCTCTCCTAAGGAGGCGCTTGACTGTTATAAGGCGACTGATTGGGCCTATGAGAAATATCAGAGAGACGGGAACTTTAACGCTTGGGTGGCCTTCACTAACGGAAACTTCAAAACCCACTTATGAAAGCCAAAGTTAATTTAATTAAGAAAGTCGGAGGTATTGAGTCTAATAAATACGGCAAGCAAGTCTGGTGTTCAAAGCATTGCGGATTTGTCGCCGAAGAGAAGGCTGATTTGGATAAACAAGGCTTTATCGTCTGTAATTTATGCAGATATGAAAAAAACAATCATTAACGAAATCCAGATTAAACTTACTCCCTGGGAGAAAAGGGTTGACGAAGCTAAACATTATATTAATTTCTGCCTAAAGCATGGGGTTCCTCTTGATGAAGAAGCTATTGAAGCCATGTCAGATGAGGAGCTAGTAGGGTGTGCCGAGCAGATGATGGACGGGGCAGAGGATTTCTACAATCTATCAGTAGAGAAGAAATGGGTAGGAGAGTTTGCTCCCAACCTAGGACATGACCCAAACAACCCATTTCCACTTAAAAGTATTCTAAACGAACCAGCATACGGACTTCGTTGGTCATGGAAGTTCTGGAAATGGGGAATAGAGGTCTGGCAAATAGGGTGGGAGGAAAAACCATGAAACCTAAATCACCATCAGTAGAGAGGAAAGATCTAGTCTTTGTTTGTAGAAAATGTAACCATAATTTGTATTTAACCAATGGAGTTGAATTGACTGGGAAAGAGATAGCAGAGAAACTTGGAAAAAGAGATTGCCCAAATTGTGGCGAAGAAATCGGCGATTACTGGGTCGGCTTGTGGATATTTATAAGAGTGGGGAATTATAAAAAGGACTGTCTCCATGACTAAATCACCATCAGTAAAGACCCAAGAATGTCAGTTTTGTAGGCGGAAAAGAAAACATTGGAAATACTGTTATCTTACGGGTTTTGAATTAGGACTAAAAATGGGCAGTCCATTAACCATAGTAAAAGAAATAGAAAATCCTGTTTGGATAGACACCACAAATAAATGGATGATACCAGGAGAAAAACTATGACCCCCACGACTAAATCACCATCAGTAGAGAAGTGGTATTTTAACTACAATATTTTGTCTTTTATAGACAATAAAGAAAATGTGATTACAAAAGAGAAGTGGGAAAAATATAAGGGAAAGTATAACAAACCCACAGACAAAGTTTTAGATGCAATCCTTTATATTTGCAGATTATCCCCTGATTCCACTTATGATTAAATCACCATCAGTGGAGACTACCCCCAAGACAGCCGACTGGGTAGCAGAACTGGAGAAAATACCAGCGTCGCTAGTTGGGCCTGATGGTGACGGTTGCCGATGGGGTTCTATTTCGGGACTAAGCGAATACAAACAGCTTAAAGCCTTCATCTCCAACCTCCTCACCCAAGCCGTAGAAGACAATGAAATAGACTTCACTAAAAGAATGGAGCAGGTAGCAAGGGATGTGAGACAAGAACTTGTGGGGGAGATACGGAAAGAAATAGGTTTTATTCGTTTGGGAATTGATGCATGTAAGGAAGACGCTGATAAGTTATCGGGGAATGAGTTGCACTATGTATTTGGTAAAAGCCAAGCATTAAAAATAGAAAAACAAAGACTTGACGACCTCCTCCAAAAGTTATCTACAGAGAAGGTATACAAATGACCACCCTCTCCACCACTAAAGCCGAAGCGATGAAGAGGTTTGACGTTTTTACCGTGGGGCTGTATGGAAACGCAGACGCATTTATAAATTATTCTGCTAAAAACAAGTTAAAAGACTTTATACTCTCTGAAATAGACCGGGCGGTGGAGGTGGCGATGGAGGAAGTAATTGAAATTGTGAAGGCGGAAGAGTACCTCTGGTGGACGGCCTCAACGGGGAACAAGTTTTCCAACTTTACCGATAAAGAGAGAGGACAAATAAAATTAAACCTCCTCCAAGAGTTATCTACTCTCACAAAGGACAGTAAAGAAAAAGTAAAATGAAATCTAACCCCAACACTACCAAGGTCAGGTATACATTCACAGATAGATATAAGGCCCTTGGGATTCCATATCCTGACTCTAAAACCATATGTCTTGGACAGTGTGAAGGAGTTGGGTGGTATCCGGAAAACGACAAAAATGATCCACTCTGGATTGAAACACACTCTAAGCCCCACAAAGAAGAATGCGACGGTTGGCATTTTATTAAATGTCCCGATTGTGGCGGGACAGGTAAAAGAACAGGAGAATGAAACCTAATCTCAACACTACCCAGACTACCCCCAACACTACCCAGGGAAAGAAAGAGTTACCATATACAACTCATTTTGTGGCTACAGACCAATGGGTGCGGGATTCTCTTAGGAAAGGTCTTAAAAAGTCGAGTCGGGAGTTCTATTTTGTTAAATCGGTCTGCCTCATAGCCGACAACCGTTACTTTATTGAGCTGGAAAAGGAATTTAAACTAACTGAATGAAATTTACTTCCAATCAAACCTATGCACCGCCAACGAGATTTACATAGATTAAAGTCTAAAGGACTGAAGGATTGGGAGAGTAGGTGGGCTTCACCACACCGCATCACGCCAGCAATAAAAAAGCTGGTAAATTCTCTAATTGAAGAAGCCCGTCAACAATCCATAGAAGACAATGAAATAGACTTCACTAAAAGAATGGAGCAGGTGGCAAGGGATGTGAGGCAAGAAGTAATTGAGGAATTTGAATTATATCTCAGAACTCAAGAAAGGGAAGGAGGTGAGAAATAAATGTACTTAATCTATAATAAAATTATGGCATTTTTAGCCGGTTTGATAGTAGGATTTGCTATGGGATACATTGTCTGGGGTGCGCCTACCCCGGCAACGGCAAGCCTGGAAATTACAAACGGCATAGATCATAGAGTTTGCATTCGGGGCAGATGTCCCACCCCGACACCCATTCCTCCCACTCCCACCCCCGAACCTGTGTACCATTCCCTTTGTCGGGAATACGCTTGTATCCAGGTGGAAGGTGAAGGAGACAGTGAGTGCAAGGTGGATGAGGACTGCCAGCCGGAGGTAACACCAATCCCAACGGAAGCACCAAAAGAAACACCTTTCCCGCAACCTTGCAACGGATGCGGTGAAGAACCTAAAGCTCCCACTTGTACGGGCGACCCAGATGTGACCGTAGCTCCCATAAATTTCTTTATTACCAGAAATGGTAATGAAGCAGAAGCTCGCTGGGTTCCGACAGGAGGTTCCTTGGTCAATCTGTATTACAGGGAGAATGACCAGATTGGATGGACTCATGCGGTGCGGGATGAAGTCAACGATGGTCAAGTGATTGTCGGAGGTCTTAATCCAACCTTGGGTTATACCTTCGGGCTTCAACAGCGTTTCCATTGTGGAGACGGAATGACAGTAACCGCAGTTGTAGTTGATCCGCCTGCCTGGGGAAGAACCTTTACCACTAGTTATTTCCTAACTTGGTAGGTTTACTGGGAGCCTTCCGGGCTTCCAGATAAGCCTATGAAAGAAGGTGATTAAGTTGAAAAATTTAACAGTCAAAACTGCTTTGATGTGGATATTTATAGTGCTGGGTGTTTTCTCTTTCTTTGTAGAAGGGATTACGCCCCTGCAAATGTTGCCGCTTCTAATGTTTATAGTGTTTTCAATATTGCATCTTTATGCCAGCAAAGACCTGAGGATAGGAATAATCGTTTTGTCTATAATTATGTTCCTGGTTAATCTAAACCTATTCTCAGTAGTTGATATGGTCTTGTGGGGTATAGCCACTGTAGTTTATATAAATTAAGCCTACTGTAAAGCAGGGACAAAAGACCATGATATAATCGGTGCATGGCGAATCCTGGGGGTAGACCGACGAAGTACACATTAGAACTGATTGATAAAATAGCTGAATATCTTGAGGAGGCGATTCCTGAAAATCAGAAAATACCGACAGTTGAAGGATTATGTCTTAAAATAGGGATAAATAGAGACACAGCATATCAATGGGCAAAAGAACATAAGGAGTTTTCCGACACTTTAGACTTAATTAAAATAAAACAAAAGGAGTTCTTAACTGAAATAGGGATATTTGGGGGAAAAGAAATAAATGCGAATATTGTGATGCTTTTACTGAAAGTGAACCATGATATGATTGAGATGATTAAAACTGATATAACCAGTGGAGGAAAACAGCTTCCAGCACCTATTTATGGAGGAAGATCTACAGAACGAGTATCAGACGAGTGATACGACTGCTACAAAGAAAATCTTTAGTCTAAAAAAAAGAATACGAGCGGTATCAGGTGGGACTGCCGCCTCAAAGACCTTCTCAATAATAATCTGGTTGATTGACTATTGCCAGTCTTCTAAGAACAGAAACAAAATAGCAACAGTAGTTTCGGAATCATATCCCCATTTGGAAAAGGGGGCGATGGTGGACTTTAAGAACATTATGAAAGACCGGAATTATTGGAGCGACGATAGATGGAACGGAAGCAGACACTCTTACGAATTTGAAGTAGGGAACAAACTTGAGTTCTATTCAGTGGATACTTACGGAAAAGCACATGGTCCGCGGCGTGATGTTTTGTTTCTGAATGAGTGCAACAATCTTGCATATAACATTGTTGACCAGTTAATAGTTCGTACTAGGGAAGTGGTCTGGATGGACTGGAATCCAACGAATGAGTTTTATTTTTACACCGAAATGCTTGGCAAAAGAGATGATATTGACTTCATAACTCTTACTTATCTGGATAACGAAGCTCTTGACGAGGTAACCAAGAAAGAGATTCTTTCACATAAGAATAACAGGAATTGGTGGAAGGTTTATGGTTTGGGACAGCTGGGAGAAGTTGAGGGGAGGATATACACCGGGTGGCAAACAATTGAAGAGGTGCCGTTTGAAGCGAGGTTGGAGAGGTACGGACTTGATTTTGGCTATTCTAACGATCCTACGGCGATTGTAGCGGTTTACAGATACAATGGTGGGTATATTCTGGATGAAATAACTTACATAAAGGGGTTATCAAATAAAGATATAGCCGACATACTTATAAACGAACGGCGATGTTTAGTAATTGCGGACAGTGCGGAGCCTAAAAGCATTGATGAGATAACTTCGTATGGAATAAGTATCCTGGGCGGACTTAAAGGGGAAGGTAGTGTTAATAAGGGAATCCAATATGTCCAACAGCAACGGATCTCTGTCACTAAGCGTAGCACCAATGTCTTGAAGGAATACCGCAATTATCTTTGGCAGACGGACAAGGAAGGGAAAATCATAAATGAGCCGGAAGTTGTCTGGAATCATTCAATGGACGCCATTAGGTATGCAATTAACAGTATGAATGTGGAGACAGAGTACAAGCCAGCCCCGCTTAAAAATTGGACTATAGCATGAGAGAGTCTTTTGTCACTATTTCGGTCAGCATGAAGATGTACGGCTGGTCGAAGTGGGGCGGAGCCAGGGAGGGATTAGTTAAGGAAAACCTGGACATTTGGTATTGCCAGACTTGCGGTGGGAAGCTACTGGGGATCTTGCCATCATATATGTTCCCGGTTGACGAGTTAGGTAGAGATTTTGTAAGGGTCTGCTCTTTTTGCAAGGCGAAGGCGGTTATCAAAAAGCTAACCTATTGGCAGGAAATACTCAAGTTGATGAGGTGAATTGAAAACCTAGTTATGACTGACGTATATTGAGAACATGGCAAGCCAAGAAGAACTCCTGAAAGAAGTAATGTCTCACTATAAGGCATGGACTGATGACAGAGACTTAAGAATGACTAGGAAATACGGGTGGGATGACATAACCGATGCTTATTACGGCCAATTGCCTGATGACTGGCCTTTTACTTCGCATACGACAGACCCAAGAATTAGGACGGCACTCATTGAGAAGAATGCCAGGCTGGTAAATGGTAAGTTAAGGGGTAGATTGGTGCCGCGGGAAGCGGGAGACATCATCAGCGCCCGGATTAACAATACTAAGCTGGATTTCGATTGGGATAATGCCAGTGAGGGTGGGTCAATGCTGGTTAAAATATCAATTTGCGATATTGATACCAGGCTGTATCAAAGCAAATTCGGCCTGATCAAGTGGAAGTGCGAATATGATGATGAGGGCAAGATTACCTTTGAGGGGAACGAGTTCACTCCGTTGGATATTCGCAACTGTGGAATGGATTTCGCCGCTTCGCATGTAAAGGATGCCAAATGGTTTCAGTATTTAAGCTGGGAGTTCATTGAAGACTTGGAAAAACAGAGGGATTCAGAGGGCAAGCTTTTGTTTAAGAACCTGGGGAAAATAAAGGCTGACATTTTGGCTAGAAAAACTGAAACGGGACTGGTTTCTTCCACTCGCAATACTCAATACACTAGCCGAATGAAGACGATACAGGGACTAGAAGACCGAGTGGGAACCGATATTGCTTTTCCCGTGCTTCTTGTTGCCCATGAATTAAGGAATGATGAGTGGATTGATTTCTGCCCGGAGCATAGTGAGATCATCAGACATATAGATAATCCCTACAAGCATGGCAAGATACCGATTGCCCAACTCAGGTATTACCCAATTCAAGATGATCCGTTAGGTGAGAGTGAAGTGGAGAGTGTTATCCCTCTCTGGAAGGCGATACAGGCTACAGTTTGTGCTTACATGGATGAGGTTATTCTTAAGATGCGCCCCCCGCTTAAGATAATTGAGGGCGCAGTTAGGTTGGAAACAGTTGTTTATAACCCCGAGGCCCAATGGTTAATGACCAGACCTGATGCAGTGACCGAGATGCAGAGTAACGGTGAGGCGGTGAGGTACTTTGAGACAACTTATGGCGCTTTGGTGTCGGCATTCAATACTGCAATGGGGATGATGAGTCAAGGAGTGAGCGGAATAGACCAGTTCAATCCCGAGAAGACGGCAACTGAAGTAAGGGCATCGGTTAAACAGCAAAATGCGAGAGATGAAAAGAACCAGAGCGACCTAGCCGAGTTTATCAAGGATATAATGCTTTTCTGGCTGTCGAACAACAAACAGTTTCTCTTTACCGATCCCAAGAAGAAAGAACATATTATCAGGATTATCGGGCAGGAAAACTTCGCTTACTTCAAGCAAGCCGGAATGGATGAAATGATAGTCCCGCCCGAGGTCATTGAAATGATCGGCGACATTATTGAGCAAAACCCTAATACCAGCGATGCCGAGATCCAGCAGATGATGGACGCAGGCGCCCAACCCAAGTACCCAGTCATCACCAATCCCGAAGAGAAGGACTATACCAAGATGAATATGAAACCCAAGATGCAAATTAACGAGACGGGAGATATAGCGGAAGTATATGCTACCCCAGAGGACTTCCAGGGAACCTATGACTACATTGCCGATGTTAAAAGTATGTCTGTGGGAGCTAATGAGGAAATGATTCAGGGAAGACAAAACGCCATAACAGCTTTAACCACTAACCCGGTTGTGTTACAATTACTGGCAGGAGAAGGATTTAGACCCAAGGTCAAAGAACTGTTAGAATCGAGCTTTGAAGACCTGGGACTGAAAGATGCCTCGAGATTCTTTGAAAAGATCCAACAACCAGCCATCCCCGGCCAGCCTGGCCCAGGAGAAGCGCCAGGAGTTACTCAAGCAGGAGTTGGGCAAATGGGAGGCATTCAACCGCCTGTCGGGCAACCCGGATTACCAGTCCTACCTCAAGCCCCTGTTGGAATCAATCCGCAACAAATGGCCTGATCCTGCCCAAGAAGGATTTGACCGAAAGTACATCATTGAGTTCGCTCGGGCGCAGGCATACCTGGAAATATACAACCTTATGGAAACTTCGGGGAAGATGATTGAGAACATTCGTAAGCAGATGGAAGAACCAGAGAAAAATTATGCAATATAGGTGTTCTCGATGTTGTAAGATTAGGGATGAAAGAGAATTTTATGTTGATAGAACGAGAAAAAGTGGCAAGCAAGGTTGGTGTAAGAATTGTGGGAGTGAATATTACAAAGGGGCACCAAGATATTATTTTTTAAGAGAAATAACCATACTATCCAATGAAATCTAAATACTTTTTCGAGCAGTTCAAGGACCAGATACAAGTAGAACACAAGCAATTTGAGACACACTTAGAGGAAAAAGAAGTATTGGGAAACAAATGCCAGCATTCCGGCAAGGTGAAAGCAGTTTCAGGAGGATTAAGGTGTCAATGCGGAGCCGGTTGGCAAGGATCGCAACTCAATGTTTTACTAGATCATTTTAACCGTGTGATATAATTAGTGAAAACATGGCTGATGAAGCATCTGATTCTAAGATTGTTGATAGATTGAAGAACCAACCCCCTTTTGAAGAAGATACAGAGCCAGAGAAACCATTGGGTGTAGAGGAAGAGGAAGAAACACAAGAAGAAACGCCAGAAACCCCCGAAGAACCAGAGGAAGTTGAAATACCGGCGGAAGAACCAGCTGAAGATGAACAGAAGAAACGCACGCAAGAGCAATTTGAGAAGTTAAAAGAACATAACGCTAGTTTGAAGGAGGAGTTGGAGAAAGAAAAGATTAAAAAGCAAGTTCCAACCAGGAATGCTCTTGATGCTTTAATTCCCCAAGAACCATCTCCAGTCACTAATGTCGTTCCTACACCCCAGCAATACCCGAACCTCTCTCCGAAAGAAATAAAAGATGTGTTTGCGGGGTTAGTTGATAGCCAAGGATATGTAGACAGCGGTCTTTTAATCGAAACTCTCAAGGAAACGGACAATAGAGCCAAGGAAGCAGAACAACGGGTACAACTTGCAGAACAGGAGAACAAAAGGATTAACCGAAGGATGGATGACTTTGAGAGAAAAGAAATAATGAGGAAAGTCCACGAAATGTATCCCAAGATCAATCCAGAGAATGCCGACTCTGATAATCCGGCCCTTAAGTTTGATGAGGCTTTTTATGATGCCTTCCAAGGGGAAGTCATACGCCAGTGGTCAACAACTGGCCAGGAGGATGTGTGGTTAGCGGCTAAGAAATGGAGTGATATACTGTATGGAGACATGAAGAAGGCAGATAAGGAAAAAGCGGAGGAGGCGGAACTGGCAAAGAGAAATATAAATGCCACCACCGCCAAGCAGACTAATCAACAGGGGACAGGTAAAGACCAGGATGAACTGATTATGGGTACAAGATTGGGCAGAAAAGGATCACTGGCGGAGAGATTGAAGAGATCTGGGTACTGATATTGTTGCAAACCTCATCTGGTATTTACTAGACTTTCTTCATGGGCGTAGATTATGAAACAGTCGAGATATTGAAGTCTATTGATGGTTCCTTGAGGTCTCTGGTGGCTTATCAGTTGGGTGTTGTTTCTGTTTCGCCCTCCATTTCTCCGAGTGTTTCTCTGTCACCTTCTGTCAGTCCCAGCCTATCCCCCTCTGTTTCACCCTCAGTGTCTCCAAGTACGGGTCCAGCAACAACTATATTCAACCCGACTTACGACAGGAGAGGATACCATGCTGGCGGGGGGAGCTGGTCTGCAGACAGGGATGCTGTATTAAGTTCTGGTGATGACGGGCTAGGTATTATCCGTAATGAGTCGGACGGAAACGTGCAAAGGTACTTTATGACATTTGATACCTCTGGAATAGATGACGATGCTATTATTAACTCTGCTACTCTTGAGTTTTACCGTGACGATACCGTTAATGCCTACGATGATACTGGTACTAACAGGCTTGAGCTTATCCAGACAGAACAATTTAGTGGGACTGTGTATGCAAGTTCAGACTTTTCTAAAGTAACATTCACCTCCGGCGGGAATATAAACTTTGCGGATACAACAGATGATACTTATAACACAATTACTTTAAACGCTACGGCTTTGGGCTGGATAAATAAAACGGGATATACAAAACTGGCTTTAGTTGCAGGCAGGGATTTCGATAATGCAGTTGTTAGTGGGGCGGCTAATATAGCCTTCCAAAATAGGAATGAAACTTACCCCGTTAAGCTGAACATTAGTTACTCTGCAATTTCGGTTTCTCCTTCAGTCTCACCTTCCAAGAGCCCATCATTGAGCCCCAGCCTATCGCCGTCCCTGTCCCCCAGCTTGAGTTCCTCATTATCCCCAAGTCTTTCACCATCACTTTCGTCTTCCCTATCACCCTCACTTAGTCCGAGCCTGAGTCCCAGTATTTCCTCCTCAGTCTCACCTTCGGTTTCTTTGAGCCCCTCGCTCAGTCCCAGCTTGTCTCCTTCCATTAGCTCAAGCCTCTCTCCAAGCGAGTCCCTCTCACCCAGCCTCAGTCCCAGCATTAGCCCCTCTCTGTCTCCATCCTTGTCGCCAAGTTTGAGTCCATCTCTGTCGCCGTCACTGAGTGAAAGTTTGAGCCCCTCTCTGTCAGCGTCCCTTTCACCTAGCCTCAGTCCGTCTCTGTCCCCATCCCTCAGTCCGAGCATTAGCCCATCAGCCAGCCCGAGCTATTCTCCGAGCGCTTCAGTGTCTCCAAGCCCTTCATAGGGTTGATAACCTCCGACCAACTTATATACACTCCAATTACAAAGGTGTCCGGTGCCCCGACAATAAACTGGGCATTAACCTATCAATCTTTGTGAACCCTTACATAGGTTCTCAAACATAAAGTAGGAAAGTAGGTGATCATAATGGCATTTAAGTCAACATACACAACCTCAGCAGGAAATGAAATGCGGGAGTCCTTATTGGACATCATTCGTGATGTATCTCCCAATGAGGATAACTACTTCACATCAAATCTTGCGAAAGGTCCAGTAGCTACTCAAACCTTGCATCAGTGGAACATCTACCACGAAGCAAGAGCTTCTTCTATAAGTCCAAGTGTTCAGGGTGCAGATACAACGTATCCCGAACCTCAGATTGAAGTTCGATCTACGAACTATACTTGTATTCTTGAAACCCCAGTCGCCGTCTCTCGTACTAAAGCGTCCATCGCTATGATTACCGGGGAGGATGAATTTGGGAAGGACAAGGAGAGGGCATTGAGGAGACTCAAGAGCAAAATGGAATACGCAGTCGTTAATGGTGCCGCGGCAGTCGGTTCTTCCGCCGCCGCCGCCCAACTTTGCGGTATCTGTGGCTCTGTAACCACGAATGTATCTACATATCCTTCTGGATTGCAGTCATTCACGGAAACTATTCTCAATGACATGGTGCAACAGTCATGGAACTCCGTTGGAGCTTCCTATGTTGCTGATGTGTTAGCCGTACCAGTTGTCCTGAAAAGGAGAATTGCTACTTTCGGAACCACCTTGACGAGAACTATCCCGGCCTCTGAAAAGAGACTGACCAAGGAAGTTCGCGTCTACGATTCCGATGTCGGTCCGACCATTATGGTGCTCGCCCACAAAGATATTCCTTCGGGAGTATTAACTAATCAGGCTCTGCTTGTCAGAGAAGATTTGTTAGAATTGTCCTTCTTGGTAAAGACAGGCGAACCGCACTGGGAGAATCGGGCAAAGACAGGAGACCGTGAGAATGGAACCTATATCACTGAGTTTACTTTTGTAAACTTTGATGAGCAGGCATCCGTGAAACACTCTGGTTTCCTGAGAACCCTTTAACTGAGGTTAGTCAGTTAGAAGAGGGCTCCGCTGATAACGGAGCCTTTTTCGTGGTGTATAATGGGACAGATGGCTTCGGATAAAGTATTAAAGATTGGCAAGAACGAATTTGAAGAAATCCCCGAAACTGCTGTTGCCGCTTCTAGATGGTTAGTTGAGATATGGGAGAGATTAGGGAAGCCTGATACACCATTGACTGAGGCAGGGGCCAAGTTGATGAATGTAATCATTACGGTGTGGGAAGAGTTATATCCTCAAGATGCAGTTAAGTGGTATGAGAACCGCAGGGATTACAAGGCTAGTGAGTTATCAATCCAAGAGCAATTAAAAAAACATACCGGCAGGAGCTTGGCTTCGTATCCCTTCCCTGTCTTTCAAATAATGCGGAAACTATTTCCTAAGTTCAAGCCGGGGGACAGAGCAAGTTGTATGAAATTGGTGACTAAATGGCCAATGTTTCTTATGGCTGTAAAGAAATGATCCTGTCCTGTTGTATCATCGTTGGTGGAGACCACGAGCTTGAAAGTCTCAAGCGGACGGTTAATTCCGTGCTTCCGTATACGGACGAGGTTATTATCACGGCAAATGGAGTTTCCGTGCATGAGGTAGAGGAATACTGCAAAACCGAGCCGAAGATAAAGTACTTTTATCATGCCTGGACTAAGGACTTCTCTGAACAAAGGAACTTTTGTGCCTCCAAGGTAAGAAAAGACGCCGATTACTATTTTTGGATAGACGCCGATGACGTCCTAATTGGTGGGGAGTATTTGCCGATTATTGCCACTAACGCCAAGAAACGGGGATTAGATGTGGTTTTCTTCACTTACTGGTATGGATGCTTGTTTAAGGGAGAACCGTCTGTAGAAACTATGGAGAAAGTGGAATTGACGCAGGTACGGGAGAGACTACTTAAACCTGGCTCGACTATTTGGAGAAAAAGGTTGCACGAAACTCCCGTGCCCGTAGAGAATCTGGATTTTACATATACGGAGGTTAAATATTCTGAGGAGTTCCCCATTGTTTGGCTTCACTTAGGAGTGGACAGAAACATGCCGATTGAGAAGCAGATAACCAAGACGGCCAGAAACAGGGAATTATTGGAGTTGGAGTTGGATGATGAGAGAAAGAAGGGAAACGCTGATCCCCGGACACTGGTATATCTGATGAAGATATACTCCGAAACAAACGAGGAGGAACTTTTGAATAAAACCCTGGAAATGGGAAATGAGTATTTAACTAAATCCGGCTGGGATGCTGAGAGAGCAATGTGTTGTTGCATGATGGGGAAAGCCCTAGGGAGACTGGGGCGAGACCAGGAAGCTAAATCCTTTCTCTTTAAATCTATCGGTGAATATCCATACGACCCCATGTTATATCTGCATCTTTCAAGGGTTTGTTATAACCTCAAGCAATTTCGGGAAATGAAGCACTGGCTGGAGTTTGCACTTACCTTAGATCCTTTGGAGGCCATGTCTAATGTTAGTAATCTGTTAGAGTTAAAACTTCTCTCAGAAGAACTGGCAATGCACTACGCATTTGAGTCTGAAAGGAATGTGAGAAAGGCCCACAAGGCGATGAAGATGCTATACGATGAGTTACCGTCACCTGAGAATAGGGAGAAGCTGGAGTATTTGGAAGAGCTAAAGAAACTAGATGAAGCAAGTGAAGCGGCCCATAGACTAACTCTTTATTATCAGGACCAAGAAGACTCCGAAGGTGTAGTGAGAGTGATTGAGTCTATGCCGGAGGCGATGCGTAATCTGCCTTTTGCCTGGGCTATGTATAACAAACATAAGACACCCAAAACCTGGGGTAAGAATGAGGTTTGCTACTATGCTACCTTCGGGCGACCCCATCTTGAGAAATGGGATGGCAATAGTTTGGCCAGAGGTTTGGGCGGATCAGAGACGGCAGTAGTTAGGCTGTCTGAAGAATGGGTTAAAGCAGGCTGGAAGGTAGTTGTTTATGGTGATCCCCTTAAGGAAACCGAAATAAATGGGGTTAAGTATTTGCCCTTTTATCAATTCAATCCCCGTGACTCGTTTAATATCCTTATCAACTGGCGAAGCAATCATCTGGCGGGGAAGGTAAAGGCTAAGAAGTTCATGGTGGATTTGCATGACTTAGTTAGTCCGGTGCAGTTTAAGAGTCGGGAAAAGCAGGTTGATAAATTTATGGTCAAGTCCCAGTTCCATGCCTCACTGTTGGAAGGAATCGAGTTGGAAAGGATAGAAACTATATCAAATGGCATTTAAACAGCACAAACTATTTTGGTGCAGTTCCTATGATAGGGGAATACAGTATCTTCTGTTTATGTGGCCGGACATAAAACAAGCATTCCCTGACGCTGAGTTACATGTCGCTTATGGTTGGGACACCTTTATCCAGCTTTCTAGGGGCAATCCAGAGCGTATGGAATGGATGAGATCGGTGGAAGCATTATTGAAACAACCAGGGATAACTCATTATGGCAGAATCGGCAAGAAAGAGTTAGCAAAAGTCCGGCAATCGTGTGGAATTTGGGCGTACCCGACTGATTTTAAGGAGATTAACTGCATTTCCGTTCTTGAAGCGCAATCTGACGGCCTTGTACCTGTAACTATATCACTAGCGGCCCTACAGGAGACCGTAGGTAGTGGAATTAAGGTGTCGGGCGACATAAGAGACAAGAAAATACAGGATGCTTATTTAACGGAGCTGTTTTTGTTGATGGGAGACAAGGAAAGATGGGAAAAAGAATCTAAAAAAGCTAAGAAATTCACAAATAAGTATTACTGGTCAACAATTTCGGGCGAATGGATGAAATTTTTTGATAAACCGATTAGCATTCCCAAGGTTTCAGTGATAACACCGACCATTCGGGAAGGATGGTGGAGAATAATGGCCGAAAACCTTGCAGGCCAGACTTACAAGAACATGGAGTGGATTATTGTTGATGACTACCCGACAGATAGGCGTGCAATTGCAAAAAAATACGCTAAATGTTACAAACTGGACATTAGATACTTCCGGGGAGATAAAGTAACACGTTACTATACCAGACAGTGCGGGTTGGTCAGGGCGAACAACAAGGCGTGGCAGAATGCCAAGGGTGAGCTATTAGTTTGGTTACAAGACTTCATTCTTATTCCCGACAATGGGATTGAGAACCTGGTAGACATCTATCGGCACAACCCCAACGCACTAATTGCCCCGGTTGATGTTTACTACGACTGTGAGAAACCTAACTTGGAGAACAAGGAAGACTGGTGGGCAAGGGAGGACGCATCTATAGACACTAAGGACGTTTTAACCAAGGAGACTTGGCGAAATGTTCGAGTGCAAAATCTAGGAATGAGGGAAAGCGAGAACCCATTTGACTATGAAGCTAATTATGGTGCTATTCCCAAACATATTCTGGATGAATTAAATGGCTGGTGGGAGTTTATGGACGATGGACTGGGTTATGATAATACAGAAATTTGCTATAGGGCTATGAAACTGGGCTACGGACTAATTATAGACGACACAAATATATCAAAGTGTATCAATCTGTGGCCGATTATCGGTGGTTTGTCCCAGAACATTACATCGAGGGAGAGAATGTTAAATCCGCCAAGGTGGTTGTGGCTCAAGCAACAGACGGAGGGTGGAAAACTCTCCATTAAAAGAGATACAAAGTTAGATGAGAGTATTTCTTTGCCGTTTGAAGTGCCCAAAGAGATTGAAGATAAAGATTGCGCAAAATGGATACAGGATAACGCCTTAGATATTTTAAAGACCTGGGAGGGGGTGATATAAATGCCTTATAAATCGGAGAAACAGCGAAAATATATGCACGCTAAATTGCCCAAATTAGCCGCCAAATGGGATAAGAAATACGGGGGCAAGATAGTTAAATCCAAGAAAAAGAAAAAATGACCGTCTTTTATCGGATGAGTCTAAAGAACTCGGCACATGAGGCAAAGCGTCCACGCCATGCTTATGACAAACTGGCATTGGCGGGGATGTGTTTAAGGTCGTTTGTGGAGGCATTTGCTGAGATTAAGCCCAAGGTGAGGTTTCTATTGGATCATTGTCCACCCGAGTGGGCTGTGATGATTAACAGGACTTTGCCTTGGGAACATGAGATTGAGAATTTACCTTTTGCCGGCCAGGATGTTTCATATCTGGCTCAGTTGGATCGGGCTAAGGAATTGGATGATTATGTTTTGTTTCAGGAGGATGATTATGTGTACTTGAGAGGTGCTGGCAAGAAGATTGAGGAAGCACTAAAGGTCTTGGAGTTTATAAATCCTTACGATCATCGGGAGTTTTATACAATTAACACCGACTTCCACCGTGGACCATTTGAAATTAAGCTGGTGGGAGAGCAACACTGGCGAACGATTGATTTTAATACCATGACCTACGGCTGTCACTCCGGCAGATTAACGAATTACTGGGAAGCCCTGCATAAACACGGCTTCTGGGATAAGAATACTTGGGATGAGATGGCTAAGGAAGGAGCTAAATTGTGGAGTCCGATTCCATCTTTATGTACACACATGCACACCGACTTTTTATCACCAGGGATTTTATGGAAGGAGGAATTTGACCGGTTGGATAAATAAAGACAAGTGCAAGAAGCACATGAAGCTGGACATTGGCTCTGGCAATCCTTCACAAGGGGAAGTTCAACCTGAAGGATACGTTTTGAATGATATAGAACACCACGCCAACATTGATTTGGTCTGCGATATTAAAAATCTGGCGCAATATATCCCGAAAGAATTTTGCTCAGAGGTTAGAGCTTCACATATTTTGGAGCATTTTGGGACAAAAGAAACGGTAGAGGTAATGAAGATGATTTATAGAATATTGGAACATGGCGGCGAGTTTGAAATATTTGTCCCAAATTTTAAATGGCACGCCATGCTAATGGCTACTGGAAACGACGAGATGGGAGTGCATTATGCGTTTGGGGGGCAACTAGACGAATATGATTATCATAAGACTGGCTTTTCTCCAAAAATACTCTATAATAGACTAACCGAGGCTGGATTTGTCAATATTAAGGTCGAAGATGGTTCTAGTCTCCACGCTACATGCCTAAAGGAATAAAAGGTTTTCAAAAAGGTCATAAAATCTGGCTGGGGAAGAAACACACTAGCGACTGGAAACGCAAAATGCAGTTACTACGTTTAACTAAACACCTCGGTGGAAATAAAAAAGGAGTAGTTATTCCAACTGAACAAAGAATTAGAATGAATACTAATTCGACCAGGTTCAAGGGTAAAAAACATACACTAAAGTCTCGTATGAAAACCAGGTTGGCTCTACTTGGGAAAAAAAATCACCAGTGGAGAGGTGGTCTAACTAAAAAACAATTTACGATTAGACGTTCGCTAAGATATAGACATTGGAAAGAAAGAATTTTTGAGAGGGACGATTTTACTTGTAAGATTTGTAAAAAACATGGTGGAGATTTAGAGGCCGATCACATAAAGCCCTTCTCTAAGTATCCCAACCTTAGATTTTCCATCATCAATGGTCGGACATTGTGCATTTCTTGCCATAGAGCCACAGACACTTACGGATTTCACCCTTCATTGAAAACCTCAACCAAATAGTTATAACCTTTAGGTAATGACGCTGAATCAGATTTTGTTAGACTCTTCTGCTGTCTTAGACCTTTCTGGTGATTTACCAACAGGGGACGAATTAACCTTGAGGCGTAACTA